>Ga0180433_10010333_pt1 | contig 11253 bp, 13 predicted proteins | sample SS_ome_8_FD_132980 | JGI IMG/M metagenome (GOLD analysis project Ga0180433, IMG submission 132980) | Hypersaline lake sediment archaeal communities from the Salton Sea, California, USA - SS_1_D_1 metaG | ecosystem: Environmental > Aquatic > Non-marine Saline and Alkaline > Hypersaline >... | reverse complement strand
TCGAAATATCCTCTAATAAAATGGCGGTCCAATTCGCTGCTTAAATTTTGTGGATATTTAATAGTTAAAGATTTATTAGGAATAAGTCCAAAAGATAGTAAATCTTGATAAATTTTATAATTAGTAATATCTAATCTATATTCTGTTTTAGTTATTATTGTATTTTTATATTTATAAATAAAATTATGAATAAACAAAGGTTTATTATGCTCTAATTCATTATTTATTTTTTCTAATATATTTTTTTCATTTTTATTTAATTCTAATGAAACCACATATTTTTTTTGATGCATATTTCCATCAGAATATAATAAGCCTAATATATATGCTTTATTTTGAGAATTTATGCTATTAAAAAAATTATCATTAATTTTATATTTTTGGGCACGTTTACTATGAAATTCTGATTTTCTTTTTGTTGATATAGAATTTTCTTTCAATGTTTTTCTTATTGGAGTTATGCTAACAGAAAAATAATTTGCTATTTTTTCAATAGTCATACCAACTTGATGCATTTCAACAACTTTTTTTTTATTTAAAAAAATTCTTTTGTGGCCAGACATTTTTATTTGTTGTTTTTTAATTCTTTTTTTATAAAATCACGAATTCTTTGTGACATAAAATAACCATTTTTAATACAAAATTTTTTGTATTGATTTCTAATCTTTTTTTCTATTCTTATTTTTAATATTTCAGTTTTTTTGTGTACCACATTTATAAATATAAAAATTTTTTATTTAAAAATTTATTCACTTTTATTATAAACTTTTCATAATTATTTTTTAAGTTTGACTTTTGATAAATAATGTTTGCATGCATCATGGTCAAATATATCATGTATATCATATTTACTTTTATCAAAATAAACAAATGTAATTTTATTGTTACTTTCAAATTTCCCTTTTCCCCCATAATAAACACAAAGAATGTTAAAATCGAGATTTGTGTATTTTGTTTTAATTAAATCATATATATCGTATAATATTTTATAATCATTTGTTTGGTCTGGAAAAACTTTAGTCATTTTTTCCAAATTTATAGCAAGCGATTCATCATTCACCTCACAATCCAATAAATTATGAACAAATAAAATAGATTTATTACTTTTTAAAATTTCAATCAGACTTTTAATTCTTTTATCATATTTTTTTTTGACTCCCTCGGAATAACCTTTTTCATGAGGGAAAGCAGCGTTATATAAAAAATTATCTATTATTTTTTCATCCTTAAAAGTATAATGTTTTATATTTTTTTCATCCATAAATCCTTCAAAATCCATACAGAAAACTTTATAAACAGTAGGTAATGAAAAAAATCCCCAATCAAATGGAAATGGGGCTTTTCTTTTTTCTATTTTATCTAAAGCTGTTGCTATTCTACAATTAATACCTATTGGAATAATATAATCATATTCTTTATTAAATATATCAATATCTTTTTCTATTTCTCCATATCTTATTAAATATTTATTATATAGCAAAGGATATTTTTTTTGTATAAATTCATCTATTTCTAATCTTTGGCCTTCTTTTATTTTGTTTTGATGAAAATTTAGCTTGTTTTTATCTCCAAAAGTAGAAGGTTTTTCAATTGTTTTAGAATATCGCTCCAAACAATCTTTTTTATTGGGCTCTAAATTATTAACAAAATTTTCAATTTCTGGTCTATTATAGTATGAGCCAAAGTTTTTGTTCAAAAATTTAACAATCTTTATTAATTCCCTTTCTGGATTCTCTAACAAGTCTTCATAATAAATTAAAATTTTGGGATTTTTATAGAAATGGTATTTTTTTAATATTCTAATATAATCATGGTCAGCATGATTGCCTTTTTCTATAATGTTTTCTCTGCCCTCTAGGTCATAAAAAATATTTTTCATATTTAAAACACTATCGTGTCTAGATTTTTTCTTTACAACAGCTTCTTTATAATTTCTCACAATAGCTATAAGACCATGATTGTTTTTTTGATGGAAAGCTATGCCATTTTCTTTCCAACACAAATGTGTAGCATGAATAACATAATTTTTATCGTATTTATCCTGAGATAAAAGTTTTGGATTTTCGAAAACCGCCCTTGAACCACCCTCCCAAAATGTTTTTATTCTGCCTAGTTTTTCGATACAGTAAAGCAGCCAGTGTGTTCCGCTTCCTGGATAAGATAAAAAAAATATTTTTCCCATTTTATTTTATTAATTCAATCAATTTTTTTTCAAGTCGCTCTGCAATATTAATAAAGCTTTTAGATTTTTCATAATTTTCTTCAACATATTTTATCTTTTCATTATATGTTTCTGGCGTTAAAGAATTACAGACTTTAATCATATCTTTAACATTTTCAACTAAATACATTCCATTTAAATTAAAATAGTCGCCTATGTTTGGACAACCCCAATAAATTGGAATAGTCTTTGTTTGAAAACAGTCTATTAATTTTTCCGTAAACCAATATTTTCTTTTTGCGTTTTCAATAGCAATATGAAATTGGCTTTCAAAAAGTATATCTTTTTTTTCTCCCAACATTGGCCATCCTTTTGGATTATCAATATTCCATTTAAAATTGCTGCTTAAAAAAAATCTTTTGGCAATATCAATATCATCTTGTCTATGCCAAATTCCGTGCCTTAAATAATGACCAGGCGCCAACAACTTTCCTCCAACAAGCGTTGAAACACTAAAACCTTTTTCTGGAAAATCATAATTTTTTATCCATGTCCCTCCAAATTCAAACAGACGAGCATTTGGACAACAATTTAATACAGCTTCATTATGTGTTAAAATATAATCAAATAAATGCTGATTCTTAATTGTGATTTGTGTTAGTCTCATAATTTCCTCTGGTTCTATTAACATTAAAATTTTAATAGCATCATTATGCGCATTTGGATTAAATTGATGAAAATCAACAAAAATATTGACTTCTTTTTCAAATTCCATATTTATTGGCAATTCCCATGTGCAATATACTTTTACCTTATTCATATACTACTTTTTATTTTATAAATAATTTTTTTTCAAGCTTCTCATATAATTCCTTATCATAATCAAAATCTATATCTTCATTATAATATAATTTCATATAGATAGCATATCTGTTTTTCGCCCACTCTGTATATGTTTCTGTAACACTTCCGTTCCCGTTGTTATAAAAACTCATGCCAGACCCTATTCCAGCAAAATGGATGATTTTTTTTCCATAGTCTAAAATATTATTTAGTTCGGCGTGCTGATTAGCATGGCTTCCGTTTTTATCGCAAGAGCCATAATCTTCAAAATCCAGGTAGAAAATTTTTCCTCCATTTTTTAAAATATCAAATGATATGGGGTCGAAGAAATCTATTATTGCATGTCCTAGTGGATTATAATAGCCACAGACCATTCCATGTAATATTGGAAAATTATATTTACTTATTTTATCTATATTGACTCCGAAAAAATACGTACTAACCACATCTTCCAATTTTCTAAGTTCAGCTTCATTTAAGTGGGGAGGAATTTTTAATGTGTTTTTATATGGTCGTCTAGGCCCAATTAAATCATAGCCTTCATTAAACTTATCTGTAATATCATTAATGCATTTGTTTTGAAAGATAACATCACTATCAAAATGAATTACTTTTTTGTAATTTCCGTATTCATTATTAAGCACTTTTGCAAACAAATAACCCGTTCCAATGTGGCCTTCTTTATAATATTTTTCTAAGTTTTTATCATGACTCATTTCAATGTATTCAACATTTTTAAATTTTTTTAAGTCTTTAAAGTCTTTATATGTGCCAAATACATGAACAGTTTCATTTTGATAGGTATAAAAGCTTTCAAGACACTTTTTAAGAATCGGTCCGCACTTATATGCTTCTGTAAAAATAAATGTATCCTTCATGTTTAATTATTTTATAAATTTTTTAAAATAATTTTTTCTTATTTTAATTACTTCTTTCTTCTCTGCTTTTGGTAAATCTTTAAACTCCTCATATATTTTTCGCATGGCATGAAATTGCGGATTGCTATTATGACTAGGAGGATGATACATATGAAAAATATCTATTGCTGGGTTTTCTGCTAAACATATTTTTGTAAAAACAGAAAGTTTTTCCCAAAAAAATGAATCTTCTGGAGAATAAGATAAAAATAAACCATCATCATATCCCCCAACTTTAACAAACAATTTCCTGTCAACTAAGATTGAGCCGCCTGGGGCTCCCAGCATCACTTTCCCTCCAAGCCGTGGCAAATCAACGTTTTTACCGTCTAGTTTTAAATGATTTACATCAACTAATCTTTTTATTAATTTAGCAGTTGTTTTATTGTCACAATATAAAACTCGTCTTTTTTGAAAACATTGAAGAGCTTTACAGTTTTGATTAGAAATATTATCAAAAATTTTATTAAAAAAATTATATTGTACTAAAATATCTATATCGTGAAACAAATAATATTTTGCTTTGTTTGTAAATAAAAACCCCATATTATAACATAAACACTTGTTAAACATTTCTTCTGGTTTTGATTTAATCCAAATATAATTAATTCTGTTTTTTTTGCAATATTGTTTATGTTTTGAGGTTACGTCATGCTCTACAAGAGTAAAACAAATTTTTTTGTCTATTCTATCTAAGGCAGTTCTAAAGCTTTCATACATTGGTTTTACAAATTTTTTTCTTCCTCTGGCTGTTATGATAAAATTTATGTCATATTCTTCTTTTGGGTTTTTTACATAAACAAAACTTTTCTTAAATAAATCATTATAATCAATGAAATTGGATTCTATTTTTTGTTTAATAGTTGTTATTAAATCATTATTTATAGTTTGTTCTTCACTAAACATTTCCTCCTGTTCTTTATCTATATCAACTTTTGACTGAAGAACAGAGTCCGTTGATTTAGGAATAGGCTCCACAAATTTTGAGTCCTCTAATACTAATCCAAATGGAATATTTATTTCTGAATTATTAAACTGTGATACTTCAACATGACGTCTGCGAATTCCTAATTCCAATGATTTAGTCATTTTGTTTATATAAGATAAACAAGAGTGATTTGGAGGCAAAGTTGCTATATGATATGTTGAAACAGATGTTGCGATTTCAACATTTACATATTGAGATAAAGCATTTATATTCTTAATTTTCCAAACTATGTTCATTATGTTATAAATTTTTTAAACATATTGCTCTTATATTCAATAAATTCTTTTTTCCCTTCGTCAGATAGTGCTTCAAAATCTGCATATATTTTTTCCATTTCTCCCAGTCTTGGGTTGTTTGGCCAGCTTGGTGGATGATACATATGAAATACATCTATTTCTGGATTTTCTGCTGACTGTACTTTTGTATAAACAGAAAGTTTTTCCCAGAAAAATGTATCTTCAGGTGAATAAGCAAGAAACATTTCTCCATCATATCCCCCAACGTCAATAAACAAATCTCTCTCAACTAGGATTGAACCGCCAGGGGCGCCTAACATCACCTTACCACCAAGCCTTGGCAAATCAACATCTTTTTTATTTAGTTTTAAATCATCAATATTAACAGATTTATTAATTATTTTAGCAGTAAGTTCTTCATTACAATATAAAGCTCGTCTTTCTTTAAAACATTGCATTGCCCTACATTTTGTTTTTGAAATATTATCAAAAACTTTATTAAAAAAATCACTTTGTATCAAAAGGTCTAAATCATGAAAAAGATAATATTTTGCTTTATTCGTAAATAAAAATGCCATATTATAGGCCAAACATTTATTAAATAATTCATTTGGTTCTGATTTAACCCAAATGTAATTTAATTTATTTTTTTTACAAAATTTAGCATGTACTGGTATTTCTGAATGTTCAGAAACTGTATAACATATATTTAAATTTGATTTTTCTCGTGCTTTAAGAAAACTATCATATATAGGTTGTGCAAATTCTTTTCTGTTTCGAACAGTTATAATAAAATTAATATCATAGATTTCGTCAGGATTTTGAACAATAATGACATTTTCATTTTTAATTTTGTTATAATCTAAAAAATTATTTTCAACTAACCATTTCAGCTCTTTTGTTACATATGGTATAAGTTTTAATTTTTCTTTTTTAAAAAACTCGCACACATCTGGATTTCTTTTAAAAAATTTTGGTTGGTCGATTAAAAAATCTTCTTTGTCTGCAAATACATTTAGCAAAAGTCGAACAATAATTTTGTTGAATACTGTGTCTCCGAGAATTAAATAAATTAACTCAACTTCTTCTTTAAAATTTCCTTCTAAAACCTGATGTGAATTGCCATCAGTAAGTTCTAAAAACCTTTCATAGTTTTGAGGTTTATAAATTTTAATATTTTTATTTTCGTATACTAACATTTTATTTATAGTTTTCTATTTGTTGAAATGGTTTTTTAGTCAGAACTTCTAAATGAACCCCTGTTTGTGCTGTCTGATTTATTTTATCTTCAGATAAATCATTATCTCTATTATAAATATATAAAACTTTATCTATATATTTTGACCTATCATAACCAGATAGCTCAAGAATAGGCAACATTAATCCAGTATCATATGCCCATCTATAGAATTTTCCGTCCCTATCTTTCATGCATTCAAAAGTTGGGTCTTGGTCTTTTATACAATGATGCACCCCAGCTCTATATGTTCTAAGATGACTGACAAAAAACATATTATAATCTGTTCTTATTTTTTTAAAATCTTCTTTGTTTACTGGTCGAGCAATTCCTTTTCTTCCGCTAGTCCAGATTGCTTGACCCCATGTTGTCCAACAATCGTGTTCATTATAAAAATTATTAAGATATTCTAATACTTTATTATTTGATAGCCAATCATCTCCATCCACAATTGTTATAATGTCATCGGGTTCACAAAAATTCATTACAGTATCATGAATGTTTTCTAGCGCTGTTTTTCTAACTGTGTTTTTGATACAAATAGCTTTATCATTATCATGTGGTAATTTTTCCCAAGAACCATCTGTAGATGTGTCATCAATGAAAATAACTTTATAATTATCATATTTTTGAGTCATAACACTCATTATGCACTTATCTAAGAATTTCCCTGGATTATAAAAAGGAGTAATAATTTTAAAATTATTTTGTTTCATTTTCTGATATTTTTTTATGATTAAAATTTTTTGTTATTTTTTTAAAGTTTTCATCAACTCTTTTAAGTGTTTTTTGAAAATCATCAATTATCTTTTTATTTGTAATAAATTGTGGGTTTAAACATTCTATTCTTGTTTCAGCATCTCTAACTGGAATAAAATACTGCACCAAATCTGTGAAATTTTGTGACTCAAATTGTTGTTGTACTTTTTGAACATAAGAAGCTGCATTAGATATTGATAAACCTCCTATATTAATATAGAAAACCAAAATTAATTTATTTTTTATTTCTTCCATAATTTATTATATGTTTTAAAGTTACTATTTTTAAAAACGGTGCTGCATTTTATTAAATAATTCTTTCATAATTTTTTTTACTTCTTTTTGATTAAAAAAATGTCTGTCAAAAGTTGCAACTGGATTTACATCTTCTCCATTATAAAAATGATATATTATAATAGTTTCATTTGTAATTTCTAATGAAAGCCCTGATTTAGTTTCTTTTCCGTTTTCTTTAAAAAATAAGCTGTATGCCATAATTATATCTTTTTAAAAATTTAAAATTTAATTTTTATTAATAGTGTTTGTTAATCAAAAATTAAATTTATTTTCTATTTTATAAATTCCAGAAATTATTTTCATTTAATTTCTCCTTTCAAATCTTTTAAAATTAATTTCCTTATCCTATCAGATAAAACGAATTCATTGTCAATACAATATTTTTTGTATTTCTTTCTTATTTCATTGTCTATAAGAATATTAATTCTAACTGGTTTGTTTTTAAATTTACTCATATACTCATAAATAGTTATAAATTATTTGTTTTTATAAGAAAATGATAATTCTTGATAGCATCCTGTAATATTATTAAAATTTAAATTTTCATAATTGATAATTTTTCCACTTAAATATATATCATTAAATTTTTTAAAGTCTGTTTTAGATTCTTTTTCTCTTTCTATAGAATGATTTTCATCAATTGTGTTATTAATTGGGACATTAACAGCTACACTATGCTTAAAAGAAGCCATCTTGTTCTTGGGAAAATTATCAAAAATTTGTAAATTGTTTTCTAAATAATTTAGGTTATTAAATGATACTTTTTTTATAAGTTTAAAAATATCTTTGGTTTTAAACACATGTGTATTAACACTCCACGGATAACCAAAATCTAAATAATGTTTTTTCCAATCCCATTTTATAACGTTTTCTGAAACGCTTTCTTGCTTCCTTAATAAATTATCACATCTCATCATATAACACCATGTAACATTTTCACCCAATTTTAAAGAGAAGCAAAATAAATTTGGGTCATTAAAAGAATTTATAATATCTTTTATAATTATCTTATTATAAACTATATCATTATCTGTAAAAAAATTGGTATATTCATATTTTTCATCAAATAAAGCCAAAACATCTTCTTTAAAATTATTTTCGTGAACCCAATTTATATCTGAAATTATTTTTTCATTTTGTAATTTTTCATAACCTTTTTTAAATTTTTCATCAGAATATTTGTAGATAATATTGATATTAAATATTGGTTGCCCAATTTTATCAGTAGCATTGCGTTTAATACTTTCTAATAATAATCGCAATTGAAGTGGTCTATTAAAGCTAAATATTATACTATTAATCATAAATGAGAGAGATTTAATAAATTAACTTTATAAAATATAAGCAAAAAATTTATTAAAATCAAAAAAAAATATTTTTTTGCAATATTTATTAAAAAATAATTTATTCACATGAAATCAAAAAAAAAATTTTCTCAAAAAGAAATACGTGAAGCTATTGTAAAAGAAGCTATTAAACTTAAGAAAAAAAGAGAGCTTTTTAAAGAAGCAAAAACACTCAGCAATAAGTTGAAATTATTGAACGAACAAGGATTTGTTGGAAGTTATGGTTTTGATAGTCCAAACGATAAGGCAAATGAAACTAAAACAGGTTTCGTAAATAATGAAGGACCAGCTAGACATATCTCTCAAACGCTTCAAGAATTAGAAAATGAAATGTATGAATTATCTCAGATTGATGAAGAATTTGGAGATGAATATAATCCAACTCAAAAAGCTGACGATTTGCAAGCTGAAAATGAAAAATTAAAAAAACAACTTGAAGCTATTAAAAAAACTCTCAAAGATACGTAAATTTTTATACTAAATATATAATTTATATCAATATAGATAAAATTTAAAAAATTTTAACTATTTATAAAAAAATTTAAAATTTAAAAAATCATGAAAATAACTGTACCTGAATTAAAAGCATTAATTAAAGAGGAATACAATAAAAAATTACAAGCTGAAACGCTTAAAAAAAGGTTATCTGAAATAGATGCTGAAATTAAAAAACTGCAAGAAAATACTGAACTTGATGAAGTAGTTGCTAGCGGAACAAAGCCTGATGGTAAAATGTGGTATGAAAAAGATAGACCACAACCAAAATTTGAAAAGAAAGGTTCGCATCTTATTGAAGAAGAAGATGAAGAAAATGAAGAAAATGAAGAAAATGAAGAAAATGAAGAAAATGAAGAAAATGAAGAAATTGTAGATATTGGTGATATTGAAGTAAATAACGAAATTTCTGATTCAGATTTAGATACAGCTGTAGAAAATTTAGTTCAAGCAATCAAAGATGAAGTTAAAGGTGAAGTTGAAGCAACAACAGAAATTCCAGCAACAGAAGTTCCAGCAGCAGAAGAAGAAACAGGGGAAGAAGAAATTGAAATTGTTCAAGAAGATTTAAATGAACCTATTGAAGGAAAAAGTGTTGCTCAACAAACTTCTGAATCTCCTGCTGAAGATTATATGGATAAAGATAAACATGTAAAAGAAGAAACAACTAAAGAAGGCGAAGAAGTTGTAAAAGAAGAAGAAGTTGTAAAAGAAGAAGAAACAGTTAAAGAAGACGAAGAAACAATTAAAGAAGGCGAAGAAGTTGTAAAAGAAGAAGAAGCTGTTAAAGAAGGTGAAGAAGTTGTTAAAGAAGAAGAAACAGCTAAAGAAGAAGAAACTGTTAATGAAGAAGAAACAACTGATGAAAATATGCTTAAAATTAAAACAGGAACCGCTTTACATGAAGAGTTAGATAGAATGAAAAGGTTAAGTGGTATTATTCAAGACTAATATCTTTTCTTAAATCAGCAAACAGTTAAATAAAATAAAAAAAACCCAGATTTTAAATCTGGGTTTTTTGCTTTTAATTTGGTTTCAAAATTTAATTATGTAATAATTCTTTACCATCCTCTGTTATTTTTTTAACATTTTTTCTTTCAATTAAACCGCTTTTTTTAGTTTTAACTTTTTTATAAGTAAGAGAATCCATTTCTTCTACAAATTCTTCTGGGTCAATTAATCCGTCTGATGATGGAGATATTTTTTTAGTTTCTTCTTTCATAGCTATTTTATTTTTTTATAAATAGTTAATATTTTTAATTTTTATATCTTTTAAGGATATCAATAAGTATTTTGCTTCTTATAATATCATCTTCTTCAAATTTTAAAAACACTATGCCTTTAATATTTTGGAATATATCAAAAGCTTCTTGTAAAGCATTTTTTTGTCCATTTTTAAGTTTTAAATCAGATTGGTCTAAATCGCCTACAACTATAATTTTTGAGTTTTCATCTTTTCGTGTTAAAAATAATTTAAGCCCTAATTTAGTTGTATTTTGAGCTTCATCTAATATGGCAACTGTATTTACAAATGTTTCTCCTCGCATATGAGCAAGAGGTTTTGCCTCTATAGTTCCATGATTAAATAATTTTTTAATTAATTCTGGATTAGTTAATTTATTAAAATTAATATCATAAGAACTCATAAATGGTTCAATTTTAGAATCAATATCTCCAGGTAAAAATCCTAATGATTCAGCTGCTTCAATTATTGGTTTTGCAATTAATATTTTTTCAATTGGACTACTTTCATCTCGCAATAATTCTAATGAAGCTTTAAGTGAAATAATTGTTTTACCAGTTCCCGCTGGTCCAGCAACAAAAATAATTTCATTTTCATGAATTAATTGTAATAATTTTTTTTGTTTTTTATTTTTGGCTCTAAAACCTGATGTAAATTTTAGATTCTTTAAGATATGTAAAATATTTTCTTTTTCTTTACTCCTTGATGCATCGTAAAGTTCAATTTCTTGT
>Ga0180433_10010330_pt1 | contig 11254 bp, 9 predicted proteins | sample SS_ome_8_FD_132980 | JGI IMG/M metagenome (GOLD analysis project Ga0180433, IMG submission 132980) | Hypersaline lake sediment archaeal communities from the Salton Sea, California, USA - SS_1_D_1 metaG | ecosystem: Environmental > Aquatic > Non-marine Saline and Alkaline > Hypersaline > Sediment... | reverse complement strand
TAGCTAAGGCCTTGTTGTTTCAAAGTGACTCCATTCGGCAAGCCGTAGCCTAGTCCGTGGTTGAGTCGTCAGCAAGCCCGTTTTTATCGGTTCAAAAGTAATTCCGAGATCATCGCTTTCGCTGAAAAATGGTTTGATACGACCGGACAATTGGTGTATTCTGAACCCAGGAAAACCGGTAACACTGCCAGCGATAGGTTGCTCCGGAAATTCCGGTACATATCTGCAACCCCAGTGGCACAAAGGCTGCGACAGTGAGAAATGCGGACCGCTCGGCGGCTCGTGTTCATATCCAAAGCCGGACTGACCGAAGGAGGTTCTTATGGATGCTCCTACCGACTCCGAACCTGTCATGAATTGCGGGGAATGCGGCGCCAGCATTTTAGACACGCACTTGAAGCGCGGTTTGGCTGGAATGTGGGCGGGCCGGATGCTGTGTCCACCTTGCCTGCGGGAACACAAGGAAAAGGACATGGACGGCACCGCATCGGATGACGATCTGGGCGGCAGCCGCATCATGCAAAGCCTTCGAGGCGCAGCCAGTCACGATCCTGCCAACTACAAGCGATCGCTCAACACAACGGGTGAAGGTGCCACCCGCGTTCGCACGTTCCACTCGAGGCTCTCCGAAAACGCCATCGCCAATCTCGATCAACAAATCAACACTTGGCTGGACAGCCGGCCGGGCGTCGAAGTGAAGTTTGCGACGACCGTCATCGGCGCGTGGGAAGCAGGACAACACGCTGAACCGAACCTGATCGTGACACTCTTTTACTGATGGATCGAAGCAGGATAACGTGCTTTGGTTTCAATCCGTCGCGTCAAAAGCAATCGACCTGAATCGCCAAGCCCGCTGGTTTTCAACCCGCGTTTCTTGTGACTGTCCCATGAATGTGTTATAGGGAGCGGCAGAATCTCTCGCGATTTTTGCGTCGATTGAACAGTAGCGGTAACTGAACGGGAACAACAGACATGACGCGTCGGGATCCATCATTTGTCGTTGTTGGCCTGGGTGAAATTCTGTGGGACTTGTTGCCAACAGGGAAACAGCTTGGCGGCGCGCCAGCGAATTTTGCTTACCATGCTCACGCGCTGGGTGCTGAATCGTATGTCGTCAGTGCGATCGGCAAGGATGCGCTGGGGCAAGAAATCATCGACCATCTCCAGAGGCTGAACCTGGACACACAGTACATCGCCGTGGACCCCCGTCGGCCCACCGGCACCGTGGAAGTCAAGCTCGACACTGAGGGGAAACCTCAGTTTATCATTCATCAAGACGTGGCTTGGGACTTCATACCCTGCGAGGATAAAACGCTTCAGTTGGCCTCGCGGGCAAATGCGGTTTGCTTTGGTTCACTTTGTCAGCGATCGCTGCCGTCGCGGAACGCCATCCGCCGCTTCCTTGAAGCCACCGCGAACGATTGCCTTCGCGTCTTCGATATCAACTTGCGCCAAACGTACTATGATGAGGAAACGATACGTGCATCGCTGGCGTTCGCGAACGTCGTGAAACTGAACGACGAAGAGTTGCCGATCGTCGCCAAGCTCTTGTCGATAGAGGGAGCTGAAAGTGATTGCCTCGGGCAGCTCATCGATCACTATCAACTGCATTTGATCGTCTTGACTCGCGGCGAGAAGGGAAGTCTCCTCCGTATGCCGAACCAAACGTCTATCCATGATGGTTTACCCGCGGAAATCGCTGATACCGTCGGTGCTGGGGATGCGTTCACGGCCGCTACGGTCATGGGCTTACTACGTGGTCGGCACTTGGATTGGATCAACACTTTCGCCAACACGATTGCCGGCTATGTCTGCTCTCAGAACGGCGCGACACCGGCGATACCCGCTTCGCTACGTGAGGAAATCAACGATCGTATGAGTTGAAAGCGTTGGTTGCGCATTCATCGCGTTTCTGGGATACCCGTGGCGGGGATACCCGCTGGACAGATCAGTTGATGTCAAACGTTTGGCCGCGTTCGGGAATCACGATATCGTTGAAACCCTGATGACGCAGCATCCCAGCCAAAGCTTGTGTCTGCGGTAATTCACCGTGTACTAAGAACGCTTGACGGGCTTCGGCCGCCAACGGCTTGGTCATCGCGGCTAATTCGCTCGCATTGGCATGGGCGCTGAAGCCATTGAGTGTCTTGACCTTTGCTTTGACCTTGTATTGCTCACCAAAAATGCGAACACGCTTTTGCTTCTCGACCAGACGCCGGCCGAAGGTATGGGCGGCCTGATACCCCACGACGAGAATCGTATTGTGTGGATTCTCGATGTTGTTCTTCAGATGGTGAAGAATTCGCCCGGCTTCACACATGCCGCTGGCTGAAATGATAATCATCGGCCCAGGGCGGCCATGCAATGCCTTGCTCTGCTCGACGTTCTGAATGTATTCACACTGCTGACACTCGAGCATGTCGCCGGTCAAACTGTTGAACGCGGAGGCTTCGATATCAAAGACTTCCGGGTGACGCCTGAATACGTCCGTCGCCCGAACCGCAAGCGGGCTGTCCACAATAAGCGGAATGTGCTCCTGAAGACGACCTTCAAGCATGAGTAGATGAAAATGGTAAACAAGGACCTGCGTCCGGCCCACGGCAAATGCGGGAATAATGATCTTGCCACCACGACTAATCGCTGCGTTGATGACTTCGGCCAATTGTTCGCGCATGCCTTGCGGGTCGGGTGTTTCGCGATTGCCGTAAGTGCTCTCGCAGATGAGATAATCGCAAGGCGGCAAGGGTGCTGGGTCGCGCAGAATGGCCATGCCGGGCCGGCCGAGGTCCCCTGTAAAAGTAATGCGTGCCGGCTTGCTGGCTGCGTGGTTGACTTCCAACCCGATGCCTGCTGATCCGAGCATGTGGCCGGCTTCGTGGAACTTGACGCGAATACCTGGAACCGGCTCAAACGGCGAACTCAACTCTCGGCGTTCGATGAGCTTGACCGTCTCGGCCACGTCATCGGCGGTGTACAGTGGCTCGATCGGCGCGTCGCCACGACGTACACGTTTCTTGTTCCAGTATGCGGCATCTTCCTCTTGAATATGGGCGGAATCAGCCAACAGGATCTCCACGAGATCGCCTGTCGCGGGCGTCGTGTAAATGGAACCGGTGAACCCCTCGCGCACGAGACGCGGTAACTTTCCACAGTGATCGATATGAGCATGCGAAACAACCACCGCATCGATCTTGGAGGGATCACATGGAAAAGCCTGGTTCTTGGCGTTCGCTTCCGCCCGTCGTCCTTGATACAACCCACAATCCAATGCGAGCGTATGACCGTTGGCCTCCACCAGATGCATCGAACCCGTGACTTCCTGGGCCGCTCCGTAGAACCGTAGCCTTGTCTTCATGATGACCTATCTCTCCCGATGGATCCTGACATCTAACAGAGTTGTCCCGTCCTGCGTGGACACCCCCCATGAACTCAATAACGGCAAATACAGTACCCGGGGCAAAAGAAAAAGCGTCGAGTGCACCCAACCGCACAAACACGTGTCGAACCGACAGGCCATTTCGAGCATGACAGCAATACCGTCCGCGACGCGCGATCGTTCACCTCACAAACGATCAGCGCCTGGGTGAACAGCGTAGCCTTGGCCCCTACGTCATGGCAAACTCACGATTGTCTTGTTGAAGTTTCACTGATGCCACGGCCCCCCGGGAGATCGTGTACGATTTGCACGAGGTCCGGCCTTATTGAGTGGAGCGCTTCCTGAGTCCCCTCGATGAACAAGCGTAACCACGATCAAATCGGCATGCCGGTGATACGCCCTTCGAACACCAGGTTACCGTCAACAATGGCTTGAGCGTCGGCGATCGTCCGCCGTGGCCGAGATTCAACCACCTTCATGAGAAAGTACATCGTCGCAGGTGGCGAAACGGCGGCACGAAACTTGACCTTATCTACCGCACCAAATCCAAGGAACTTGTCGTAAGGATAAAACTCACAGGCTAGATACGACGCCATCTGAGCGGCGGTCTCAATCATCAACACGCCGGGCAAGAGGGGCCGACCAGGAATATGGCCGCGCACCCAAAATTCATCTTCGCGGACGTTACGCCGCGCAACCGCCAAGCCCTTGTCCTTGTCTATGTGGAGGATTTCATCGAGTTGCATGAACTCAAATCGGTGCGGAAGGCGTTCGTAAAGTTGCTCCCGCGTCACAACCACCTTCGTCAAGTCAATCGTACTCAAATCAACAAAAAGCGGTGCCGCCATGAAATCATGTCCTCAACGCGCAAAAAAGATAGTGTCAGCGCAGACCCCACCTGCCTGCCGGAACCCAACAGCTACCCGTACCTGCGCAGCTCTGAACGACAAGAGTCAAGAGTGCCGTGATGAACAGCCCAAACCGAGCCTGAAGCCAGGCTCCTAAATCTCGGCGGATCGCACTTCCAAAATCTTCGTACGAACTTCTTGTGCTGCCGCCTTGACATCTTGCATCATCTTGCGGACGCGCGTTCCAGCCGCTTTGTTCCCACCTTCGGCCTTGGCAACATCCTCAGCGGCGGCTTCCACCAGCTGCTTGAGCTTTTCGTAATCTTCCATGCTCATATCTCCACTCGTGTGATGATCCAGCCCCCAAACGACTCTGACGCGCCAGCAGAATGCCTTCGTTTGGAGCCTGCACTCATCTTGTTTACCAGGTGGCGGGAGTGTAACAGACCCACAGACACGTTGCAAAGGCTGAAAGCCCATTGGGGCGCTAAAAAATGGGTTTCCGTGTATGGCATCTTGCTCCAATGTGATCCATAAAGCCTTTTGACAAATAGACTTTCGACAAAAAAGGGTCTTGACGACGGCAGGGGCAGCGGAATGACCTAATTTTTCAGCTTTCTTCGTTGTTTTGGCCTCTTCGCTGTAGAAAATCCAGGTTGTTGGGTAAGCATAGCCGGGCTCGGCCAAAAATAAGCGTCAAGTTTTGCTGGATCCGCCCGAGTCAAACCTGATTCCGCAGCACCGATATCAACGTCGTCGTACAACACGGGCTGGCGGGAGCGTCCCTCCGTAAAGCGATAGGTTTCTGACAAGTCCGTGAGCGAACATACCTCCAGCCGACCTCCTCCAGTAAATAAACCTTCCTCTCGCGCGGTCACAACGTTCTCACCCGGAACATGATCCTCACCGAGGACTACGAGAAGCAACCGTGACTTGCCGTGTGAGCCTCCGCATACGCCACAAAGCGGTCCACCTCGGGTGCCCGTCGCTAAGCTGCCATGTCACCCTTTATACCCGAAAGCCCAGCACGCCAGCACCGGCAAACCCATCATGCTCGCCCCGAAGAGCCTATCGGATTGCACCCTTGTCCCCCATCAACGCTGCCCGCGGATCCAATAGCACGAGGGTTAAAATCACCTGTGAATTCCACCGAATTCGGCACCGTCCACGAGACGACGGTAACTGCTGAAGCCTGTTTCGGACATGTTGTTTTGACAGCGGTTTAGCCGGTGATTATCATCACGCATTGTTCCTTGATGAAGTCTGAACCGCCAGTTACTAGGGGTTCGTATCTTGTCTGTAGCCGCGATCATTCCCGCGCGTTACGCCTCCACGCGATTCCCCGGGAAAGTTCTCGCCAACGCCACCGGCAAACCACTGATCCAGCACGTATACGAATCGGTCAGCGGCGCGCGGCGTCTTGATCGCGTACTGATCGCGACGGATGACGAACGGATCGTCCACGCGATCAAAGCTTTCGGCGGCCAAGTCATGATGACGCGTGCCGACCACACGACAGGAACCGATCGTGTCGCGGAAGTGGCGGAACGACTCGACGATGATTTGATTATCAACGTGCAAGGCGATGAGCCGGAAATCAACCCTGAAGCCATCGATACGTTGGTGGAACTGATGCAGGACCATCCGGAGACACCGATGGGCTCATTGGCCTGCCCGTTCAAGACGGAAGCGGACGTGCTGAACCCCGCTTGCGTGAAGGTCGTGCTTGATCAAAATTCAAGAGCCCTGTACTTTAGCCGAAGCCTTATCCCCTACCCGCGCGATACGCAAGGGAAGGTCGATATTCCGAGTCACTGGCTGCTGCATCTGGGCGTTTATGCGTATCGGCGCGATTTCCTCCTGAAACTTACGCGCACGCCACCGACGCAACTCGAGAAGATCGAGAAGCTCGAGCAACTGCGCGCCCTCTACACGGGAGCAACCATCGCGATAGGAGTCGTCAGGCAAGAAAACGCAGGAATCGATACGCCGGAAGAATACGCGGCCTTTGTTGAACGCAATCGAACAAGAAGCGGCACATGAATTTGCGCCGAACGTCTTCGCCCAACAACTTTGCGGAAATCTCTCAAAAGGGATGGAACCCATGGATTCTGAAAAGCTACTCTCTTCACTGAGCTCTGCCAGTGATGAAACCGAATTTTATGCCCCCATGCCCGCTGGCTACAAGCCCGGCAAGACAAAGTACGTCATTGTGTTCGGCACGGTGATGAGCGGTCTGGGGAAAGGCATTTTTTCGAGTTCCCTGGCCAAGTGCCTGAAAGACAAGGGGCTGACGGTCGCACCGATCAAGCTGGAGGGCTATCTGAACATCGACTCCGGCACACTCAATCCGTACCGACATGGCGAGGTCTTCGTACTCGACGATGGCATGGAAACGGATATGGACCTGGGCACGTATGAGCGTCTGCTCGACCAGGATCTGAGCCGACTGAACTTCGCCACCAGCGGTCAAATTTTTACCCGCGTTTTGGAGAAGGAACGCCGGGGCGGCTACCTGGGCCGGGATGTGCAAATGATTCCCCATGTCACCGGTGAAGTAAAGTCCAAGCTACGGGAACTAGCGGTCGCGACCGATGCGGACGTCGTATTCGTGGAAATTGGCGGCACGGTCGGGGACGTGGAAAACGCTTACTACATTGAAGCCATGCGCGAATTGGCGTTCGAAGAAGGCCCGAACTCATGCGCGTTCGTCGCGTTAACGTATATCATCTCGCCGGCCATGCTGGGCGAGCAGAAATCCAAAGCCGCCCAACTCGGCATCAAGGGACTGCTGGCAACCGGTATTCAACCGCACATCATCGCTTGTCGAGGACGTGAACCCGCCACGCGCAAGGTCCGTGAGAAACTGGCGATCTACACCAACGTGCCTTTGGAGCGGATCTTCTCCATGCACGATTGCGAAAGCATCTATGTGATTCCAGATATGCTGCGCGGCGCGGGCTTGGATGAGGCGATGGCTGAAATCCTCGATATCAAAGACCGCGTCCATCCGGAGATTGAATCCAAAACCCGCGAGAAGTGGAACGCTTTCGTACAACGTATCCGCTCGGTCAAACGTGAGGTGCGCATTGGTATTATCGGCAAGTACACCACTGTCCGCGATAGCTATGCAAGTATTATCCACGCGCTCGAACATGCCGGCACCGCCAACGGCGTCAAGGTTCGCATGGAGTGGATCGACACGACCGATCTCACCGAGGAAACCACGGAAGAACAACTGGCCGGATTGCACGGCATCATCGTCCCCGGTGGTTTCGGCGTGCGGGGAGCGGAGGGTAAGATCAACGCCATCACGTATGCTCGGGAAAACAAGATACCCTACCTCGGCCTGTGTTATGGCTTCCAAATGGCAGCCATCGAGTATGCCCGCAACGTCTCCGGTTTGATCGGAGCCAATAGCACCGAGATCGATCCTGATACGCCACACCCGGTCATCGACATTCTACCCGAACAGAAGCAAATAGAAGGACTGGGCGGTAACATGAGGCTGGGCGGGCGCGACGTGACGATTCGGCCCAATACATTAGCATCACGGCTGTTCAACGGCGCTCCTGAGATTCGATTGCGCTTCCGCCACCGTTACGAAGTCGATCCACAGTATATTGAGCGGCTCGAGGAAACCGGCTTGATCTTCTCAGGAAAAGCTCCCGACTATCCCATTATGCAGATCCTGGAGTTACCTACGCAGGTACACCCGTTCTTTATCGGAACGCAAGCGCATCCGGAATTACAGAGCAGACCGCTTCGTCCCCAACCCATGTTCGACGGCTTGGTTCGTGCTGCACTGGCGCTGGCGGAATCCACTCATCCCACCGCACCGGCCACTGATCCGAAACGGAAGGAGTCGGCGGCGAAGTCCTCATGAGCCGTCGCGACCGTCATCGAAAACGTGGTCTATGGCTATAATGCATACGAGGTGAGATGTGATCCTGGCATGCAGGGGGAAGTCACGAATGTATCCATCCCGCTCGATTGCACGGTTGAGTTACTTGATAATCTGTGTGCTTACCGTCATGGCGTTAGGCTGCGGCACATGGGGTTATAGCCTGTCCGCCGTTGTTGGCGAACTACAACTGCTAGCCTCCACGGTGCCGATCGAAGACGCGCTCAACGATCCTGCTTTGTCGGACGAGGAACGCGAGAAACTGGCTTTTCTCGTCCGCGCACGGGACTACGCGGAACAGGTCGTCGGCTTGAATGTCGGCACAAGCTACCGCACGTTCGTCAATTTGCAGGGTCGTCCGCTGGCTTGGAACCTCTCAGCCAGCAGGAAAGAGGGCCTTGATCCGTACATCTGGAACCTGCCCTTCGTTGGGCCTTTTCCTTACCTGGGTTTCTTTGATCGCGATCAAGCGATTGTGGAACGAGACCGGCTGGTGGGCCTGGGATATGACACGTTCGTTTATGAAGTCGATGCGTACAGTACACTCGGCCTCCTTCCCGACCCGGTGACCTCGACGTTGCTTCGGCGCAGCTTCGGCTCCTTGGCGGACACGGTCATCCATGAGTCGCTTCACAACACGATTTGGCGGCCTGGTGATACGACCTTCAACGAATCGCTGGCCAACTTCGTGGGCCGAACCGCCAGCATTGAATTCATTCAGTTCGAGTTCGGCGAAGATACGCCCCTGGTCGAAGAGATACGAAGCAATCGCGAAGATACCGATCGTTTCTATGTCTTTCTACAGGAACTGACCGATGAACTCATTGCTTTTTATCAAAGTAGCCTTTCATCGGAAGAGAAAATCGCGGGTCGAGAGGCCCTCTTTGACGCAGCTCGTCAGCGCTTTGGCCAAGAAGTCCTTCCGCTCATGAACCACCCAGCGGGTTACGAAGGTTACACCGCGTTCCCATTCAACAATGCTTTCGTGATGATCAATGTCCGCTACAACAGCGATCTGGATGTGTTCGAACAGATCTACGACATGACCGGTCGAAATTGGAATGAAACGCTCATGTTTTTCAGTCAGGCGACTGGATCCAACGACCCGATCGCTTTCCTGCAAGATCTGCTCGCTGTTGCTGAATCTGGATCTTGATCAGAACCGCAACCGCAGGGCGATATTCCCCGTTGGCCGCGACGTTCAATGGTCTGCTACGGTTGATGTACTTTGGACCTTCTTCGGACGTGCGCTGCTCAACCACTCACGCAGGGCTTGCGTCAACGCGTCACGAACCTGCGGTTCTTCGTTGAGTCGGTTATTCTGCTCGCGCGGATCCTTTTCGAGATCGAAGAGCCCAACCGGAATCCCCTCTTTGGCCATCAACTTCCACTTGCCTTGACGCGCGATTTCCGTCGCGTAGGGTTTCGGCTTTTCGCCAGGTTGAGCAAACCATTTATAAAGATCCAACTGCCAAAAAACGATGCCGTTTCGGGACAAGGCCTTTCCTTCATGCAGTCGGGGCCACAAGCTCATCCCGTCGATTTTAAGCTCGTCAGGTAAACGGATGCCTGCCGCCTCGCAGAAGGTCGGCAATAAATCGTTTGTGTGACCGAGTTCGCCGCACACCGAGCCGGCTTTAATCTTCCCTGGCCACCGTGCGATCATCGGCACGCGAATACCGCCTTCGTGCAGATCCGCCTTACCCCCCTTCCATGGCCCTGGACTTCCTTGATAACTGGGACCGTTGTCACTCGTGAAGATAATGAGTGTATCACCTGCGATGCCAAGCTGTTCGAGCTTGGCGACGATCCTCCCAATGCCATGGTCTAAATGCGTCACCATCGACCGGTACAACAAGTCATCCCCCTTGGCCCGGTCCTTATAGGGGCCAAGGAAGGGCTCCGGGGCGGGCTCGTACGGGGTGTGCGGGACGTCGGACCATAAATTCAAAAAGAAAGGTCGGCCTTGTCGGTGACACGTCTCGATGAGTTCGAGACACTCGTCGATCTTGTAGTCGGTCCAATGACGTTCGACGTAGGGCGCGGGTTGGTCATTACGAAACAGGTACTTGGTACCGTCACGATAAAGCCGCCGTGTTTTCAATAATCGTCCTCGCGGCTCATGCTCTTCGTTCATGCACAAATAATGGTCGAAGCCATGCTCATGAGGCCCGGGCGGCCCTTGCTTCCTATTGGCAACGTGCGCCTTGTTCAATCCTCCCAGGTGCCACTTGCCGACGTGGGCCGTGACATAACCCGCTTGCCGAAGCAGCTTTGGCAAGGTCATAGTACCGCGAGGAAGATGCTCTGTACCATCTTTGAAGTGCTTTGTGATCCCAAAACGCAACGGGTAGCGTCCGGTCAGACAACTCGCTCGCGTGGGCGTACACACGGCTGCAGCTGCGTAGAACTGTGTCCAACGCATACCGGATCGTGCGAGTTCATCCAAATGGGGCGTTTCAATCTTGTCGCTCTGGAAACAGCTCAGATCACCATAGCCAAGGTCGTCAGCGAGAATGAAGATCAGATTCGGTTTGGGGGCCGGCCGCGACTCAGAAGCGGCATGAACGATCGGCGAAAAGAGAGGAACCACGAAAACGAGTACTCGCACCGCTGTTCTCGCTGTTTGTCGCGAAACACCGCCATTGTATCGCACGATCATTTCTTCTCCCCAGAAAGAAAGGTACCGTCTCTCCAACAGTGATCGGCAAGTGATAATCGATTCCAGTTTCTGCCAATTCCTTGTAAACGAACCGCCCAAAACGGTCAATACAGCCCACGAATGGCGATAGGTTTATTTACAAAGGGCAGAACTGCCTTACTGGACGACATAAGCGCTTAGCTCTACAATCGTTTGCGTGTTCTGTCGCCACCGTAGCTCAGTTGGTAGAGCAGCGGTTTTGTAAACCGCAGGTCAACGGTTCGAGTCCGTTCGGTGGCTTTTGTTACTACTTGCTTATACAGCACCTCTTAATACTGGCATCGCCGTTAGCCTTTTGCCTGTAGCTAGTTGCTGTTGCCTGGATGGCTTAGCGGGGCAGGCGGCGGTGTTGCTGGGTACGGTTCGGGGCGGTTTGGCTATGGGGACGGTGTTGGAACGGCCTGTTTTTAGGGTGTTTTCGTGTT
>Ga0180433_10010328_pt1 | contig 11256 bp, 7 predicted proteins | sample SS_ome_8_FD_132980 | JGI IMG/M metagenome (GOLD analysis project Ga0180433, IMG submission 132980) | Hypersaline lake sediment archaeal communities from the Salton Sea, California, USA - SS_1_D_1 metaG | ecosystem: Environmental > Aquatic > Non-marine Saline and Alkaline > Hypersaline > Sediment... | reverse complement strand
TGCGATATAGTCCCCAACCGCGTATCCGGCGGCCGCCGTAACGACGACCTGCTTATTCAAATTATCAAAAGCCGTATAGGAAACTTGGGAAGCATTATCTTGTCCGGAGACTGTGAAGTGGATATAATCCCCGCGCCAGGGCAAGCGATAACCGGCGGAAAGCCAGTAATTCGCGCTTGAACCAAGGCCAGTGCTCATCTCGCCCATGGTGTCATGCATCCAGAAATTGGTTGACGAGCTAAAATCAGTTCCGCCGATGTTGATTGAGTCCCAGTTTATGAGGTAATTGGGCGAAGACATTGCAAAAATTGCCTGCGATACAAACAATGACCCCAAAAGTATTACAAGAATTACGGTTATTCGACCTATTTTTCCCATAAATTGAAAAGTTTTCATACTTATTATACCAAAATTCGGCCTTTTTTTCAATGTAAAACTTTGCTTAATTTAGGCAAATATTTGTCACTTGTGGATAAATTATGTATTCATTAAACCCGATTTTTTACCTAAAATAGGTACTTATCCACAGAAATTAACAGAAATATCCACATTTTTTTCCTTATTGTTTATTTGTCTACCCTTTCTTGGACTTTTAATATATTTTCATCATTTTTTGTTCCATATGAAACTTATTTATATCAATACTTACAATTTAGAAATTATTGACAGCGCTCAAATAGTTTCATATGAAAATTCATATTATAAATAATAGTTTATTTTAATTATTTTCTTTACCTATTAGTCCATAATCTGCCCGAAGCTAATCCCCTGTGGTCATTCTAAAAGTGTAAAACATTTACCAACCACCTCATATGATCTGAATTGCCATCTCTAATTCCTTCGGACGACATTGTGCCCTTGATCCAATATATGAACAACCCGATCGGACAAAGCCACTGGATCACCATAAATACTCCTTATTGCCATATCCTTGAAAACTGGAATCTATTTAACTGTGGCAGCGAGTAATCTTATAAGTGGAAGATTGCTCACCCTGCGCCAGGGTTATCATTAGGGCTTTTTAATATGAATCCACGCAAGTGCAGGAATAAGGACAACGCAAGAAGTATGGTTTGCGCAAAGACAGCCATGGGCACGAATGGGGTGGCGGCGAGGTGGTGAATGCTAGAAACATCTACGTATTTGATTTAATAATTTGTCTAAGATTAGATGATTATATGAGTCGCACAATATTTCTATAAAAAATTTGCTAAACCGGCTTTTTTAGTATAAACTATATCTATCAACTATGGACTACACGCAAATAATTCTTTTCGCAATAAATCTCGTCTTATTGCTTTTGGTGTTGTTTTTTATTTATAAAAACAGCCAAAAGAATGTTTCCCAGGACTTTGATCTCAAAAGCTTAAACGAACAAATCAAAGACATTGATACCAAATTGCGCGGATCGCTTGAGCAAAATTTTGACTTTTTGCAAAAACAATCGAAATCCAGCACCGACCAGATTAAAGAGGTGACCTCTAAATTGGAGCGCCTTGACGCCACCAACAAGCAGATCGTATCTTTTGCCTCGCAGCTGCAAAGCCTTGAAAATATATTAAAAAACCCAAAGCACCGGGGCATTCTTGGCGAGTACTTCCTTGAATCGATTCTACAGAACGTTCTTGGACCGGATCAATATGAAATGCAATACCGTTTTAAAAACAATGAAGCGGTTGACGCGGCAATTTTTGTTAAGGAACAAATTATTCCGATTGACGCCAAGTTCAGTTTGGAAAAATACAACCGCATTCAGGAAGAAGGGGATGCCGTCCGCCGCGAACAGCTGGAAAAAGAGTTTAAGCAAGACGTGAAAACAAGAATTGATGAAACCGCCAAATATATCCGCCCGAACGAAGGAACGATGGACTTTGCCCTGATGTTTATCCCGGCCGAGGGCGTTTACTACAACCTGCTCATTGCCTCAATCGGCGCGGTTGATGTCAGCTCACAGAACTTGATTGAATACGCGAACAGCAAAAAAGTTATCATTGTCTCGCCAACAACATTTATCGCCTATTTACAAACCATTCTTCAGGCCCTAAAGGCTTTAAAGGTAGAAGAAAACATCAAAGAAGTGCTCGCTGGCCTGGATAAACTGAATAAACATTATTTAAACTTTGATAATTATTTACAAAAACTCGGCACGCAAATGGGCACTACGGTTAATACCTATAACCAGGCCTACAAGCAATTCTCCCTGATTTCCAAAGACATGAATAAACTTACCGGCCGCGGGGAAATCATTGAGTCAAAGCAGCTTGACAAGCCGTCAGATTTATCGTAAGATAACTCCACTTAAACGAATAAAATTTTTGTTCAACAATTATGCCAATTAGAAAGTCAGCCAAAAAATCATTGCGCCAAACCAAGGCCAGGACGCAAAAAAACAAATTACAAAAGGCGGAAATCGAAACCTTAAAAAAGAAATTTTTAAAAGCGGTTGAAGACCAGAACGAGGGCGAGGCAAAAAATATTTTGCTAAAACTGCAGAAAAAACTTGATAAGGCCGTCAGCGTTAATCTCGTCAAGAAAAACACTGCCAGCCGCGTAAAATCCCGTCTCGCAATTCGCTTTAACAAGCAATTCGCAAAAAAGTAAAACACTAAAAAACACCGGTTGATATAAACAGCCGGTGTTTTTTGTGTCAAATTTATATTTTGGCAACCAGCATCTCCAAGCCGAGCCGCGGGTCAATCTGGCCGGTTTTTGATTTCGCGTCAAGAACGAGAGCCTGCCGGTAAATTTCTTTAATCTCCGCAGCGGTGAATTTTTTAAGAAGAGGCATTACTTTTCGCGCGGCATAAGGATGAATGCCCAAGTCCCGGCTCGCGTTATTTATTGTCGCGCCCGGACTTTCTTCAAAATATGATTTTAATTTTAATAAAACCCGAAGCTGCCAGACAAGCTTGCTGACAAGCTCGGCTTCATTGATCCCCGAATTAATCAAGCTCTGGACGACACTGAGTGCGCCGCGCGCCTCGCGTTTTGAAAGCTGGTCGCAAAAAACAAAAACATTGTCCTCAAGCCGGGTGTCGACCAGTTCGTCAATATACTCTTTTTTAATTTCCGCGCCAAGCGCCCGCGACCGCAGCTTTTCCAGCTCGGAATCAAGGCGCCAGGTATCCGGGCCTACTTTTTCAATCAGTTGGTTGATTAACGCCGGGCTGATTCGGATATTTTTTTCCTTGGCCAGAGCGGCAAGCCACTTTTGGATTTCCAGCGCTGAAAGCAGGGGATAGTCGTAAAAATGAATATCCTTCTTTGGCATTGAATTAAACGCCTTGTCCAGCTCCTTGGGCGCGCCCTCCTCCCAGAGCACGAGAATTGTTTCTTCGGACACCCGCTTCCACAACGGCTTTAAATCCTCCCATTCCTTGGCCCGGACAGCTGCGGTCAGATTTTCAACAATGATCATTTTTTTCGGGGCCATAAACGGGGCGGTGGCTGCCGCCTGAAACACCTCGTCGCGGGTAAGCTTTTCTTTAAAAGAAATCAAATTCAGCCCGTTCGGGTCAAATTTTTCCTTAAATCCGCGGACAAGGGTTTTTAATTGTTGGCGTGAACGGAAGGTGTCGTCGCCATAAACCCAGATAATCATATTTTAAAGCGGATCATCTTCACTACCGCGGTTATAACCGAGCTCGCGCGCCTTGTCAAAAGCCTCGCGCGCTTTATCCGGCTCGCCAATATCGCGATAAGCTTTGGCAAGCATGAACCAGGAGCGGCCGACTTCTGGATCCATTTCCACGGCATATTCATATTTTTTAATTCCTTCTTCATTTTCGCCAACATGGAGCAAACTGCGGCCCCATTCCCAATAAATCATCTGGCGCCCCGGCGAAAGAGCGATCGCCTGACTGAAATTCTCTTCAGCCTCATTAAGGCGCTGCTCTCTGGTTGCCTCATCTTCTGCTAGGCCGCTCCAAATAACCTTAATCTCCGCCATCTCCTGATAGGTTTCAAATTCATTGGGATTTTTTTCTATAGCGGCTTCATACTCCCGGATTGCCGGTTCATATAATTTTTTCGCTTGCGCTTCGTCAACATGCTGGGAAAAAACAAAACTGTCCGCCCCGATTTTCCGATGATAGGTTGTCGAGCGCACGTCGGACATATAATAGATCGCGCTATTAAACTCATCAATCCGATTGCCGAAATATTCTTCGTCCACAATTGAAAGGCCGACATTGTAGCGATAACTGCTCGCGATCGGAAAAATATGGAATTTAATGCCATAGGCAATTGCCGCAAGGAGCAGGATGATGTACAGGATTTTAAATTCCGGATGCGCCCAAAACTTTATTTTGTCATTATTTTTTGCCGGTTTGGCCGGCTCCTCGGCGCTCTCATTCTCTTTTAATTTTAATGCGGCAAGCTTTAGGGTGCCGGCAACCGCGAACATCAGAAAAAGAATGTAGCGCGAGGTGCCGCTTTCAAACATAAACTGGTTATGGGCCAAAAAAGCAATAATCGCGAGGCTGACGCCAAAACCAAAATATGACTCGGGCCATGCTTTTTCCTTAAAATAAAGGCGCAGTGACCGAAAAAAGGCGAGCGCAAACCAGGCGATAAAAAGCGCTAAACCGACAAAGCCGAACTTAAAGGCCGTGTCCAGAATAAAATTATGGGCGCGGTCAAAGAAATTTTCCGGCATGGCCGTAAAAGACGGCGGATAATTTAAATCAAAAAACATTTTATAAGTTTCCAACCCATGCCCGATAATCGGCCGCCCCAAAATCATGTCCCCGGATATCTGCCAGACGAGCAGGCGCTCTTGAATGGTCACGTCCTCAAAATCAAAGATTGTTGTTAAGCGGTTTAAATAATCATTATTTTGCACGAATTCGAGCCTATTTATCTCGTCATGAAAAACAAAAAAGAGCGCGCCGCAAACAATTGCCAGGCAAAGGATAGTGATCGCGACCGCTTTTTTCCAGCGCCAGGCAAGAAAAAGCAGGCCGAAAAATATTACGGCGACAAGAGCAACAAGTCCGCTGCGCCGGCCGGTAAGGAAAAGCGCGGCAATATTTGCCGCGGCGACAATCGCCCACAATATTTTGAAATATATTTTTCGGCTGATGAAAATCAGGCTCGCAACAATCGGCAGGGTAACAACAAGATAATCGGAAAGCTCAAGCTGGTTGCCGAGAGTGGAGATAATAAATCTAAAGCGGCCGCCGGCGTCGGTTGAGCCCATAAATTCCAAAAAGTCATAGCCATACCACTGAAAAAAACCGTAAATCGCGACCGGAATCACGCCGATGCCCGTAAAAATAAAAATTCTCTTAATCTGCTCAAAGTTTTTTAAATTCCAGTAGATGAGGAGATAGGCGATGCCGTACCACATGTAATTAATCATCCCTTCAAAGCGCACATAGCTGCCCCACCAGCTTGACGGAGGATAATAACTGAAAATTGTTGAAAGGCCGATTATGCCGAGAAAGCCAAGGCCGAGCCAGGTAAAAATATCCCATTTAAAAGCGAACTTTTTTTCTTCCAAGCCTTTGACGATCCAGAAAACAAGCATGAGCACGATCGTAACGCACAAAAGCTGGGATTTGGGCATGTTAAACGATTGGTGCGAACGGTAATAAAAAAGCGGCATGCCCACAAGAAGAAAAAGCCACAGCGCCTCAATGGCATAGGTGCAGAAAATGGAGACCTTGCTTGGCGTGTTTGTTTGAAGCTGGTTGTTGTTTTTATTTTTCATAGGCTTGTTACAGAAAAACACAAAAACTAAAAAACTTAAAAACTATTAATAGTTATTTATTTCTAATTTTGGCGCTAAAAGCTTTTAATTGCCTTATGAGGGCCTCGGCTTTATTCGAACATTGCTGAAATTCCTCTTCATTCACATACCCATCACCAAGAGCGCATTCAAGACAGGCGATGGCTTCGTTTACTGAAGTTAAAGAATTATTTAAAAATCGGCTGAAATCAACATCGGAATATCTATCCGAGCCTTCGGCAATATTTAGAATAATCGAATCTAACGCACGCCATAATTGCGGCCTAAGGCAATATTTTTCTTCAACTGGAAATTTTTCTTTACTTAGTGCTTTTACTTCGTTGCGAAATTGTAGAGCATCTTTATAAACTGGAAATTCTCTAAATCTAAAAATATCGTTCATATTTTTTTCCGCTTTTACCTTTTTTTAGTTTTTTTGTTTTTTAGTCCGTCCGATTCATCTCGCCCCAATTTTTGCCAACCTCGACATCCACCACAACCGGCACTTTTAGCTTGTGGACGTTTTCCATTTCCTCGCGCACAAATGAGGCGACGATTTTTTCGTCAGCTTTCGGCACTTCCAGGACGAGTTCGTCATGTACCTGCAAAATCATTTTTGAATTTTTGGAAATACGGCCAAGGTTCTTGTGAACGCTGATCATCGCCATCTTCATGATATCGGCGGCCGTGCCCTGCACCGGCATGTTGATGGCCATGCGCTCGGCCGCGGCGCGGACCTGGCGGATGCTTGATTTGATGTCCGGCAAATAGCGGCGGCGGCCAAAAATCGTTTCAACATAGCCTAATTTAAGCGCCAAGGCCTTGGTCTCGTCAATATAATTTTTAATGCCCTGATAGGCCGCAAAATAACGCTCAATAAAATCCTTGGCTTCCATAAAGCTGATGTCGGCCGAGGCAGCTAAGCCATGCGGGCCCTGGCCGTAAATGATTCCGAAATTAATCGCTTTGGCCGCCCGGCGCATGTCTTTATCCACTTTTTCTTCAGGTATGCCCCAGATTGCCGCGGCCGTGGCAGTGTGGATGTCGCGGCCTTCTTGAAACGCCGCAATCATTTTCTTGTCATTGGAAATTGACGCGACAATCCGAAGTTCAATTTGTGAATAGTCGGCGGCAATAAGAACAGAGCCCGGCAGGGCGACAAACGCCTTGCGGATTTCACGGCCGAGCTCGCTCCGGATCGGGATGTTCTGAAGATTGGGATTGGAAGAAGAGAGCCGGCCGGTCGCCGTTACGGTTTGGTTAAAACTTGTGTGCACGCGGCCGGTTTCCTTGCTGATCAGCGCCGGCAGGGCGTCGATATAAGTGCTTTTAAGCTTGGCAAGCTCGCGCTGTTCAAAAATCAAATCAATTATCGGGTGGGTGTTGCGCAGCTTTTCAAGCTCGGGCGCGGCCGTGGAAATGCCGGTTTTGCCCCGCCGGATTCCCTCGGTCGGGAGTTCAAGTTTTTCAAACAAAATCACCTGGAGCTGTTGGGGCGAATTAATATTAAATTCCTCGCCGGCGAGCTTATATATTTTTTTACTGATTTTCTCCAGGTCGGCGTCAACTTTTTTCGCCATTTCTTTTAAATATTGCGCGTCGACTTTAACGCCGTTTTTTTCCATGTCAGCGAGAACGGGAATAAGCGGCATCTCAATGTCATTGAAAATTTTTGTCACGCCGATTTCATCAAGCCTGGGGCCTAAAATATTTTTGAGTTCCTGAATGCAAGAAATCTTTTTAATATAAATATCCTGGCCGCCCTCGCCCAAATCCTTGCCCAGCTCCTGAAAGACGACTTCCTTAAGGTCATGGGTGCGCGTTCCCGAAGCAAGCAGATAAGAGGCGACCATAACATCAAAGTGGAGATTTGTTGCTACAACGCCGAAATTCTCAAGATGTTCCAACTGACGCTTAAGGTCGTATCCGGATTTTTTGATATCTTTGCTCTCAAAAATTGGCTTAACTAAGCCCCAAAACCGTTTTAAATCTGTTTTGGAAAAATTTCTAAGATCAGCAAAGGCAACGCCCGCTTTTGTTGCGAGGCCAAGACCGACCAGTGAGTCTCCGAAAAGGCCGGCGTCCTCCATTTCAACGGAAAAAACAATTTCATCCATATCCTGGATTGACCCAATAAAACGCTCGGCATCCTTTAGCGACAAGATTGTTTCTGTTTTTTTGTTTTTTAGTTTCTCTGTTTTCTCGCCACCCCCGCCCGGCAGTTTGGCAACGAGCGACTTAAACCCGAATTCAGAAAAAGCCTTAACAAGCTTATCGCGGTCCCAGGTGCCGACCGCGCATTTTTCAAGATTGAATTTTATCGGCACCCTAGTGACGATGGTCGCGAGCTTTTTACTCATGAGGGCGCTTTCCTTACCCTCTTCCAATTTTTTGAGCAAAGATTGGGAAAAATTTTGCGGATGCGCTTTAACTTCTTTATAAATATTTTCCAGACTCGAGTATTTTTGAATAAGGTCTTTGGCGCCTTTGTCACCAATGCCGGGCACGCCGGGAATATTGTCCGACGGATCGCCTTTGAGTGCCTTGTAATCAATGAGTTCGTTGGCGCTAAATCCGTATTTTTCCTTAATCGCCTCTTCATCGTAAAGCTTGGTCTGGCTTAAGCCCTTGATGAACGCGAGAACCTTGGTGTTATCGTCAACGAGCTGGAGCGTGTCCATGTCGCCGGTAACAATGACCGACTCAACGTCTTTTTTTGCGTCCAGTTTTTTGCTGATGGTGCCGATCACGTCATCGGCCTCATACCCGGCGGCTTCAAAAACCGGGATGTCGAATACCTCGAGCAATTCGCGGATAACCGGAATCTGCGCGTAAAGTTCATCCGGAGCCTTGACGCGCGTCGCCTTGTATTCTTCAAATTCCTCATGACGAAAAGTTTTGCCGGGAAGGTCAAAGGTTACGGCAATATATTCAGGGGCAATTTCATTAATCATCTTAAGAAGAACCGAGGTAAAACCATAAACCCCGCTCACAACTTGACCCTGAGGGTCGGTCAGCGGGGGAAGGGCATGCCAGGCGCGGTGCACCAAAGCGTTGCCGTCAATAATTACAAGTGTTTTTTTATCTTTAGCCATAATAATTGGTATTAAATATTTTACATTATTTTTTGGGCTTTGTCCAAGCTGATTTTTAGCTAAATTTAGACAATTTTTCCCCAGATTGTGAACAGGCGGCACGTTTGACTCGTTGATGGCGGTTTGATAGGATTGGGCTAGCGGTAAAAAAACAAAAAAACCGCCAAAAAAGGAGAGAATCATGTGCGGAATCGTCGGCTATGTCGGCAAACGACAAGCAAAGGAAGTGCTCTTGAACGGACTTTTGCACCTTGAAAACCGCGGATATGACGCCGCGGGCATGGCAATATCGGACGGCGAGATGGTTTACTGGGCGAAGGCCATCGGCCGGCCCGAGAACCTGAAACAAAAGGTGCGGGACATCCCCATGCCGGGAAATATCGGCATTGCTCACACGCGCTGGTGCACGCACGGCGATCCGGAGAGTGAGACCGACGCCCACCCCCACATGGACTGCAATAAGGAGATCTTCCTCGTTCATAACGGCACAATTGAAAGCGAGGTTATTTCCCGAATCAAGCCCCGGCTAGAAGAGTGCGGCCATACGTTTGTTTCGGCGACGGACACGGAACTTATCGTTCACATGATTGAAGAGGCGATGGCCGATGATCCGGACGATCTTGCCGCGGCCGTACGACGCGCAATGCTTGCCATCGAGGGCGCCTGCGTGATCGCGGTAATGTCGGCCCGGGATCCGGGAAAGATTGTTGCCGCGAACAAAGGCGGCAGCAGCCTTGTTATCGGAATCAGCAAGAATGAATACATTCTTGCCTCCGAGCCGACGGCAATCACCCAGCAGGCCGACCGCATGGTCCGTATTCCAAGCGGCGACATGGTCACCATCACTTGCGACGGATACCATCTCCAAGATATCGGCACTTTGGAAGCCATTCACCGCGACGCCGAAGAAGTTCCGCCGCCGGAAGAGGACGAGGGCAGTGGCGAATTCGAACACCGCCTCCGCTACGAGATCGGCCAGGAGTCCGAAGTTGTGCGCGACACCCTGCGCGGCCGGCTTGATCCGGAACAGGGAACGGTTGCCCTCGGCGGCTTGCATCAGGTGCGCAGACGGCTGCGCGGAATGGACCGGCTCGTGATTGTCGCCTGCGGCTCGGCGTATTACGCCGCCCAAGTGGGCGAATTCATGATCAGCGAGCTTGCCGGCGTGCCCGTTGAAGTGCACCTTGGTTCGGAATTCCGCTACCGCCAGGCAAATCTCAAGAAGAGCACCGTTGTTGCCGTGGTCAGCCAATCGGGCGAAACCGCGGACACGCTCGAGTCGCTGCGCGAGGCGAACCGCCAGGGCGCAACCACGCTCGGCATTGTTAACCGCGTCGGCTCGGTTATCGCGCGCGAAACAACCGCCGGAATATACTGCCGCGCCGGAATCGAGAAGAGCGTTGCCTCAACCAAGGCCTTTATGGCCCAGCTCACCGCGCTTGCGCTCTGGGCGCTTTACTTCGGCCGCTTGCGCGGCCTTTCGCCAAGCCGGGCGCGCGAATTCGCGACCGCCCTCGACCGCATCCCGGAACGCATTCAGGAAATAATCGAGGGCCAGGAAGCCGGCATCATCCGAATTGCCGAGCAATACGCCAACGTGAAAGGGTTTCTGTATCTCGGCCGGCTGGCCAACCGGCCGATCGCGAGCGAGGGCGCGCTCAAGCTCAAGGAAATCTCCTACATCCACGCCGAAGGATATGCTTCCGGCGAGATGAAGCACGGACCAATCGCCCTTGTCGGACCGGATTTCCCCTGCGTTGTCATCTGCCCCGGGGACAGTATTCGGGGCAAAAACCTCCTCAACATCAAGGAAGTGCAGTCACGCCGCGCGCCAATCATTGCCGTTGCCACCGAAGGCGACTACGAACTGCGAGAAGAGGCGACCAACACAATCTTTATTCCGCCGACCGATCCTCTGCTCACCCCGCTTCTTTCGGTCGTGCCCCTCCAACTCTTTGCTTATCACGTCGCAAGAACACTCGGCCGGCCGGTGGATCATCCGCGCAATCTCGCCAAAGCCGTGACCGTGGAATAGCTCTTTTGCTTACCCCTCAAAATGAGGGGCTTTTTTATTATCGACGCTTGATAATATGGATATTTCCTGTTATTATACGAACAATTATGGCGATCCACTTTCGGAGGAGGGTCTCCGCCAAGCCTTGCGGAAAACTTTATAAAATCTATTCTGGTCAGCCAGGCCATCCCGTCATCCGACGGGACAGGCTCCGCCAAAATGATATCCATTCTGTGGCGGGCAGGCAAGTCCCTGACTGCGGTCGGGGCAGGATCCAGGCTAAATCTGTAAAACTAAACATAATACGGCCACGTAGCCAAGTGGTAAGGCGAGGGTCTGCAAAACCCTTACTCGTGGGTTCGATTCCCACCGTGGCCTCCATATTCATAAAACGCTGAAAAATAAACGGCTTGAGG
>Ga0180433_10010327_pt1 | contig 11257 bp, 22 predicted proteins | sample SS_ome_8_FD_132980 | JGI IMG/M metagenome (GOLD analysis project Ga0180433, IMG submission 132980) | Hypersaline lake sediment archaeal communities from the Salton Sea, California, USA - SS_1_D_1 metaG | ecosystem: Environmental > Aquatic > Non-marine Saline and Alkaline > Hypersaline >... | reverse complement strand
ATGATAGTAATTATAATTAAACCCATTAAGCCTAATGATTCAATAGATACAGGCTGACAAATCTCCCCCTTCTCACAAAGGTCTTCAGGAATCTCTGTTTCATTGTAAGAAAAGTTTAATAGATAACCTATAAGACTTAAAATACATGCCAAAGTAAAGCAGATTACAATAAATACTAATAAACCAAAGATTATTTGTTCTAATTTCTTTTCGTTTTCTTGTTCCATTGTGTCGTATAATCTATATTATGTGTCAATATTTAGTTATTTTCAGTGTTTTTATACTTAACCTTTTATCTCTTTTTGTCGTGATTTATGGGATTTTTTGATAAATTGAACATAATTAGTGGTTTAGAGAAGTCCGACTTGTCGGATTTGGATGGAGCAATCTTTGATTGCGTAATCTCTAAACCTATATTATGCCGTTTTCCACTTGTGGAAAATTCTGAAGGAAAGTTTGAGGGGGGGACGATAGTTGAACAATACTTAGTCATCTTTTACCTCCGATTCATCTGCATCAATTTTAAAAGGTCTTGAGTATTTGGGTTTTATAGTTTTCCAAATAAACTCTGAATAATCTTTATTATCTTTTATCTTAAATAAAACTGTTGGATATGCTTGTTTCAAAGTATATTCTGCAAAATCCTTCATTGAATTAAACTCTTCTGGACTACGATAGTTCTTTTTTGAAACATCTTCAATTTGTTTATATTGTCTTAATAAATCATTTTTTGTTTTATCCAACCATTCAAAGAAATCATCTGGGACTCTTTCTATTAAATCTTTAAAATCTCCCCCATCCTTTAAAATCTCCCAAATTGATTTATTTGAAATGTTCGTAAAAATTCTATGTAATCTTTTATATTCTTCAAACTTTATTTTCATTCTAAAACCAGATTTAAATTTTATAACAAATCCTTCCTTATTTTCTTCCTCCAATTCTTTTAATTTTCTAAAGTCTTTTATTCCGTTAAATCTTTTCACTATTGGAAATCCAATATTTTTTAATGGAAATTCTTTACCTGTTTTTGTATCTCTAATTGAAAGCAACTTTAATTCTCTCAAATTTCCATAATCTATAACAATTCTATTATTTGGATAGATAATCTCAAACAAATAAGTTTTTGATTTATCTATTTTGTTTAAACAATCCTTATAATCTTCTAAAAGCATTTTTGTTCCTTCTTGGGCTTGTTCTGAAGTAAAAGAACCACGAGTTGCTATTGAAGGAATATCATTAATCCAATAGAGTATTCCAAGAGAACCATCAACTTTTTCATAAACTTCAAAACTTTCTTGTGGAATTTTTTGTTCTTTGTTCTCTAATTCTTCTAAATTAAAAAACTTCTCAAATGGGTTAGCAATTATATTCTTTTGTTTATCCAAAATTAAACCCCTACATTTTTTTGTAACATCGTTCCAAATCCCTTCATATTGGGCTTTTTTGGTGTAATTATAGATGAATAAATCTTCTGTTGGATGTTTTTGAATTGAAACATATCCTCCTTCAATCATTTCATTTAATAATTCATTGTTCATTGTGTTGCTCCATGCTTAAAGTTGGAGTTGGGTCCTGTTTGGAGTTCCCCCCTCAAATTCGGCATAATACCTATTTCACTTACTTTTAATTTTAAATCTTTATTATTTATGGTTTCACTTACTTTTATCATTTTAAAAATAGTCCTCATAAGATTTAATTGCATCAATAGGATTAGCTTTTGTATAAATAGAGGTTGTAGATAAGTCTGCATGGCCCATTAATACCTGAACTTGATTAGCAGGCATACCTGATTCCATACATCTAACAGCAAAACCATGTCTTAGACTATGAAAAGAATAATATTCAGGTAATTTAGCCAATCTTTTATATTTAGTGAATTTTCTTTGTAATGTTCTTATACTTGCTTTGAGTGGTAAATCTACCATAAACTCTTTTTTCCAACCCCTTGGAATTGGAACAACCCTTTCAACACCATATTTAGATTCAGGTATAAATAAAGAATTGGGTCTAAAGTGTTCAGGAGAACATCTCTTAACTTCACTTACCCTCATACCTGAACCATAGGCAAGTATAAATGCAATTCTTGCAGTATAATCCTTTTTAGGAACACATTTTATAAGATTAATAAATTCTTCAGTTCTTACAGATTTAGGCAGTTTTTTAGGCAGTTTTCTTGTTTTTTTCAAGTTCTAATATCTCCTTTTTAGTTAATTTAAATTTCTTTATAATATATTTTCTGATTCCTATTAAATAATAGAATTTAATAGCAATAATTATTATACTTAAAAATATCATAACATTAAAAATCTGAATATCATAACCTACCGCTAGCATAATAAAGTTAGTAAATATTCCCATTCCAATGATCCTCCATAATCCAGGAAGATTAGATAAATATCTATCTGCCTCTTTAAAAGAATACACCAAAATAAATATAATAACAATATATTCAAAATATCCATCAAAAATTTTCATTTTTATTCCAATAAAAGTAATTAAAAACAAAATTCCAAATATCATAAGATAGACTAAATTAGAAATTACAGGGAATATAGAAAAATTAAGAAGGTTATCTACAATTTTTATTATTTTTATATGATTTTCTTTTTTCATTTTTGTTCCAAATCACGACACTTTTAAGACATTACTTATATTTAAATGTTTCCTTTTTTGTCATATAAGTATCCTTTTCTGACACTTTTAAGTTAAGATTTTTCATTCTCCTTTTTATCTTCTTCATAGTTTAATATTTGATATTCTTCATAAAGCCTGTTATATTCATGCACTAATTGCTGAATTTCTTTATTTAGCTTAGCAAATCTTGTTTCAATCTCTCTTATTCTCTTCATCATTTTTATCTTCCACAAATTTATTATACAAATAATTCATAATAACCAACCAAATAAGACCTACAATAAACATTCCTATTGATGTTAATATAACTTTTATCATATTATTTTACTCCTATCAGGTAACTTAAAAAACCTGAAAGATTACTAAAAGGAAGAATATTATTATCCATACTCCATATGCCCCACATTGTGAAGAATATATTTCCTAATAATCCTAATGTAAGAAAGAATATATCCTCTTTTGTGAATAGTTTATTTTTCATTGTCTAAACCTCCAACTCATATTTAGATAACATTTTATCCATTTTTTAATCTCTCCAATTTATCTAAACCATCTTTTACTTTTTTATAAGGATCTTGTTTTAATTCTTCATTTAAGATATCTATAACATCCATTACAGGTATCACATACCAACTTTTAGGATAATCTTCTGCTGGTTTTGAGTTCTTCCATAGTTTTTCTTGTAGTTGTTTCATTTTAATTCATCTCCTATTATGGCGAAAAGAGGAATCGAACCTGCTAGCCTTAAGGTCATGAGCCTTATATGCAACCATTACACCATTTCGCCTTATTTTTATTTTCTCTCCTTGATTTTAAACCCTCTAAGGAATTTTACGAGGGCATGACCCCTCAACCTTACTCATAGAGAGCAGGTTTTTCCTTAGAAGGAAAAGAGGTGTTTATACTCCACTAAAGAGCCCCAACGAGTGAATGTTGAGTATGATTAAGCAGTAGTTTAAAGGTAATAATAATTTACTACTGCTTAGGTGTTCTTATGTTAATCTAATTTATTATATCTACTTTATATCTTGTTGTTAATCCTACACCTGTTCTTGTAACCCTTACATTTTTAACTTCAGGTCTTAACTTTATTATATCTTGTATCTTCTCTAATACACTTGATGGTATTCTATATTCCTTACCATCTACTAAGACACATTTATAATCAAAGGTTTCTTCTGTTCCATCTTCATTCTTTTTCTTTCCTGTTCTACTTTCTACCTGAAGATCATCTATGGGAACTGCTGTTAAATCTGCAATGTTAAGTGTTTGAGGTGGCTGATATGCCTGTGCTTCTTCTCTTATAGTTGCCATTATTCTTTAACCTCCTTACATTCAGTTAAAAAGTCATCTTCCCAATCACTATACTTACTTATATAATGTATATTTAACTCTGTAAGTATCTCATTAAATAATTGTCTTTCCATTATTTCTTTTATCATTTTATCTGTCTTTTCTTTAAATATAGCCTGTTCTCTTGCTCTTTCAAACATCTCTTTAACTAATTGTCCTTCTTTTGTTGTCATTTTTACCCCCATTTATTTAAAACTTTAATTCCTGCAACCATAGATAAGCCTAAATCAGGCAATATAAAGGATAATGTGAATAAAAATAGAGATAATGCGAGTATAGGCTTCTTATAAGCTCTACGGACTATTTGTAAACCTACATAAGGATTAGATTTCCAAGATTCATTAGTAAAATCCAAATACCTCTTTTCTTTTCTTTGTTTTAGTTTATCTTTAACCTTTTTTATTATTTCCATTTTGACTTTTTTCCTCTTTATCATTAGCAGGATTATTACTGCATGTTACTACATGTGCAGTATAATTATACTCAAGCTGTGTTGGATATAAAGAATAAATAACCTTACCACAATAAGGACATTTTTTCTTTAGTATATTTTTGTTTTCCATTTTATGATTATAGTAGTGTAGGGTAGTATATAAACCTTTCGGTTTTGGGTGCTGTTAAATCTTAGGGACTTTTGATTATATTTTGTTCTCCTGTTAAGTTAGGGACTTGACTTAACACCTAAATCCAAGTCCCGATTACTTAACAGCACCTCGGTTTTGATAATTTTATCGTCGGAGAAGAAATATAAAAAGATTAAGGGAAGGAGTAAGAAAACTGTAAACCCCTTCCCTTGAATGTCTTAGATTTGTTTAAGAGATAATGAGGATTAAGTCAAACCCCACTACCTCCAAAATGAAAAACAAAAATACTAACAAAGTATCTTCTAAAGGATCAGTGCCAGGTTTTAGACTGGAATGGTCCTTTTTAATTATATAAGTCATAGGTTATATTTAAATATTTATATTTTCTTGGCTTTTCTTAATTCTGCTAATTTTAATAATATCCTTTGATATTTTAGTCCATCATGCTTTGTTCTTGCTCTACATCTTTCATCTACAATTTTTTTATAACATTCATCACAAAATCTGCTAAATTTTCCAGATGGATTGAATTTTTTATTACAATTTTTACAAAATTTAAAATATTTTCCCATTTCTTTATTTGTAGTGTCTAAATTTATTAAGGTTAATCTTATTTATTTAAGGTTTCCAGTAATTTTGTAGTGTCTAAATATATCTATTAGACAGGTTGGACAGGTTGGACAGGTAACCCCACTCAGATACACATGTGTAATTATATGGGACTACCTGTCTAACTTGTCCAGCTTGTCCAGAAATCATAAAAAAAGCACTAATAATTAATATTTCCATTTTAAATTTAACCAAATTCTTGCAGAACCACCCCTCCCATCAAACATCCAATCAAAATATTTTTTAGTTGAATCAATACCTAACTTCTTCATAGTGATACCTACAGATGTTTCACTCATCTCTCTGTGTCTGTTTTCTTTACACCATGCAGAAAACTTCTTATAAAAATCAGATTTTGTTATATATCCTGATGTATCTTCTTCTGTGAATAGATTTAAAAAGGTTTCAAGGAAGTTGCTCTTAGATTCATAACTTTCTTTTCTTTCTTCTATACTCCCTTCTTTATGGAATTGTCTTTTATCCAATAAATCCTTTAATATAATCAAAGATTTTACTGCCAAGATCTCATATTCTTCTTCAGGTATATCGGATAATATATCCTTCTTTTCAGAAAACTGATGAGGAAAATCTATAATCATCCATCTTCTATAAAACCCAATAGTCTTATCACTTGTAGTAGGAAGATTATTTGTAGCAATTATTATCTTAGCATAATTCTTTTCTTCAAATGGATCTTTATTCTTATATTCATATCCAATTAAATCATCACCACTTAATTTTTTAAGTAAAGAAGTCTTATTCATCTCATTAAAATTTGTTTCACCCATCTGACAGACTAATTTCTTATGAAGTCTTGTAACTTCAAACCTACTGGCTATTAATGTATCTAATTCTGTAGAACAGACATTACTATTCCCTATAAATCTTCTTAATAGATTCAAAAAACAACTCTTTCCATTCATACCCCCTCCAATAAAACAGAATATTCTATGTATTGGATAATCAGGTATTAAACAATAAGCCAATATCTCATAGAGTGTTTTAATTTTATCTTTTCCAACCCATTCTTCAAATATTCTATCCATAACAGGAGTTTCTATAAATCTATCATTATGTAAATTCCATGGTATAGGATTTGTTACAAAATATTTAGGACTTGCTGAAAATTCTTCTCCAGTATTTATATCTACAATAATATCTTTAAACTGAATCCAGGTATTTTTTACAGGTAAAGGCATATTTCTTCTACCAAATTGTTGTAGTGCTTCTAATATTTCATTCTTTTCTTTAGATTCTACAGTATTTGCAGAAGAGTTATCACTAACCATAATCAATATATCTTTATCATCTACTTTCTCCCATCTATACTCTTGATTATTCCATAACCACCAAATCTTACTCTTATCATAAAAATAAGGTCTTATATCATAGATACCCTTAGCCAAAGATAATTTATTTCTATGATCTATAACAATCTGTTTTATCTCTTTATCTTCTTCATTCTTTTCTTTTTTTTCTTCATTATATCTATTTATAAAATAATCATATTCTTCTTTAGAAAATCTATTTCTTATATCAGCAGGTAATGATTCATAATGAACATGAATAAATCCATCCTGATTAATCAATGCCTTTAAAAAATTTCTATCATTATTAAAGGTATCATAAAAAATAGATATTTTTCTAATCTTTTCCACCTTTATCCACCTCTTTTTTATCAACTCTTTCATAATAATTACCACAAGCACAATAAATCAAAACCATATTATCCTCTGTGGTTTTCTCTCTTAAACAATTAGGACATTTCCATTGTTTCATCTTTCCCTCACCTCTTTTTCAACAGCATTGATGTATGGCTCAACCTTTTTTAATTCAATAAAGAAAAAAGCTTCTAGTGGGTTTTCTGTATCTTTAAACTCAAAGAAATCTGCATAAACACTTTTAACATAACCATTTCTCCAAGTATTATTATTAAGGGTAATATGTAATTTAATTTTTTTAGAATAAGATTCTTTTATTAATTCTTGATTAATAACCATGTTCGTTTGTTCGTTGTTCATAGTGTATATTAAAAGACTACTCTTTATATATCTTTATTTTCATTTTGTAGTTACAATTTCCAATTAAAAGTATTTTTTGATTTTAAATAACCTATAAATTGTTTTATTTTTTTATCTATGTTATCGTCGGATATTCTTTTATTTATTAATTTGATAATATTTATTTTTGCTTTTTCATTTAATAAACCATCTTTATTTAAATCCGTTATCTTGATTATACCTTTTTCTAAAGAATAAAATATTAATTTATCTACATAAGCTATCCAAAACTCTGCAAAATCAAAAGTTAAATATTCTTGATTTCTATGATTATTATGTAGAAAAGAATGATAAGGATTTATACCATTTAATAATAATCTATACTTTATTTTATTTCTTAATATAGTATGACTAAAATTCATTAAACAATTAATAATATCCCTACTATTCCTATCTCTTGTCTTAAATTCTTTATCCCAAATCTCACTAAATTCCGATAAACAAAAATAAAATATCTTAGCAATATTACCTTCCAAACCCATAAGTTCTTCTCTTGATTTAGATTTTATTAGTTTTTTATCTAATAATCTCATTTCATTTAATGCTTCTTGGACTATCTTATTTTTTCTTATCTCATTTAGTCTTGATATTTCTCTTATACGAGAAGAACAAACAGCCTTACAAAATATCCACCTCAATCTTTTTTGTTTATACTTTGATAATTTATTAAATAATTCTTCATTCTTTAATATTTTTGGAAGATTATCAATAGGATTAATAACCCCTACCAAATTACCTTTATTAAAAAACATTATATTTAAATCAGGTTTTAATTTAAATATTTCAGTAGATATAGAAGATGGTTTTGTTAAGATTATCTCTTTTATATCTTTAGGATCTATATGATGATTTATTTTTTTATTACTTTTATAGTCATAACTATTTATTTCTATTCTTAAATTTTCTTTTCTTATTCTTGATGGATTTTCTATTATCATTGTAAATTATTATGAAACTATTTCTAAAAAAATCTCCTACATGAAAGTTACATTGTAAATTATTATGAAACTATTTCTAAAAAAATCTCCTACATGAAAGTTACATTGTAAATTATTATGAAACACTTGTAGTAGGAAGATTATTTGTAGTTACATTGTAAATTATTATGAAACTAGAGAAATTGTCTTCAAATTCTTTGTTACATTGTAAATTATTATGAAACTCATTATACACACACATTTTATCACGGTTACATTGTAAATTATTATGAAACTTTGTTTCAATTTTTTATAATATGTTACATTGTAAATTATTATGAAACTAGGTTATTATAAAGTAAATGGATAGTTACATTGTAAATTATTATGAAACCCGTCTGCTTTACATTGAAGCTACCTTCATATACTTAATCAAAATTAAGCTGATTATCTCCGACGGGAGAAAAGATAATCGGGCTTTGTAACACAGCCCTATATTTTAACATATAGCTAAAATATAATATTCATAATAAACACTACTATATAAATGTTTCGTTTTTAAAGGATATAATGTATTAAAACAAAACCAAAAGGTTTATATATATCAATACATTATAATTCTTATGAAAGATAATGTATTAAAAAATGATAGAAATGATGAAGAAATAGATTTTATAAAAAAAACAAAATGGAATAGAAAAACCTATCCTTTAAAATTAAATCTTACAGATATTCAATTAGTAAGATTAGAAAATCTAATCTATCAATATAAAAAAGGAATTAATAGGATTATAGAGATACTATTAAAAGAATATTTCCCAAATTATTTATTAAGATTATCTGAAGATAATATTGAAGAAGGTGTTTGTCCTTCATGTCAAACTAAAAAGAAATTAAGGTTTGAATTATCTGATTTTGAATTTGTCAGGTATTCAGAATTAAAAGGAAAACCCCTTTATAAACCTATATTAAAAAAAGGTAATAAAGTTAAGATATGTGAAATGTGTTCTTGTTCTCATTATTCATTAAGAAAATTTTTATTACCTTCATCTAAAAGAGAAGTTCCAATAAAAGAATGGGATTTTACAAAAGATATAAACTTAGGTAGTGGTTCTTCAATTTATGATTCTTGCTTACAAAAAGCAGTAGAAACTATAAAAAGCCAACAAGAAATAAAAAAGAAGATAGATTATAAGATTAATTTTTATAGAAAAAGAATATTAGAAAACACCATTAAATTAAATAATACTCATAAAAAAGATTTTTTAAACTTTATAGAATCAAAAAATCTTAATGAAAAAGATGGTTTAAGTTTATTAAAGAAGTTTATTAAAAGAGATGAGATTTCTATTGAAAAAGAAAAGAAGAAAAAGGCAGAAAATATTGTTTATAAAAACGATTCTATAAGACTTTATGAAAACTCTTATGAATTTATAGAAGAAGAAGAAGATTTTTTTATAAAGTTTAAAGATTATAGTCGTGATAAATGTATGACTTTATCTTTTTATGGAAAAGATTATCAAAAGAAATTAGCAGAAAAGTTTATTAAATCAAAAAAGGCAGAAACTGAAATTGTAAGAAAAGGTGATGATTTTTATCTGCAATATATTTATAGAAAAGAATTAAATGTCCCTACACCAAATAAATCTTTTAATGCAGTTGGAATTGATGTAAATATAATAAATCTTTCAAGCTATGTGGCCATAAATAGCAGGGGAGATATATTAAAGATTAAATTTTATTCTGGAAGAAATATGAGATTTAAAAGGAGAAGATTTAAGGAAGTAAGAAAAATATGGCAGTCTAAAACAAAATATGTTAGTAAAGGTGGAAAAGGTAGAGCTTGGAAATGGTATCTCAAAAAACAAAAATCCCAAAATGAAAGAAATTATGTTAAATATATTATTCATAATTTAACAACAGACATAGTTCAAAATATAAAAGAAAATTTTGATAAGCCTGTAATTGTTTTAGAAGAACTTAAAAATATAAGAGATAGGATTGGTAAAGAATTAAAGATAACTAAATCTTCAATAGATAAATTAAAAAAGAATCAACAAAAAGCAATAAGAGGAGATAAATTATTAAATAGTGAATTGAATAATTGGAATTTTGATGAGTTTCAAAAGTTTTTAGAATATAAAGCAAATTGGTTAGGGATTCCTATTGTTAAAGTTCCTGCAAAAAATACTTCTATCTGTTGTAATAAATGTGGAGAGTGTGATAAATCTAATTATGAAGATTATCATAAGGTAAAATTTAAGTGTAAAAAGTGTGGTTATGAGTGTAATGCTGATTTTAATGCAAGTTTAAACATAGCAAGGAGTTTTTATAAGAATTTAGAAACAAATTAATAATTTTTATCGTCGATAAAAAACCTTAAACTCCATATAAAGCCCTACAATCAAAGATTTTTTATTTGTTAAGGGTTTACTATTCAAATCTTTTGTTTTATTTCAGGCAATTCTAATAATATCTCATACCACACCTTACATCTGGAACAATAACCCCTATCACCATAAACATTTTCAAATAAAACTATATCTTCATGTAAGGGACAATTCATTTTAATCTTAATTTATCAAAATCAATAAGATGGTCTAATGTTGTATAATTTATACAACCCTTTTTAACAGGATAACCTGAACAATTCTCACATTCAGATAAGGATTCAGGAACATCATAACCTTTACCATAAAAATCTTCTACTAAGTGCCTGTAAGCACATAGAGTATTAACTCTATCTTTGTAAGTTCTATTTAAGTTTAACATTTTTACTAAACCTGCCATTGTTCATACTATTATCTCTTTTTTTTTCTACCTGACTTCTTTTTTTTTCTTCCTTTCATTTTAACCTCCCATAAAATTTAGATTTAGATATTGATTTTTTACCATCACAACTCCATAATATCCTGCTCCAGTAATTAGGAGATGTTTTATCTTTTAGTATATCATACTTCTTTCCTATCCCATGACTTCTTATACAATAATTATCACCTCTTTTTGTTCCTGGATATTCTTTCATATAAGGATCTGCAAAATGCACCCTTTCCCCAGATTTTAACTTCACCATATACTCTTTATTTTTTCTTGGTGATTT
>Ga0180433_10010322_pt1 | contig 11260 bp, 11 predicted proteins | sample SS_ome_8_FD_132980 | JGI IMG/M metagenome (GOLD analysis project Ga0180433, IMG submission 132980) | Hypersaline lake sediment archaeal communities from the Salton Sea, California, USA - SS_1_D_1 metaG | ecosystem: Environmental > Aquatic > Non-marine Saline and Alkaline > Hypersaline >... | reverse complement strand
TGCGGCGCGCCGGCTACCGAAGCTTTTTCTCAGATAAAAATTTGATTGGTTATGTGGTCAATTCATCTACGGCCTGAAGGCCGCAGGTTTCTTGACATTCACGCTGCAGAACTAGGGACTAAAACCACTATCTATTTTGAGTGGTGGGATTCTTTGAAATAGATTTATAAACGCTTTGATACACATATTATAACATGAAATTACAATATAACAGACCTTCTAAGGATAAAACCGAAAGAAAACCTGAAAGCAAAATCAGGAAAGCGGCAAGATGGGTAGGAAAAACTGCACGTAATGTTGCTTTTGCTACTGCACTGCCTCTTCTGGCTCTTGCTTCGGCAGGTTGTGAATCAACAGGCAGACAGGAAGAAGCAAATGTATGTAGCTCTTATAATGATTCGACTGTAAGTCTGAATAGAGAGACAGACGGAAAGATAGCAAGAATCACCGAACTGAAAAAAGCTCCTGAAGGCGAAGTGATTACCGAATCTCTTATTGATTTTATTAATGAGACACATGCGCTCTCAACAGAAGGTATGCCCGGAGAACTCATGCTTACACAGATACCTGAGTATTGTATGCCGGAAAATGCTGCTGCATATGTAGTTCCCTACGAACGCGGAGCATACGTACCCGCGCCAGTAGTTTTTTCCAGCATGAAGTGCACCGATGTTCAGCTATGGGTATTGAACCACGAGATAGGTCATTTTCAAGAAACAGGTATGACTAATGAAGTAATAGCGCAGTTGAATGCGGTTGAACAAATCATTATGGGCTATGTTGTATTTTCAAAGCAGACAGAACATCCATACGACATTATGGGTTGGGCTTCTACACACAGTCCAATCATAAAGCTGGAAACACTATATGCCTATTCTATAATGGATGAAATGACTCTACATGCCAAGGCAAATTTATTTGTTGCAAGAAGATTAGTAGCACTTAACGGGGATTTCCGAGCTCTAAGGGAAGAAGTAAATCTACTGGATAGCAGTGGTATACTCTCAAGCACAATAGATCGAGAAGTTGAAGATTATCGTGACTACTATTATTCAATTGAACATCCTCCGTATGCAGAGATTATAAACAATAATCTTGAATTGAGAAAAGTTTTCTTCATGGAGATTGAAAGACGTTTTGGAACTGATACCGCAAATGCATATGTGGACGCCACTTCATATGCAACTCGTGCAAGTGCTGAACTACCATTAACCAACATTGTTACGCTTGGACTTGAGGGATTCAGCTGTCTACCGGTAGGACCATTTTCAGAAAACGGACCTATTGAATTGGATGACTGCACTGTACTTGGTACTGCTGCTGAAGGTTATGAATTGACAGAGCCGGCCGCCCTCTGTTGTATAAGTGCTGAAGACGGTGGATTCAAGAAATGGAAAATACATGTTAGCGGGTATTCGTGCATTGGCCAGATGAATATTTACGACCAGCAGTTTGACGGTGCAGGATTTGTAACCATAGAGAGCAGAGAAGAACTCGGTTCAGATGAACTGTGCTATTAATCTCTCGCTCGTTCTAACTCCGTTTGCTCATTTTAATCCTTTTCCTGTCCTCAACGCAAAATTGATTTAATGGTCAAGCTGCTTTCAGCAGTTTGGCCTAACAGCCAAAACCAATAAATTCAATTTTGGTTTCGTTCCAGGTCGGCTTACGCCTAAAGGCATTAATAATTCGCACCGAACGAGCTCCCAAAGCCTAATTTTGTCGGGAAATTTGCTCGCTTCATCCTTCGCCCTGTAAAGAGGGATGCGGGCTCGGATTTGAAGCTCGCTAAAAAATTTCCCTCAGGAGAGTTCCGGGGATGGAGGTTGATGAGATGAAAAATGAAATTTGGAAATTTGATGGAATTTGGAATGGAAACTGCTATAGGGACTGGTTTGATTCGGAGGTGGAAGAATGACACAGAACTTCAAAAATCTGAAAGTCTATGACGATGCATTCAGGTTATCCAAGGACTTGTATCTCTTCTTTATGGAGAAGAAAATACCTATGAGAACACGAGAACAGCTATTATCCTCTGCGTCGTCTATCTGTGCAAATCTGGCTGAGATGGCTGCGTTTGAATCCAAGCCGCAACAAAGGCAAAAAGTTACAACTTGTATCGGTGAGGCAAATGAACTTGAATTTTGGTTAGACCTTGTGCAGGAGTTGAAAATACTGCCTCAAAGAGAACATATCGATTTCATGGGGAGATTGGTGAAAATCAGAAGTATGTTGTTCAATCTGAAAAAGAGCATAACTGGCGGTGAGGAAATGTAACAAGACATACGATGCCAGACATAAAACTAGACTGAAGGCTGACTTTACAGCGGTGGTTCTGCCAGACACTCCTCTTCGTGGGTGTACCCAGCGGAGCATAGTCGAAATACTTATATATGACTTTTAACATAAAGATGTGGGTGATTGGATGGACAAAATAAATAAATTAAAGAAGATTGATATTCTCAGGTGCGGATGGTTAACCTATAAGTTGAGAAAATTTGATTTGGAGTTGTGGATTAAAATTAATGAAAAGTGTCTGATTCCAAATAGTTTGGACAGATGGGATCAGCGGTATGTAGAGGAGAAAAACCAGTGCGAAAATTCAAATGGGTTAGAGGAAATAGAATCAAAATTAAAAAAGATAAAAGAGAAATATTTGCTTCTAAAAGAATACGATCAAAAACTCTATGATGACGAAGTAAAACAATTTGAATTAAATCTCGAACTAATAAAAAGAGGTCATGAGATTTTTGAATTAGAAAAAAATATTGAAGAAAATAAAGATAAGATAGTCGGGCTTTTGAAAGAAATGCGCTTATTGTATGATGAAAAATTACAGATCCAAAAAGCCAGACCCCACCTCATGGATCTATTTGTTGAAAAACTTAAGCAAAATGAAATATCTATTAGTAAAGATATAATTTATGAAATGCAACGTAAAGCAGATACAGGTATTTCAAAAAAGGCAATAAATCAATTCGAGACGGCTATCAAGAATTTAGATGAATACCAGAGGCTGTTATTGTCTTGAATAAAAATAAAATTAAAAATTTATATTGCTAAGGATAATCAAAGAGGTGAAACGCCATGAAAAAGGTTGAAAATAAGTCTGGAAAGCAGCGTCCTCAAAACGCTGAACTCGGAACAGAAAACCGCAAAACTCATGACGTAAAACCCAGGACAGAAGACACTGAACACGGTACTTTACTGCCGGACGGGTCCAATTTTGCATTTGTTTACAGTTTCGCGTTGCCTGTTTTGGCCTCAGGCAAAATTGGAAACGAAGCGGCAGAAGGCCACGACGGGTCCATTTTTATTTAAAAATAGATAAAACTCTTGAAAAAAAGCCCGGTTTTTTTGGAGGATTAGGTTCGCTGTCAACCGGCTTGTCTTCTGGCGAGGAATGCAGAAGTTCAAGAAGATGTCCGGTATTCTTCAGTTCTTCCTCAAGCTCTTTCTTTGAATATTTTGAAAGCTCTTCCTTTCTTTTTTCAATCTTCTTGTTTTTTTTGTATTCTTCCTTACAAGAAGATTTTTCCTTGCTTAATTCGCGTATCTGTTCAACAGTCTTTTGTGCATTTTTGATTCTTTTGGCATAAAAATCCATGACTTTTTCATTTTCATCATCCACTACCAGAAAAGTCGTGTGCTTCAATGCATGGACTGTCTCAAAGAATTTTCTGTTGCCGAGCACCACTTTCCTGAATTTGGAGGTCTCCGGACAAACATGTGAGAGTTTTTTTTCGCTATAACCGAAGAATTCGCAGAGCTGACCCACATTGCATTTTCCAAATACTTGGTATTCGGAGAAGAATTCTCTTAACTTTGTTATTTCCCCTTTTTCTGGAAAACCCCGGTAATAATCCCTAAGAGACTGGTTTTCTATGTCCTCAAGCAGTTCTGCCACCGGCTCTGAAAGCAGGGAATTCAGATAGGTTTCCCTGGCTTTTTTCAGATTTTCCAGATTCTTCAATAATTCTTTGTATTTTTGGACTTTCTCCAAATCAACGGTTTCTTTTTCCAGCTCAGACATTTCTGCAAATATATTTTTTATCTTGAGCTGCTCCCTTCTAAGTATCTGTTCTTTCTCTTTCATCTCCTCTTCGGCTCTTTCGTATGCTTTGCTCAATTCGATAATTTCTTCAAAATACTCAAATTCTTTTTTGGCAAGAGGCATCTTACCGTCTTTGATGAATTTTACAACTGATATGAACTTCTTTCCCGCATCTTCCGAAATATTGCCTTCTTCGAATTTCTTTGCAACATCTTTTTCAAAATAAATTACATTCTTGAATAACCGGGCGCCTTTCTTGGCAACTTTTATTCGCGTAATGATGGCCGGATTCCGCATATTTTTTTCTCTTTCCTGAGTTGACTCTATCTCGTCCATCAATTCCTTCAGGTGCTCGGAAAGTTTCAGGGTGGTGGAACGCTGGTTTTTTTCTATTTTTTCCATTCTTTTTTCCAGCGTGATGTATTCTTTTTTAAATTCTGATATTTCCTCTGCACTAAACATCTGATATGCCCTCGTTTCATTATCTTTCTTTTATCTATTTAATCTTTACTAAGTTTGAAATTGCAGGATTCATTATTTTTTTCTTGGAGAACAAGTATTACCGCAGCATGTTCTTCCCAAAGAAAACGGTCTTTCCATTAGTTTTTTTTCCGGTTCATTTTTTCTTGAGAGTCCTTTGGCGCCCATAATTCGTGCGTAATCATCCATCATCTGTTCTAATTCTCTTTTTGGTATATCCCCATGTTTAGCCGCACGTTCTATTCTTCTTTTTAATTCCGTAAGTTCCATGCCACCACTAATTTTATTCTTTTTTTCTCTGGACGTTTTTTTGGATAAATTTTCCCTTTCTTTCTCCATAGGAGTCTTGAAACGTGAAGTTTTATCCATTTTCCCCGCCTGTGTTTGAAAATTATATAACATGAGATTTTAAAGATATCGAAAATCAGTTTTCTCCCATTATAAATACCTGGGGATTTTCTCTTTCAAGATGTGTGGCTATGTCCTGATTCAGTTCCTCAACTTCCCTTTCTGTTTTAGCTTCAAGAAGTTTATCACAGATTGCATTTACAACTACTGCTTTGTTTTCATCAGGTATTCTGCTGTGTTTGGCAATAGTCATAAGATTTGAACGGAAATCAAGAGTAATGTACATTGAATCGAATTTTTCATGCAGATGTGTTATGACTTTTCCTATATTTTCAATTGCACTTCTTTCCTTAAGCCTGTAACCAAGTTCAGCAAGCTGTTTGGCAGCAGAGAGTACGGTATGCTTGCTCGGGCCGGTTGCAAACAATTCAAATGAACGTATTATGGGTTCGCTTCCGAAGGCAGGCATCACATTGATAAAGGCTTCCTTTTTCCACCCCACTTGTGATTCAAAAGCAATATTATGCACGAATTCAAGCACTGGAGTGTGTCCGCATACATTGAATATCTTTTTTACAACACCCACCAGTTCATCGAATGCTTTATCATTATTGAAATTCTTATTAATTTCAAATAAATGGCCTGCCACCTCGGCAGATATTCCTATATCCCCGAAATTAAGTATAAAACGGCTTGTATCTTCGCCAAAGAATTTACGGATGTCCAGCAGAAGCGCTTCCCCTGTTCGGCTTTTAACAGGTATTTCAAACCAAGGTCTGCCAAAATCATCCATTCTTACTTCAGGAGGTGCCAGAATCTTAAAACCAGACATTCTTTCTTTTACTCCTTCCGGAGGTTTAGACGGATTTCTGGAAGATCTTTGAAGTCGTTCATCGAACTTTAATATATTGGCTTTTTCCCCTCCCACTCATCACACCAATTATATAATATGGAAAAAACTGTTTATAAATCCTTCACACTTCCACTAATATCCATATGTTCTAAAACTGTTTTAGAATTAGAGAAGCTAGCATAAAACACAGTTTATAGGAAAAAAAATGTAAAAAGAAACAATTCATATTCCGATGAGCTCTTTTATTCCGCCCCAGATGCCCCGTCTTTTCTTCGGTTTTTCCTCTTTTTCCTTTGGAGGTTTTTTCTCTGGTGGTTTTGTTTTCTTAGCTTTCTTCGGCTTTCGCGCTTTTGGTTTCTTCATCTTCTTTTCTTTTTTGACCTTCTTTGGTTTTGGCTTAGCCATTCTCTTCTTTCCTTTTGGTTTTTTCTTTTTTGCTTTCATTGGCTTCAGTTTTTTCTTTGGTTTTTTCCTGATGTAGGAGTCTGTTGTTTTAGCAACAAGGTCAAGAAATACTGCTTCCCTGTTTGTAAGAGTAACTATAATCACTTCACCAAACGCTCCATAGTCATCAACAAATTCATTGCTGATGGATACTATCAAAGGAGTATGTGATTCGAAAGCTTTGTCAAGCATGTCAAGGAATTTGCCGCTTTTCCTTTCCATTTTTCCTACTTCATCTATTACATAAATATCGTAGATATCAATATTCTTCATTGTTGGCAATGCTATAGCCTCAAATGATTTTGTCTTTACATAATATTTTCCTACTCTTGGTCCCGGAGGCGCTGTTGTTGCCAGTTTTGATGTTCTTCCTGTTTCTATATCCTCAATTTCAAATCCGACTCTTGTTCCGTGTTCCTTTTGTTCAGGCGAGATAAAACCTCCTACTCTTAGACCTCTTCCCTGCAGTTCTTTAACAACTCTTCTGAGTATTGTCGTCTTTCCGGATTTAGGCATTCCAGTTATGAAATAATTCTGAGGCATATTATCACGTTCAAGAAGTAGGAAAGCAAGATATAAAAATAAAAGCCTCAGGAGGGTATTGAACCCCCGACCTCCTGCTGTCTTAAGCCAATTGATCGGTTTACCTCAGGGCTTTTCCCGAGGGTTTTGCCCTAAGAAGGACCGAAGCCAAAAGGCTCTACAAGACAGGCGCTCTACCATTGCTCGCCTTGCGGGCAAATCTTGAAGTTTGCTTCAAGGCTCTGAGCTACTGAGGCAATTGTAAGAGAACTTTTTATGAAAATATTTTAAATAGGATGTTAATTTCAATCTTCAATAAGTTCTACTATTCCTTTCTGCTGTCTCTCGCTCATAGTTACTTTGACATTTACATTATATACTTCTATCCGTGCTCCAGATCTTTCTATACTTTTCTTATACGCTCCGAGTCGGTTCAGCCATTCCACATCAGTGACAACCATGAACAATTTTCCTGTTGAACTAAGTGCTCCCTCGAAGTGTGCAATTGGATGCTCATCATGTTGTGCGTTATAGAGTTCTACTACCACAGAAGAATTCCTTAAATGTTGATACTCTAATGGATCATGATAAGAGGGAATTGTACTGATCATCTCCCCAGCATAGATAACCATATAATCTTCATGGCCATCATTATATTCTGAGAGAAGTTCGATACTACCGCGGCTCATAACACGGACGATATTTTTGCAAATTTTAATTCCAGAACCACTCACAAAATTACTTTTTACCAACGTTTTTTCATTGTCTGCGAATTCGTAAAAATCAGTTTTCAAATTTATATCTGACATCTGCAGTATTGCAATTTCTGATTTTTTATCCGTCTCAATAATGGCCCATTCAACATATTGCGGCTTTCCTAAAAGATTTTCCAATTTTTTCAGTTTTTCAAAAATCCATTCGGTACTAGAATTCTTGATTTCGTTTTTTATATTAACATACATCTTACTGAGTACTTCCGTGTCTAAAATAAGCCACTCACCTTTTGTCGCTATATCGATAATGACATAGTTCTTGTTATAAGCAGCACGGGCATCATTCTCATAAAAATAAAAAGAAGAATTTGAAGCTATTTCACTGATTGTTCTTTTGTCCCCTTCCCTAGCGGTCATTGCAAGTCCCTTTACCGCCACAGTAGGGAGGCCGGGTGCAAATGACAGTATGCCTTTTCCAGACGAGGTTGAGGTATATGCTATGCCGCCATAGACAGGGCCGTAACATAGCTCTTTTGCTTTCTCCCCTCTACCTCCCAAAAAACGTTGTCCTAAAACCGGTTCGATAATAACCGCCATACCACCATTCAAACCAGTATCTTCTCTGAAATGGATTGCATTCCACGTAAATTCGCTTACAAGGACACTTTTTATTTTTTTAATTAATTCGTCTGCTTTTTCGTCTTTGTTGAAATAAACTTCACTGTCATAAATCCCTGTTCCTCTTGAATCACCATGAGCAGAAGAACGGACTGCTAACGGAATTCCTTCAAATTGTTTCGCAATATTAAGAATAATCCCTATTTCCTTCCTGCTGAATTCTCCATCATAAATACGCTCTATTACTTTTCCATATTCTTTTTTGGCCAAGACATCATAAATCCCGTTTCTTCTCATGAATTTTTTGAAAAACCCCATTGCAAGAACTACTCTTGGATTTGTAACAAAACCTGCTTTTTCGATTGCCCATGCTTTTCTCCTTAGTTCCTCTGCTTTATCTCCTATAGAACCTTCGCCGATAATTGTCCATTTTTCATCTAACTTTGAAAGCTGGACCTCTCTATTCTTGAGTAGATTAAGAAAATTCTGCCTGCCCCGAGCTAATTGTTTTTCAGCTTTCAATGACCTTCCCATCAGTAAGAATTTGTTATCTAGGTTTTATAAGGTTATTGACAGTATAAGAAAGTGAATTATCTCTCTAACCGCTCAATGCCTTCCTGCGCATCGGAGGTTTTTTGTCTTGAGGCGGAGGATGTCTGAATGTTCTTCCGATAGTATTACACCTCTTTATGCCGACTGGACGGTGCGGGGGAGGAACTACTGCTTCGAATTTCTTTACCGCTTTTATATAAACTTCCCTCATCTTTTTAGTAATCGGGTGTTCCTTGCCTAAAATTTCTCCTGAGAGCCTAGGGCTCATTGATCGGATTCCGCTAGCCAATGCACGAGTAGAAGGTTGGCTTACTCTGGAAGGAATAGAATCTATTTCTTTGGACATCGCATCAAGCTTTTCGTTGATTAGATTCAATGCTGTTTCAGACACTTCTTTTTTCTCATGAGTGGCATATCTTAGCAATTCTACAACAACCATTTTCGATAATTCTTCAACATTCGGAGCCGCCATATCCTCACCATTTTTCGTATTATTGACAAACTACTATAAATCGCTCGCTTTCATTTTAATCCCTTTTCTATATTATACTAATTATGAAAACCGGTTCTGTTGATTTGCCCCTGCATCCTGGGAAATGCCCCAAATGGCTATTCGGCAGAATGAAAAAATTGGCGAGAGGAGTTTCTGAAATAATAATAGAGGAACATGGAACTAAGGAATATTTGTTCAGGCTTTCAAATCCTATGTTCTTTCAATCGCTTGGTTGTGCATTGGGATTTCGCGGTTTTCCAAAGTTATAGGAGAAAATTTGAAACAAATTAAATAATATTTTTTCCACGGTCTGTTTTTTTGATTTCCTTGCCGTCTTTTTTCCTTTTAGGCGGTTTCACAGTGCCAGTTAAATATAAACCTACCCCTAGAGGCGGCTTGCCAAGTTTAATTGCTTGCATAGTGGCTACTTCATCACCAGCCTCACATATCTTTCTTATCTTAAGCGGCAATCGCGAGTCAACTTTTAGCGAACGAAGCTCGCCAGGCCATCCCTTGAAAACACACATTTCGACTGCCTTCTTGCCAGCAGTTTCTCTCACAACCATCGGCAGCCCTTCTTCCCGAGCTATCTCCAAAAGTCTATGGTAAAGTTCCTTATTGCCAATCAACTCCACTGCGCTTACCCCAGCAACTTTCCTAGTTGTGGCGGGGAGAGTTTTCTCTCTTGTTATTTCATGAAGATCTTCGTACTGCATACCAGAAGCAAGTGCCTCGACTGCTGTTATTCCGATACTTTCTCTCAATTTGTGTGGTAAACGTTCATCCTTAACTGTGTCAATAAGCCGCAGATGATATGGTCTTTTGGCAGCTGCAGCTTCTCTAACTGCCTTGGGAAACCCTCTGTCTCCTACAATTCGAGTTAGAGTCTCGGTAGAAACCATTTCAACTGCTTTTAGACCTGCAGCTTCCCTCACTTTAACAAGAATCTTTTTATTCTGACAAATATTTACGAGTGTGGTGGATTCTTCATTTGCAGCAAGTATTTCAACAGTTTTTAATCCCGCCGCTTCCCTCACACTACGCAGCAATTTTTTATTATTTTCCGCAAACGATATTAGATCAAAAATGTACGCTTTATCAACCGCTTTTAGTCCCGCTGCTTCTCTCACACTGCACGGCAACTTTTTATCTCCCGCAATATGTATTAGATAATTTGGAGTAGTCTCCTTCTCAACAGCTATCATCCCTTCCGTTTCGATTCTGTTCTTGGCATCTTCTTTTATACTAGCTGGCAATTTATTAGATTCAGATATATTAACAAAAACATGGTATATTCCCTGTCCGGAAAATCTACTAATCAATTCCGTCGCTGTGGCTTCCCTCTTTTCTTCATTTGAATCGTAAAGGGCAATGTTTAGTAAATGATTCACATCTTCCATCATATCGCCTGTGTAATATAAATGCCAAAACATTTTTAAATGCCACGTTTTACTACAAAAAGAAACATTTAACCAACAAAACTCAAAATGCCTCAGTGAAGTCACAATGGTTGTGCTCGTTTTTATTTCATTATCCCCTTTCACTTCGGAGAAAATCACTTAATCCTCAAGCCCTGACGGGTTTGCTCTTCGAGCAAAAGCATTAATGTGAGTTTCCCTAATGAAACGACGGATCGTTTCATTGGGCCCATTGAACTTCGTTCAATTGGGTCGCCTTCGTTCCAGGGTCGCAGTTTGCTAATTCCTACCTCTGTATTCACTCAAACTGCTAAATGAATAAAAACTCCGCATTTGACAGGCAGTCCTTACTCTAATTGTTGGGAAGTTGGCTCACTTCACTCCCTTAGCCCCATAAAGCCAGAGGCGGGCTTCGCTCGTTGAAGTTCGCATACAACTTCCCTTAGGAGAGTTCCGGGGAAGGAAGGTGATGAGATGAAAAATGAATTATGGAAATTTGATGGAATTTGGAATGGAGACTGCTATAGGGATTGGTCTTCTGTGGATGAACCTACAAAGAGATATAAATCTGAATTGAGAGGTGATAAATATGGATGAAATGTTGCCAGAGGATTTGGTGCAAAAGAGAGATCCAAGATGTATGGTGACATGCTCCCCGCCCTAAAGGACGGGGCTTCGAGCTAGTTCAGAAGAATACTTCCAAACTCTGCTGGCCGAACATGCCATCATTTTCTTTAAGGTTTCTTTCCAATCTCTGAAACTGCT
>Ga0180433_10010321_pt1 | contig 11261 bp, 12 predicted proteins | sample SS_ome_8_FD_132980 | JGI IMG/M metagenome (GOLD analysis project Ga0180433, IMG submission 132980) | Hypersaline lake sediment archaeal communities from the Salton Sea, California, USA - SS_1_D_1 metaG | ecosystem: Environmental > Aquatic > Non-marine Saline and Alkaline > Hypersaline >... | reverse complement strand
TGATGCCGAAGGCCCGAAAAAGGTTTATTCGGGAGATATGGAATCCTCGGACAAGGGAATAAAGATTGCAAAGGACAATATTCCTGTCGTAACGCTTACACAGGGCCAGCACCTGAGGCTTGAAGCTACTGCGACTCTTGACAGGGCTTCAAAACATGCCAAGTTCCAGTCGGGCCTGGTGAGCTATGGTGAAGACGACGGAAAATTCAGCTTCGTCGTTGAAAGCTTTTTCCACATGACTCCTAAGGAAGTACTCGAAAGGGGCTGTGATGAAGCGATAAGCGACCTTGAATCGCTTGAAAAGGCAATCAAGAAAGCAAAATAATTTTCTTCGTTCGCAGGGATTGGAGCGAATTCTAATAGAATTCGCGACAGTCAAGAACGATTCGTCGTTCTTGTCATGGATTGAACTTCGTTCAATGCTCCCCGCGTTCGTTGCACTCACGCAGGGATGCCGGAGTGGTCAAACGGGTATGGTTGAGGGCCATATGGCTTAGTGCCTCCAAGAGTTCGAACCTCTTTCCCTGCACTATTTTTTAATCTTCTCCTATTTTTAGAAAGGATTTTATTTACTTATTATTAAAGGTTAATAATCATGAGAATTTCTCGTTGTGGTGTAGTGGCAGCATGATAGGCAGTCAACCTATAGGCACGGGTTCGATTCCCGTTTACGCTTATTTAGGTATAGTTCCAATAAAACAAATCAAAGATTTTGGAATCTACCTCAATATTCCCTAAGTTTCTTAATAGAAAATCATTAGAAGGTCCATAGATAAGTGTATTGTTTGATTCGTGTAAAATTATTTCTCTATGTTCCATGTCATTTCCGAAAAATCTTTCTGTTTTAGAAAATCCTGAAATAAAACCATCTCTCTTCTGCATATTGTCACTATTTTCACGGATTATTGAATAAGATATGACTTTCAAGAAAACATACGTTGAACCCAAACATGCCAATGCATTAGCAAGTTTAGATTCTTCAATAACAGTATCGATGTTATCTTTATCATGTTTTGTATGGTTGTAAAGTTTCCAAAAACTCATTGGATTGTATTTAGATAAACCATCGAATGGTTTAATTATCAGTTTATCATCATCAAAAAATGATTTTTCTTTTACGGAAACTTCTACATTTGCAAAATTGAACTTAAATTCTTTGTGTTCCCTACTCTCAAGCATAAATTTTTTAAATTCAGATTCATTACCTATAAAACTTCCTTTTGATTTAGGTAATTTTAAATATTGAAAAAATACATTTGCAGATTTCTCTAGCAATGGACTCGTTGTCAATATAAAATCATAAAATTTTGCTGATTTTGTTTCTAAATTGTCAGTTCTTAGATTGATATAATTCGTTATCTCTACTAAGTCTTGTTCTCTAAATAAGTACAATTCACGAATTCTCCTGAACTTTTCAAATAATTCTTCATCCAAATTACCACCATCTCGGGCTATTTATATATGCAACAATTTGAAAAACTATTCTATCATAAGAAGTTAGAAATCAATCCTAAGAATGCGTAAACTATTCCTTCGAAAATCGGGAAAATAAGAACACCGTTGTTAATAGCTTTCAAATCATCGGCGATGCTTGAATGAATGTCAACCGTAACTTCCTTCTCATCATGGATTATCGGGCTTGCAAGGGATTCAACGCTTATCACCATATCGTATGTTTCCTCTTCCTCGCCTGCAATTTCATAATAAATCGTCTTAGAGCTTTCGGCAGGAACGAAAACAGACCTTTCGAACTCCCATCTTTTCACTCCTTCAGACTTGATTTCAAACGCATCTCCTGTGGATGCCTTATTGGTTATCGTTATCCCGAAAGTGGCAGGCATTCCTGGAGCTGTTTTCACGTATTCGGGCTCAATGTTAATGTCAACAACATCGTAGCTTACAGTAACCCTTACTGAAAAACTAACATTGTCAAGCCCGTCTCCGTAGAATTCATCCGCAACCGTTATGCTGGAGTAATAATACCCCTCTTCGGCATCCGGAGATGCGGTTATCGTAACCTGCAGGGGATTGCCGTATAATTTGCTGTTGTCACTTCCCCATCCTTCCGGAACGGACGTGACGACCGCATAATCATAATACCCTCCGCTTCCGAACTTGCCTCCTTCAGTTACTTCGGGCTCTATCAGAACAGAAATGGTCTGCCCCGGCCCTATCGTTCCAGCATCTATACTGTCCTTTTCCTCCACTTCTGTTTCAACAGGAGAAACAACAGTGATTGCGGATGCTGCACCCATAAGAAGAACGAACAGTGCAAGCAGCTTGAGGACTTTCATGTTCTTATTTTCAAGATTAGAATTATAAACGTTTATAGAAAAGCTTCAACCCCGTCTTCCTTCTCTTTGCTGTCATTTTCGAATTCAACGGCCTGTTCATGCAGGGGTTTTCCTTTTTCCCTCTTCTCCGATTTCCTTTTTCTTATCTTCACAAAAGTGGGATAATTAACCGCTTCACCGACGATAATTGCTTCGCCAACTTTCAATCCGGTTATGCTTTTTGCAATCCTGGAATCAATTCCTTCGGAACTCATCTGGATATGATCAAGGTCGTTCGGGTTGGTAACTCTCAAAATAATATGGCTATTGCACTGTGAAAGCGCAGTAGTGCTCAGATTCACGGGCCTCTGGCTTATCAGGCACAAAGAAGCACCGAATTTCCTTCCTTCACGCGCAATCGTTTCAATGACGCTTCTTGAAATGGCTTCCGAAGCCTCTGCCTTTTCCCTCGCGAAGTTGTGCGCCTCCTCAACAATAAGGACAAAGGGGGGAATCTTCTCTTTTTTCCTTAATCTGAAAAGCTTTCTTGCAAAATAAGCTACAAGTATCTGCTTTTTCCTCAAATCATCTATGCTGCTGAAATCAAGAACAAGCAGGTGTCCGGGCTTTACGTCTGAAACAAGCTTTGGATTCTCTGTTTTTTTCGTAATGAATTTGGATGACCTTAAGCTGGCCAATGCGCGTTTTAATGCCACTTTTGCCTGCGCATTATTGGTTTTCTCGCTTTTGTCAATAGCTTCCGCAAGCTCTTTCATCGAATAATATTTGTCTCCTTCTTTTTTCTCCCTTCTCAATGTTATCAACGCATCGGTGAGAACTTCCCTCTGCACTGATGAAAGATTGGGCAGCCATTCCTGAATATTGGATGGAGTTATCTTTTTCAAAGGGACCATTATTTCTTTCCCGTCAACAACTTTTGTAACCGCGCCGTATTTGTTGTCATGTTTGAATCCGAGATATTCGCCGTGAATATCGATAACAACAACGGCAACTCTTCCTTTTTCCTTTTCCCTGTCCAACAATTCCTCGAGAATAACGCTTGTAAGATAGCTTTTTCCCGCACCGGACATTGCCAGTATTGCAGCATGCTTCTGGAAAAGCCTGGTCATATTCACTTTTGCATCAACATCATGGTGCTCTATATTGCCAAGCATCAGCTCATCATCCTCAAAACCAAGGAATCTTTTCAGCATCAACGGGTCCGCATCAAGAACAGTGCTTCCAGGTGACGGAGGAATGAATGAGCGTATGAATTTCTCGTCTTTAAAACACCCAAGCAATCTCACATGGGCAACGGAATATTCCCATGAATCCGAAGGAAACTTGTCATTCATGTTTCCGTTCTTCTCATACTCCGCAACGCTTTCAGGGCGTTCAAAATACCTGTTCGATTTCGTTATTTCGGAAACATAACCGAAGAATTTCTGCCCGCTGCTGTCTACCTCAACATACTGGCCTTTCTTCACGGCAGGATTGTCAATAACAAAGAGAAATTCTGTTGTAGACGGACTTCCTTCCCCCGTTATTATTTTTCCCAGCTTCATAACCATCACTCAAAATTGGTTCTTCCCAATTTAAGGAACTTCGGCTCATCCTTTCCTGCAATCGCGATAATGCATTCTTTCCTTAGCCTTCCTGCAAATCCTGTCATTTCCGCAAGTTCTTCCGCGCCCGCTTTCCATTTATCGTCAACAACGTAAATCAATGAATAGGTCCTGTCCTCCCCGGGCCTGAATCCTTTCCTGTAAAGCCGTAAATACGAAGAACCGTCAAGGCTTGGTTTTGCTATGTATCCCCGCTCCCTGAGATATTTGAGAACAATGTACTGCTTTTCAGCCGTCTTATCCTTCTTTTTCGCAAGCTTCATCAGTTTTTCAAACTCAATCGGAATAACCCTTCTTTCTGAAAAGAATGCGGCCTCAAGGAAGGTTATCCTGTTCTCTTCCTGGTCTCCGCTTTCAGCCCCTCCGCCAAGGCTCCTGAGCTTAAGTATTAGCTTCGGTTCGCGTATAACCAGCATGTCTTCTGCGACTTCAATGTCTTCCGCCATGATGCTAATTTGTTGAATACTCCTTTTAAACTTGGCTCTGTGTTAATACAGATACCTTTATATATGTTTTAGGATATAGATATATATGGAATAATTTTTCCGGTGAATTAGTTTGAGCAAGATTAGAAGTCTTTATCAAAAACTCCTGAAAGAATATGGAAAGCAGGGTTGGTGGCCAGTGATAAAAGGGCTTAAATCACACTACCACCCCGGAAAATACGACGTACCCAAAACCGCGGACGAAAGGTTCCAGATAGCTGTAGGTGCGATTCTTGCGCAGAATACCAACTGGAAAAATGCCGAAACAGCGCTTATCAATCTTTACAAGGCAGGTCTTCTGAACAGGGAAAAGCTTCTGAAGGCATCCGAATTCGAAATTGCCAACCATATCAGGCCTTCGGGGTATTACAACCAGAAAACGAGGAAGATCAAGGAGTTCGTTAAGCACTGTCCGAACATGAACAACGGAAAAACGATTGAGGACCTCCGTGGACATCTTCTTTCAATCAGAGGCCTCGGGCCTGAAACCGCAGACTCGATAATCCTTTATGCTTACAAAAAGCCTATTTTTGTCGTAGATACGTATACACGAAGGTTCTGTTCCGCCCATGACCTCCCCGTGAGCGGGGATTATGACGATTACAGGGAATATTTCGAGAGCAATCTCAGGAATGACCACAGGATTTTCAACGAATTCCACGCCCTTATCGTAAAATGGGGCCAGGAGAATAAATTAAAAGAATAAACGAGTTCTGTTCAGCATGCTTACTATATATACCGACGGCGCGTGCTTTGGAAACCCAGGACCCATGGGAATAGGCGTAGTCATTTACAAGGGAAGAACGAACGTAATGGAAGTAAGCGAATACGCAGGTGAAGGAACGAACAACATAGCTGAATATCTTGCTTTTATCCGCGCCCTTGAAATCGCTAGAGAGATGAAGGGAAACGAAGTGCATATCAAGACGGACAGCCAGCTCCTGGAAAGGCAGATAAAGGGCCATTACAAGGTGAAAAATCCAAAGCTGAAGCCTTTGAAGGAAAAAGTAGACAAGCTGATGAAGGATATGAAAGTCACGATTGAGCATATTGAAAGGGAGCAGAACGAAAGAGCGGACGAGCTTGCAAAAAGAGCTGTTTCTGCATGAAAATATCGGAAAATCTTTCCCTTGGAAAATACATGACTTTCGAATCCAGCAAAACGCTTCCGCTCCACCGATGGTTCTATTACAAGGAAGGATATTCTCCCGAAATTGTTGAGTATGCACTGGAGCAGGAGAAAGCAAAAAGAGTTTTACTCGACCCTTTCTGCGGGACTGGGACTTCGCTTCTTGTTGCAAAGGAAAAAGGCATGCTTGGAAAAGGAGTTGACGCTTCTGAGCTTGCAGTATTCGTTTCACAGGTAAAATGCGCGAATTATGATAAGAAAAATATTGATGAAGCAAAAGATTTCCTGAAGAATGTTTTCAAGAACAGGAAAGAGCCGGAAATAAAATGGGATTTCGAGCTTTTCAGTCCGCGTGCAGCATTTCCGAAGAGAAATCTGAATGATATTCTGTATTTAAGGCAGGCAATAGGCGAATCTCCGATAAGCGACAGGACGAAAAAACTTCTTCTGCTTGCGCTTGTTTCAATTCTCCCGCAGTCCAGCCTTATTGTAAAGGACGGCGGAGTACTGAGGATGGATAAAAGGAAAAGAGCAATGCCCGCAAAAGATGCATTCAAGAGAAAAGTAAAGCATATGGTTTCTGATATTGAAAAATCAGGGATTACCGGAAAAGAACCTGATGTTGAATTGGGCGATGCAAGAGCCCTTCCTTACGAGGATGAATCCTGCGACATTATTGTTACTTCGCCACCTTATCTGAACAATGTTGACTATTCGAAAATTTACGGGCTTGAGCTGAGCCTTTTGATGCTCGACAAGGAAATAACGAAAATGACAAGAGGCCGTTCACTCCGCTCATTCCTGAAAAAAGATGCAAAAATAGAATATGTTCCTGAAGAAGTTGATGAAATAGGGAGGAGGATTCCCGTTGTAGGAGCTTATTTTGCGGACATGGAAAATGCGATTGCGGAAATGAAAAGAGTAATGAAAAAAGGAAGCGCTGCTTATGTTGTCGTCTCGAATTCTGTAATCTATCAGGAGCATATTCCTGTTGATGAAATCCTTGCAAAGATGGCTGAAAGGATGAACATGGAATCCGAAATAATTGTGGGTGCATACCGCGTTGCCGATGTCAAACCCCAGAAGGTAAGGACGAGGGAAAGCATCGTCGTTTTCAGAAAGTCCTAATTATAAATATTTAGTTAGTAATAATAGTATTGTATGGGTAGTGAGAAAAAGCTGCAATTCAGCACTGCAAAAAGACTTCTGGTGACCTCAGCGGTTTCTACAGTTCTTCATGCAGGAGTTCTTGGTCCTCCTATCACAGGCATGCTCAACCGTACTTTCAAAAACCAGCCTGCACTGGTTGAAGAGAATACAAAAGAGCAGAAACCAGACCCAAAGGAGCAGCTTGAGAAACTGAAAGCGGAAAAACAACGATATTCCATGGAACTGCTTGAAAAACTAAGAAAAGGCCAGCCCATTTCGGTCTCTGATTTTTTTATAAAAACCGAAACCATGGACAATAATATTGCCATACTGCAATCCGGCTCGGTTGAACTTGTCAGCGAAGACGAAGCAAGGCAAAATTATCTTGCAATCCTTTCAGAAGCGAGAAAACAAACTGCTCCGTACCAGAGCGAAGGTGAAAAGCTCGATGCATTGCACCAGTTCGCGCATGACAAACTGTTCAAAGGATACTATTCCGGCTCGAGAGGTTTTCTTGATATCATGAAACGGGGTGCATACAACTGCTTCAGCTCCAGCGTTTTCCTTGCCGCACTTGAAGACGACATAATCGGCTCTGACAAATACGGAATTATAGTTCTCGACCCCCCTAAAGATCCTGCGGTTGGGGATGTCGGTCACGTTCTTAGCTGGCATAAGCAAATGCCAAAAAAAGAAGGGCATATGATGAGCTGGCACAACCGGAAAGGAAAACTTTTTGAAATAGAAAATACTTACGGCGGAACACCTGTAAGAACAAGATACAAGAATGGACTCAGGGTTTCTAAAGACACGCTTGTTGCGGCATACCTGCTCGAGAACGGTTTTGAACTTGAAGAGCTTCCTGATTCCGTAAGAAAATATTACAAGAAAGGCATCGGAGACAGTTATCTTCCGGTGGCCGGGGAAAGCACAGACCTTCCGGACCCCCCGGATTATTTCATACCAAATCCTTATTATGAAACGAAAAAGAAACCGAAAATAGGAAGCACCCGGGAGCTGTACGAAAAGATGAAGGAAACAATGGATATAATAAATTATGCAAGGGCGGTCTATACAATCGAGAAATTCCTACAGTTCCGCATGGATTCGCAGGACGGAGAGTTTACTGTTTATCCCATTCCGATTCCAGATGACATAGACTGGTGCGATATCGTCTTCAGGGAGGAGCATAACCTTGAGTCCGAAGTTTCTAATGCCCTTGGGCCTGCCAGATTATCGTCAAGCATACCCAAGGGATACGGGGCGGTGGAAATAGCAACCCTGCTCGCTGAAAAAGGAGATGACAAATCTGCTTTGTGCACGCGCATAAAGATGTATGAAAAATACAAACGGGAAATAGAGCTCGTATCAGAAGGCCAGAAACCGGAATCTTTTTTTGAAGGCGGGCCGCAGTGCGCCTTGTTTGGTGGAGAAAAATGCAGAGAATTCATGCTTCCACTTTATGTTGGGGGAAACCCACATGATCTGAATTTTGAAATTCTTTTCGGCCTGGCATACATTGCATCCGAAGAGGACTTTGACCTTTTTGTACATGAGTTGAACAACCATGAAGACTGGGCTTTCAAGATTGTAAGCGCATTGGCTCTGGCGAGAGTAGGCGGGCCTGAAGCTGAAAAGGCATTATTCTCAGCACTTCAAACGGAAAAGGAATTCGAAGCGAGGATGGGCATAATCTACGCTTTAGGTATACTCGGCCATGCAGGGCCGGCGCTTGATTTCCTTGCTGAAAATCAGGATTCGGAAGACAAAGATATATTGGAAAAGAAGAGATACCAGTCCGAGAACCTGAGGCCGGACAAACTCATACCCGAAGAGGTCGAAAGGATAGATTCCATGATATCTAAGGAAACCGACCTGACGACAAGGGCGCATCTTGTTGCAGCACTTGCGAAAACATACAAGAAAGAAAAAGCAGTTACCTATGCAAAAGAGCTTCTTGTTCCTGAAATGATAAAGACGGATAATAAGGAATACGACCTGAGCAGACCCATACTCTCATTTGCTGAAATCGAATCACCCGAAATAGAAGAGATGCTTCTGTCGGTGCTTGAGCATCATCCTGATACAGCGCCTGAGATAGGCAGGGTCTTGGCGGGCGCCAGGCTCAAATCCGATAAAATAGTTGATGCGCTGATGAAAATCCTTGCAGACCCCGATGCTGAAATGGCCAGGCGCGAATATGCGGCATATGCCCTTGTCAAAATGAATGCAATCGAGCCTCCCAAACCAATAAAATAACATGCGGTACTAATTCTCTCAAGGGATTAAATGCTAATTGGTTTGTGTGGTAAACCCAGCAGCGGCAAAAGTACATTCTTCGTTGCAGCAACCAGCGCAGCGGTTGAACGCTCTGAAAGGCCTTTTACTACTATTAAGCCGAACCATGCAATAGGCTACGTTGAAATAGAATACGTTGACAAGGAATTCAATACCAAATGCAATCCAAGGACGGGCTACTGCATTGATTCGAGAAGGTTCGTTCCGGTCGATTTGTACGACGTTGCAGGACTTGTTCCAGGAGCGCACGAAGGAAAAGGGCTGGGCAATAAATTCCTTGATGATTTGAGGCAGGCGGATGTTCTTATTCACATAGTTGATGCAAGCGGCTCTACAAATGAAAACGGGGAAAAGGTTCCGGCAGGAAGCTATGACCCTGCAAATGACGTCAGATTTCTTGAAGAAGAGTTGGACTACTGGATAAAAGGAATCATGGACAGGAACTGGACCAAATTCGTGAAAGACAGCAGGAGAATGAAAATAGAGGAAATACTCGTTGAGCAGTTCAGGGGCCTTGGATTAGCTCCGAATGCAATAGTAAAAACGCTTATTGATTTGAATGTCAGAGAAAAGCCTTTTGACCAGTGGACCGAAGAAGACAAGATGAAAGTCGCGACAAGAATGAGAAAACTTGGAAAGCCCCTTCTGGTGGTTGCAAACAAATGCGACCTTCCCGGCGGATATGAAAATTACGAAAAACTGGTGAAGGAATTCCCGGACCACATAATAGTTCCATGCTCTTCGGAAGCGGAGATAACACTGAAAGAAGCTGCAAAGAACGGGTTCATAGAGTACGTTCCGGGAGATTCCGACTTCGAGATAATAAAGGATCTCAGCGAGGAGCAGAAAAAGGCGATGGAATTCCTGAGAAGCTACATGAAAAAAGCTGGAGGAACCGGAGTCCAGAAAGCGCTGGACATCGCGGTTTTCGACTTATTGAAATATATTGCAGTATTTCCCGGAGGAGTCAGCAAGCTGGCTGACAGTGAAGGAAACGTTCTTCCGGACGTCATGTTAATGCCTCCCGGTTCGACTGCTCTTGATTTTGCCTTTGCCCTTCACACTGATATGGGAAAAGGCTTCATCAAGGCAATAGACGTGAAGACGAAAATGGTTCATGGGAAGGACCATCCGCTTAAGCACCGGGACGTTTTTGAGATATTTTTCAAGAAGCCCTGATTTTTAAATAATAATCCGGATATTGAGTATCATGTACGTAGTATATTCGACCGTTGAAAAAAAGGAGGATGCTGAAAAAATAGCAAAGCACCTGGTTGACAAAAAAACCGTTGCATGCGTCAACGTGATCAGGATAGAAAATTCCTATTACCGGTGGAAGGGAGAAACGCAGGTTCATGGAGAATATCTTCTTATCATAAAAGTAGCCAAGAAGAATTACGGAAAGCTGGAATGGGAAATAGGAAGAATCCATCCCTACAACAATCCCGAACTTATTGCATTCAAAATCGAAAAATCAATCAAGAAATACCACGACTGGGTGAAGCTTTCCTGCCTCTAACCCTTCAGCTTGTTTATCATTCCGCTTGTCTTTTTTGCAATTAATCTGGCTTTTTTGCCGTTCAGTTCATTAACAAGAGCTAAAAATCCCAGAACTTCGTCAATTTTGCCTCTTTCGCACCTCAGAATGCCTTTTTTGCCTTCGTATTCCATCAATTTCAGCTGTACGAAGGAAGAGCCGTATTCACCGAAGAATTTCAATGATTCCGCATAAATGCCGTTCTTCAGTTCATTCTCGCTGAAGCTGCCTTTCACTTCGAAAAGTATGTATCGTCTTTTTGGCCCTTTTGCTCTCGTCATAGGTGTTTTAAATCCTTTGATGTTTTTAAATATGTTATGGAACGCGTCTTAATTTTATCAGGAAGCAAGAGCGATGAGAAAGTATACGAGAAGGCAGCCAAGGCACTGGAAGACTTTGGCGTCGAATACAAGCTGGAAGTAGCTTCGGCGCACAGGAATCCCGACCTTGTTGAAAAAATAGTGAAGGAAACCTCTGCCGATGTCATAATCGCGGTTGCAGGGCTCAGTGCAGCTCTTCCGGGGGTTGTTGCAAGTAAGACAGTCAAACCCGTAATAGGGGTTCCGGTCGCTGCAAAGCTTGACGGCCTGGACGCACTGCTTTCAATAGTGCAGATGCCGCCAGGAGTGCCTGTAGCAACCGTGGGAATTGACAATGCAAAGAATGCCGCCATACTTGCAGTGGAGATTCTTGCCCTGAAGGATGAAAAACTGGTAGAAAAGCTTAAGGAAGCGAGAGAGAAAAAATGAAAAAGACCAACAAGCC
>Ga0180433_10010320_pt1 | contig 11262 bp, 9 predicted proteins | sample SS_ome_8_FD_132980 | JGI IMG/M metagenome (GOLD analysis project Ga0180433, IMG submission 132980) | Hypersaline lake sediment archaeal communities from the Salton Sea, California, USA - SS_1_D_1 metaG | ecosystem: Environmental > Aquatic > Non-marine Saline and Alkaline > Hypersaline > Sediment... | reverse complement strand
CAAACAGTATTCAAAAGAGGAGTATGAGAAGCAGATTAAAGAATTTTCTGATAAATTCCTGAGTGAGAATTTAAATAAACTTTATAAATTATCAGAGAATTATCCTGTACCGAGAGTAACTCAGCCGAGGCGTAATCCAAATGTAAACTCCCCATATGGTAACTACTTTTATAGATCAGTAGATAGTTATTATTGCTTCAATGGCACAAATCTCGTAAAAAGCGGATATATGTATGACTCAAATTTTATGGAAAACTGCTGTGATTGTTCAAGATGCAATAAATGCGTTGATAGCTGTGAGTGCTTAGATACAAGTCAATCAAATAATTGTTACTGCCTAGTTAATTGTATGAAGTGCAGTGAGTGCAGCCATTGTTATTGGTGTGATAATTGTCAGAACTGCATTGGATGTGTACAGTTGTCGGAGAAGGAGTATTACGTATTGAATAGGAAAGTAAATAAAGAGATATACGAAAAGATAAATAAATCTTTAAATCAAGATTTGAATTCAAATATTAAATTATAAGTAATTAATACTATATGAAACTACTAGAAGAGTATCAAAGACTCATAAATAACATGCCTCATTCAAGGGCTGAGTTCGGATTCTCTCAAGCTGACAATACTACTAATTTCGGGGATTATATATTTCGTTCGACAAATATTTATTGGGGGTTTGACTCAGCTCAGTCGAATAATTGCTGTTATTTATTTGACAGTGCTCTGGATAAAGACTGTATAGACTGCTCAAGGTGTGTTAAGTGTGAAGGCTGCTATGAGTCTGTAGACTGCTATAAATGTTATGAGACATTTTTTTGTGATGATTGCGATAGATGTATTGAATGCTACTTTTGCTCAAGATGTAAGAACTGTAAAAATTGTTTTGGCTGTGTTTTTCTAGAGAATAAACAATACTGTATCTTCAATAAGCAGTACTCAAAAGAAGAATATGAGCAAAAAGTTAAAGAGCTTTTGAAAAAACAGTCTGAAGAGAATTCTAAAAGACTCGCAGAATTATCAGTTAATTATCCTTTTTACTATATTAGACAGTCAATTGATTCCTCAAATGTAAATACTCCTTATGGAAATTATATATACAAGTCAATTAATAGTTACTATTGCTTTGATAGTTCCAATCTTATAAGTTGTGGGTATATCTATGATTCAGATTTTCTAGAGAACTGCTGGGATTGCTGCGGAAGGAGCTATAAATGTGTAGATTGCTATGAATGTATTGATATTGCAGATTCAAATAACTGCTTCTACTGTGATAATTTAAGTAAATGTGTGAATTTATATTTATGCTATTGGTGCTATAACTGCCAAGATTGCTTAGGATGTGTAGACTTAAAAGATAAGCAATATTGTGTTTTAAATAGACAACTGGATAAGGAAAAGTATGAAAAAGTTAGAAGATTAATTAATGAAGATATAAATGCGGATTTAAGTGAATATATAAAGAGTTAGATACTATTATCTCAAAATTAATACAAATTTGATACTTCTGTTCTATTTTAATTATTGATTAAATGATCAAATAATTTATATTTTTTATCTCTTTATGATACAATTCACAACGAACTAAGTTATATACAATCTGTTGTGAGACTAGATAAATATCTTAAGTTGGATAAGAAGATTATTCAATTAAGTCGCCAAATAAAGATTATAAATGCCTTAGAAGCAGAAAATTCCCAAGATGAAAAAAAGAGATTTTTATCGGGAGTAATTAAGAACCCTCAATTTCAATATCGTAAAGTAAGTTGCAGTATTTCGAAAGTTAGATCAGAGATTAATAACTTAAAAATTAAAAAAGATTCGATTAGTGAGATATACGAAGATATTATAAATAGATTAAGAATAAAATGCGAAATTTTAGAAAGCATTGGAGATGAAAAAAGAATAAGACAGTTATCAAAGGAATTATATGGCAAGCCAAGCAAGGCTTTAGTTCAGGAAGCCTGTAAATTACTCATAAATTTAGATAGGAAAAAAGAATCAAGTAAGGATAAGAAAAATCATACTCCAGAAGAGGCGAGGGAAATAATTAAAAAATACTTAAAAAAGATAGGAATTAATGGATGGAGGGTAATACTGAGAAAACAGCATGCTGTTTCTGTAGCATCTTTGAGTAAAGTTATAAAGATAAGTAAATATCAGATGTATTCAATAAATAATATAAAACTTCTGATTCAACATGAAGTTAATGGTCACGTTCTTAGAGCGATGAATGGCTATAGGCAACCTTTTAAAGTTTTTGTTATTGGATTACCGAACTATCTTCCAACAGAAGAAGGTGTAGCTATATATTTAGAAGAAAAATCTAATTTATCAACAGTTAAAAGTAAAAAACGATTAGCATTAAGAGTAATAGCTGTTGATATGGTATATAAAGGGGCTGATTTTAGACAAGTTTTTGATGTAATTAATGACCATGAAAAAGATCAAAAAAAATGCTGGGATATAGCATATAGGGTTTTTCGGGGAGGAGGATTTTTAAAGGATCATGTCTATTTAAAGGGATATTTGAAAGTGAAAAAGTATTTAGAAGAAGGTGGAGAACTTGAAGATTTATATTTGGGGAAATATGGTATTGAGCAACTTGATTTAATTAGAAGATTACATTCTGATGGGATTTTAAAAGGTCCTAGGTATTTGCCAGAGATTTTAAGATAGATAGATTTCCTAATTATTCTGACTTCTAATATAATATTAGATATATTATTGTTAATTTCATGAATTTATCTCTTGGTATAGCAGGGCTTCCAAATGTTGGCAAATCAACTTTATTTAATGCTTTAACTGCTAGCTCAGTTCCAGCTGAGAACTATCCTTTTTGTACAATTGAGCCGAATGTAGGTATCATACCTGTCAATGATCCCAGGCTTCAAAAACTGGCTAAAATTGAAAAAAGCAAAGAAATTATTCCTGCAGTTGTTAAGTTTGTTGATATTGCAGGACTTGTAAAAGGAGCTTCAAGAGGAGAAGGTTTGGGAAATAAATTTCTAGCTAATATACGCGAAGTAGATGCTATAGTTCATGTTATACGTAGATTTAAGGATGAAAACGTAACTCATGTTGATAAGTCAATTAATCCTAAAAGAGATAAGGAAACTATTGAAACAGAGCTGATTATAAAAGACCTTGAAATAATTGAAAAAAAGTTAGAAGGAGTTGAAAGACAGGTGAAAGGTGATGAGGAGTTAAAGCCTCAGTATGATTATCTGAAAAAGATTCAAGATGAGCTGAATAAAGGAAATCTGATTTATAATCTACCTATACCTGAGGATAAGGATATAGCAAAATTCCGGAAGGAATTATTTTTATTGACAGATAAGCCTATTGTATACTTGATAAATGAAGTGCAGGAAAATATTAGTGAAGATTTAAAAAGTAATATTGCTGAAGAGTTAGGCATTAAAGATGATAAAAAAATAGAGCTGCTTGATGCGAATCTAGAAGTTGAGATATCTCAGCTGAGTGAAGATGAACAAAAGGAATTTCTGAAAGATTTAGGACTAAAAGAGAGACCTTTGGACAAGCTAGTCAGGCTTTGCTATGAGATACTTGGACTGCTAAGCTTTTTCACGGCAGGAGAAAAAGAAGCTAGAGCATGGACTATTTACAGGGGGGATAATATAGTTGCAGCTGCTGGTACAATTCATACTGATTTTTCCGATAAATTTATAGCAGCTGATGTTATTGATTACAAAGATTTTATAAAATATGGAGGTTGGCTGAAGTGCAGGGAGGCAGGGAAAGTTCGACTTGAAGGGAGAGATTATATAGTTAGAGATGGAGATGTTGTTATAGTTAGACACGGAGCATAATATTAGAAGTCGTAAAATTTCTCTCTAATTTATCAATAGCTAATGGTAAGATCCTATCAAAGATGCAAATGAGCAGATTGTTTTCTGTATTTGATTGCTATATCGTAGGGGGCTGGGGGCAATTACGTCCGGTGGATGATAATAATGAAAGGTTGTTTACGGATGGACTTAATTGCCCCCAGAACCTTCCTGCCTGCCGTCAGGCACGGTGGTACTTTCGGTTACGAAAGTACATAGTGATAGGTTTAAGGGGATACTTCCCCTTTTACATTGATAAATAAAGATTCTCTCTATGTACTTTTTTTTTGAAAAAAGTACCAAAAAAGCCTGGGAGAATTCCTTGCTTCGACGAAGCGGCTACGCGAAGGCAAGAAAGTCCCGCCTACGTCGTAACTACGGCGGACAAGCTGACTTAAGTACACCTTTATCATACGTAGCGAAGCGAAGTATGGACATAATTCTCCCAGATCCACGATTTATTATACCTATTAGGGAGTCGTTTCCGGATAAGCATAATTATCATTACTAGAATGTAAAAGCTGGGATACATATTACGCATTATTGAAAATAGAATATATCAGTAGGGAAATAATATATTTGCAATTTTTTTAGCTACCTTTTAATGGTAAAAGGTAGCTCCAAAACCAGGCAGCATGATTTCGCTCGTAATAAATCTAAACTTGTTCACTAAAGTTTCAAAATGCTACGCAATTGAAACTTTTAAACGTTAACTACATTAAGATTTATTTACATCACTCCATCAAAGCTGCCATTGAAAAGAAAAAGGTATGAGAAGTAGTTAAAAGTTACTTGCTTAAGCTGGAGAAATATTACGTTTTTTTAGGTAAACTATGTAAGATTTATACAACCTGTGTAGTTTAATTACATCTATATTGAGTTATGATATAATCTAGGGGATTGGAAATTTATATTTATGAAAACTAAAAATCAGTATAAAAAACACTTTGTTTTTGATCTTGACGATACCTTGATAGATGGGAGAGGATTTTGCGGGGAATCTATGGTTAGAGCTATACAAAAACTTGAGCCAGATATAAATGATAAACTAATTATTAATCTTCATGAGAAATATAGAGGTGCAGCGATTGTAGATTTGTATAAGACAGCTATTAAAGAGTTAGGGTTGAAAAGTAGATTGGAAGATCTGTTGAAACTAGATGCCAATATTCAAACCACTGAGTACAAGAAGATAAAGATTTTCAAGGGAGTTATTGATATTCTTGAGTTCCTAAAAGGGCAAGGTAAGACTTTACATGTATGTACAAATAGGCTTGGAGAAACGCTGATACCAATTCTTAAAAAAAATAGAATATATGGTTATTTTGACAATGTAATTTCATGTGTTGATGAGGGTCATAAGAAACCCGATCCTACATGCCTGAATGATCTCATACAAAGAATAGGAGATACAAAAGATGATTTTATCTACTTTGGGGATTCTGAGATTGACTGCAAATTTGCTAGGAATAGCGGGATAGACTTCATAATATTTGATCAGTACTTGAATGAGAAAAATCTCTTTAAAAAGCTTATAAATTTATTCTTAGAAGAGAAAATTAATAATAGTTAGTTATTCGTTGTGATCGTAGAATTTCACACTTTCGTTATACTTAACCCTAATATACGTTGATGAGTATATTAATAATTCCTCCAAATTACAGAAGATACAATTTAGTAAGTTTCAAAAAGTGGATATCTATCTAGAAGAGAAATATGGTATAATTAGGTGTTTTATAAGATAATATATTATGTCAGAATTCATTTGCGAATTTCAACATATTACTAGAATTATACGAAGAAGACTCAATGATGGACTTGGTTTCTCGGGGGCAATAGATAGAGCAACTAGATACTCAGAGAGAATTCATTTTCCATTTGATACAGAAAGAGATATACTTGCACATAGTATGTTAGCTATAACTAGTGTTGTAATTTGGGAGTTTCTAAGATTTAAGGGAATTCCTTTACCTTCTCTAATAAATGTTATTCCATTATTACCTTTTGCTAAGTCTAAAGGTAAAGGTAATTATATGGCTCCGTCTGATGATAGACATAATAGAAGATTTGAAACAGGACAAAGATTTAGTAGACCGTTTGGTCCTACTTTTATAGCTAAAGATGGAACTGAACAACATACTGTTGAAGGTGCGATGCGTCATGGAGGTATTAGTAGTACTCATGATTATGAAGAAAGAAAACGATGAGAAGTATATATTAAATGAAGTTTATTTATTGTTGTAGGTTTTAATATTTAGCTCTTTTTTGCTATATTATTTTTATTATTACCTTGTTACTAATTTATATGCCAATTATCATAAACCACAATCTCTGTGATGAAGCTCCTGAATGCGGAGGTATAGAGGTGTGCCCTACAGGAGCATTTTACTTTGATAAGAAAAAAGGTCAAATTGCTATAGATAAATCTAAATGTACAGAGTGTTTAAAATGTACTCTTCCAGATGCATGTCCTGTTGGTTGTATAATCTATGCAAGGAATGAGAAGGAGGTGATAAAGATTGAGAAAATGATAAAAGATGATCCTAGAAAGTCCAAGTGGCTTTGGAAAGCAAGATATGGATGCGAGCCGGCAAAAACTCCTCCAAAGGAAAAGATAATTACTGATAAGAATATAAATAACGAATTAAAGCGTAAAGGATTTAAGCTAATAGATGTTTGGCATTATGATCATTTAGACTGCAGGTATTTCTCTCCGTTGTTTTCAGATATATTAAAAGGAGTAAAAAAGAAAAAAATAATTATTTATAAACTAGATGCTCAAAAGTATCCTAAACTAGCAGCAAAATTAAAGGTTAAGAAATTCCCGTCGCTGATTATATTTAAAAATACTAATGAGGTTTTCAGATATAAAGAACTCTTAAAAAAGAAGGATGTAAAGGGTGTAAATAAAAAGATTAAAAGAATCATTACTGAGAATTAACTATAATTGCTATATCCTCATTATTCAGCCTTATACTTGGCGCTTCACTTCCATCTTTAACTTCAGCATTGAGATGATTTTTCAATTCTTCTAGAGTGCTGGATTTAGCTCCCTGGGAGAAGTCATAAATAACAATATTTGAATTAACATTTATTTTTGCTATGTATTTACTCTCATTTAATGTTAGGGGTAGACCATTATTTTTAAACGACTGATAATTTGAATCGGAAAAATCAGCTTTCCATGAGGAGTCATATGAAGTCGCATAAGCATAAATTACTGCTTCCTCTTCATATACATCCGGATATTTAATAATTTTTTGGATGAAATCTTGCACTCGACAGAATTCATCTCCAGGACATTCCCTCCAATGAGTCGGCACCATATAGTATTGAGCTGTTAGTCTATCATGCGGCTGTTTGTTTATATATACTTCGTGCCCGCCAAGTTCTGGATCTAAAACAATGTTTGTAATTTCACTTGTGTCTAAGTCCCGTGCTAAGTTTATACCGGCTCTAATCTCATCTACTGTAGGCTCGCTGAAAAGTATGTTTTCTTTAAATGCTTTAAGCAGAGAGTACAACTTCTTTGGATTAGTAAGAGTGTCTGAAGACATTATGCGGTTTTTAACAGCCTCTATGACTTTCTGCTGTCTTTTAGCTCGAACAAAGTCGGAACTAGCTCTTCGGCTGCGTGCAAACTTCAAAGCTTCTTCAGAAGTTAGAAATTGATAACCTTCCGGAAAGTATACTCTTTCCCATCCTGAAGGATCAATAGGATAGAGTTCGTGTACTTCTTCTGCAATATCTATCCAAATACCTCTTTCACCTTCTTCATTAAGATCCCCAACAGCATTAATAATTTCAACAAAGGCGTCAAGTGTGATAAATGCATAGTATTGAACTTTTACTCCTGTTACACCTTCAGACGTTTCTATAAGTGTTTGTACACCGCCTCCAGGGCAATTTGCTGCCTGGCTTTTATCATATACCCAGTGGATACTACCATGAAATTCCAGGCAGTCCTTTTCTACGTCTACTCCCATGTCACGGGGTATTGATACCATATATAGTTTACCACTCGAATGATCATATATAACTTGCATAATTGTATCTGTATTACGAGTACCAGCTTGATTTTCAGGTTGAGTGTTTATGAATTCAGTTCCATCAAATTCAACATGTCGCGAGTCTATTCCTACAATTAAGACTGATGTGAAATTATTGTCTTGTTCTAGTTCGGGTTCCCATATAGAGGAAATAATATTTGAGCCGGATTCAAAGGCATCATTAACTTTCTCCATAAGTTGATAGCCTACAGCATCAACTCCTCGAGCTTTATATTCGATAACTAAAAATATATCTAAAACCAGGAATATGATAAATGATATTATTAGTGCAACTCTTCCTTTTCGAAGTTTTTTAACTTTTTTGGTTTTTTGTTCTGATAGAGAACTAAATCTTACTTCTTCCATATTTAGATTTATTTTCTTTGTTTATTATAAATGTGTGTTAATTAGATGTCCAGATTAATTTGATAGATTTACTATTTATAACATAACTCTAAAATATCAAAATTTCAAGTAACTTTATATATTTAGTGTTTAGTTTCAAAAATTTCTAATCTAATTTATAATAAATGTATGACTAAAAACGATAAAATAAAATTCCTCGATAACATAGCAATTGCAGATACTGCTTTTCAAATAAAAGGAAATAGCATAAAGGAAGTTTTCGAGAACGCAGCAAAAGCTCTAACTATGTCTATGGCCAGTCCAGATTGTATAGAGGATAAAGTAAAAGTTAATATAACCTTACAAAATAAAAAGTTGGATATTCTCCTCTTTGATTTTTTAAATGAAATCATTTTTTACAAGGATAGTGATAATTTACTCTTCGGTAAATATAACGTAGGTATAGAAAAAAGTAACGGAATGTTTGAATTGAAAGCTAAGTTAGAAGGAGAAAAAGCAGATTCCAAGAAACATAAAATAACTACTGATGTAAAAGCTGTGACTCTACATATGTTTAAATTAGGAAAGAAAAATGGTGTTTTCGAAGCTAGAGTTGTTGTAGATATATAATTTATTATTTAGTCATATTTATAAAATGAAAAAACCGAAGTTCGAAAAAATCGATGATACAACCTGGGAGATTCCCAAAACACATAAGAAAGGAATGAAAGTGCCGGCACGAATAATAGCTCTAAAAGATCTTCTTGATGGTATGGATGAAGGGGTTTTTGAGCAAATCACGAATGTTGCTTGCTTACCTGGTATAGAAAAATACGCCTTTTGTATGCCCGATGGGCATTGGGGATATGGATTTCCTGTAGGAGGTGTCGCTGCGTTCAATATTGAAAATGGTATTATTTCGCCAGGAGGTATAGGTTTTGATATTAACTGCGGTATGAGGCTTATTAAAACTAATTTAACTTTAAAGGATGTTAAGCCAAATGTTAAAGAAATAGTTGACAGAATGTTTAGGGATGTACCTACTGGTATAGGTACTAAAGGTGTTAAGATAGATGAAAAGCAACTAAAGAAAGTAGCAGTTGAGGGAGCTGAGTGGTGTTTGAAGAATGGTTTTGCTTATGACGAAGATCTCGAATGTATAGAAAGCTATGGTTGTATAGAAGGAGCAGATCCTTCATATTTAAGCTCGAAAGCTATTAAGAGGGGTATGCCGCAGTTAGGCACTCTTGGAGGAGGGAATCATTATCTAGAAATCCAATATATTCCAAAAGGAGGGATATTTGACACGGAAGCTGCAGAAGTATTTGGTATCAGAGAAGAACAGGTATTATTCATGATTCATACAGGCAGTCGAGGATTTGGACATCAAATAGCAACAGATTTTCTGAAAAAGTTTGACAAGGCTATGCAGAAATACAATATTAAGATAAAAGACAGAAATCTTGCTTATGTGCCTTTTAAGAGTGAGGAAGGTCAAGAATACTTCAAAGCTATGAATTGTGCTATTAACTATGCTTTTGCAAATAGGCAGGTGATTACTCATATTGTAAGAGATGTCTTTATGAGAGTATTTAGGGGAGGAAGAAAAGAGTTGGGTATGGAGCTAATATATGACGTAGCACACAATACTGCAAAAGTAGAGGAATATTCAGGGAAGAAGCTGATAGTTCATAGAAAGGGGGCTACTAGGAGTTTTGGTCCAGGAAATCCTGATATTCCGGAGATGTATAAGGAAGTTGGACAGCCGGTACTAATTGGCGGATCTATGGAAACTGGATCATATTTACTTATGGGAACTAAAGAGGCAGAAGAAGAAACATTCGGGTCAACTGCTCATGGCAGTGGAAGAACTATGAGCAGGAGAGCTGCAAAAAGGCAAGTTTCTGGTAAAGATTTACAGGATAAATTAAAAGAAAAAGGTATATATATTCGGAGTGATTCTTATGGAGGTTTAGCAGAAGAAGCAGGATTTGCTTATAAAAATGTTGATATGGTAGCAGAGTCAGTTGATAAGGCTGGTATTTCAAAAAGAGTAGTGAAGCTTTTACCTATTGGTAATATAAAAGGATAATATTTTATTTATTAGACTGATCTATTTCATATAAGGAGAAAAATATTATCAATAATATGAGCAAATTGATATACATATAGTTCCAAGTGAGACTGTTAAATTGAATAAAAGTAAAGAATATGAAAGACAGAAAGATTAATAAATGTCGGAAAGTCTTTAATTTAAATATTGATATAATTCCAATGATTGCACTAAAGAAAAGCTGAATATGTAAGAGTACTTGCGTTAATCCCAAGAAATGTATCAGGGGGGTAATATAAATACTTGTCTCAGCGTAGTGCTTTTTATTAATGAGATCTCTATAGAAACCGAAGACATGTTTATAGTAATTATTTATATCTGGAAGTATAAAAATAGATAATGAAATTATTCCTAAGGATAAATATACAAAAGTATATAACATTGCTTTCTTAAAACCGCACTTTTTATATAGGTAGAGTGTTATAAAAGGGGAGAAGATCCAATTCCATACTTGTGTAAAAATTCCGACACTCCATACTATGCTAAAAGCAAATAACTTTCCTTTATTTAAAAGGTATAAAGATAACGAAAGCAGAAACCAATAGAAGGGCTCATATAAATCTGATCTTAGATGTCTATAGGGAAAGAGTAGAAATAATGCTGTAATTATATAAACTAGTAAGAATTTTTTATTGAAGATTATTTTACAATTATTATAGCTAAGCTTAATGATAATATAAGCAGTTAAATATGTGTAAAGGACTGACATAAATCTAAGGTCAATATTTAGAATATAAGCTGGTAGATAACTTAAAGTTGTTCCAGGCTGTCTGACAGCCTGGGTGAGCACTCCGTTGTCAAGAAGATAGTATTGATAAATATTTTCGCCATTTAGTAATGCATCAAGTTGTTTATTAATGATTGGTAAAAGATCGGATATTTTTGATGTTATTTGAAAATAAAGAAT
>Ga0180433_10010319_pt1 | contig 11262 bp, 11 predicted proteins | sample SS_ome_8_FD_132980 | JGI IMG/M metagenome (GOLD analysis project Ga0180433, IMG submission 132980) | Hypersaline lake sediment archaeal communities from the Salton Sea, California, USA - SS_1_D_1 metaG | ecosystem: Environmental > Aquatic > Non-marine Saline and Alkaline > Hypersaline >... | reverse complement strand
TTAAATCAAGTTTTCTTCTTGTGGCACTTCTGGTATAATACTCCAATATTCATCAAACGTTTTTTTACTAGTTATATACCTATATGTTTGTTATTCACCATCAACTTCTGTTTTCCAATAGTTATATGCAAGTTTTATTTGTACTTGTCCTTTTTCATTACATTGCATTGCCATTTGTTTAAATAAATCAGGCAACATATCTTTTTCCATTGGTACTTTTTTTGCTATTTTAAAACCGCCTTCATAACTAGTTTTGTCTAGTTTTGGTTTCCATGTTACCTTTCCACCAGCAGTATGGAAGATAACTTTATCTACCTGTTCTGGATTGTTTTGGTTTACTTTTAGTTCGACTTCTTTTAGGGTGGCTTCCCTATCTTCTACAAAGCCTTTTTCATCTGTTGTTTCAACCATTTTCTTTAGTTCTCCTTCGCAGTTTGCGAATATAAAAAAGGACTGGTAGGCTTAGAAATGAAATTTAGGCATAGTTATCAACTCTTTGTCTTATAGATTAGTTATTCACTTACCAGTCCAAACTTGTATAGCACATTTTTTGTGCATTCTTGGTGTGCAATATGGAACCTTGCGGCTCCATATGAATATAAACCTGCCCAAACCGTGGGGCGATCTGGGCAGGAAAAAGGGTTGTTTGACAAAAAACAACTATGAATATTAATAAAATCCTAATGCTATATCTATTAACATGTTTCTCTCTTCTTGTTTGATATGTTTTTGTGTTTCATCATAATTACATCCGTAATGTTCATATAACTCTCTAATCTCACTATATGTCCTCATATTACCATGTCACCACTATATTCTAAATCTTTATAATCAGATTCTTCAACTATGTTAACTTTATATTTTAGAGCTTCAATTTGTTTTTCAAGTTCAATAGTTTTCTTTGTTAGTTCTACAATTATTGTTTCTAGTTTGTGAACTTGAAACCTCATATCACTAGGACTAAATTCTGGCTTATTTTCGACCATTTTCAAGCACCACATCTTTTATTATATGTTTATTGTTATTGTACAATTCTTGCGCATCACCAAGCGTACAATCATCTGTTAGAATAATATGATGGGACATTTAGAACATCCCCAAAAATTTTTTACTATATATTTCACAATCAGTATCACCAAACATGGTACGCTGATCGTTTCTGTATGCTTCTGCAGCATACTTATGTTGTTTTCTTTTGTTTGTCATTTTTTAATACCTCAATTTTTTCTTTATTTTTTTCTATATTTTTTATATAATTATTTATTTTGTTTGACTCCTCAACAATCTTTTGTTTGCATTTATCAATTCGTTTATAATCTTCGTCAATGTCATATTTTATGTAATCTATTTGTTGATTTGTCATACCTATATTTAGAATTAGCAACTATATAAATCTTTATAACTATCCATAAGTAATAAACAATATACGATTAAAAGTTTTAATCATTAATTAAATTTTATTATCACACCACGAGTAAGTATTGTCTTTATTGCAAAGTTCTTGTTCTAAGATGTCTACTTTGTTTATTAAATGTTGATTTATGTATTGGTGAGCTTTTATTTCCATTGATTGAACACAGCCAAGATTTCTATGTGGAACAAGTTTACCATCAATATATTTGTTATCTATACATTGGTCTGGATAACTAGAATGATCTACTACTGACTTATCTGATAATTCTTTACTTTTAATATTCATATATTCTTCATATGCTTCTTCTTTTGTGCCATTAAAATCATCAGTACGATCATAATATGTAGCAGCAGAGACATCATTTCTAACATAGACTAAACCAGATTCAGGATTAAGGTTCAAATCTCCAGATGATGTATCAATTAATCCTGTTTGTAATCTGTTAGTTATAATTTTTGTTGCATTTAATGCAGCAGAATCAGGAAATATTATATCTGTTGTTATTTCTAAAGAAGGATCATTTGCTCCTTCTTTACTTTGGAATTCTAAATCATCGGCAATACTTATGGTTCCTGATATAGTAGTGGCATTAACATAGAAAGAAATATCACCATCACTATCAGCTTTTAAGCATTTAGTAACATTCCAACTGAACCAACCGGTAACACCGTTAGTAAAGGTTTTAGTTGCACAAGCAGTATTATTATAATCTGTACCACCTGTAGGTCTATTGTTCCAAGTAGCTCCTCCTTCTGTCCATGAATAACTATCATATAAATGATATATATTAACAGCTATACTGTCTCCACCATCTAAATTATTGTCTGCAAGGTATAGCCTTAAAGTTGAGTTTATAATTTCATCAATAGCAAATTCTGATACATCAAATTTAAATAATCCATTCTGTCTATAACTTATTGCACTAGTAATCTCAACTTGAATATTTCCACCATAGTTGGTAGTTGGCGAACCTTCATAAATATAAGTATCATCGCTTGGTGTTTGTGCATAATTTTTTTGGCTTCTAGTTGACGGTTTTGCTGGTAAATGAACATTTATATCTCCATTATCTAATCCCTGTATGTAGCTTGTATTAAAAAACTGTATAGTATAATTACTCATGTTTAAATCTTCTGTGGCAGGATTTTCAAACCCTCCACTACTATTAACTTCACTCCAATCAGATATACAATGATCGGAAAAACAGGCACCATTTTGAAAATTAACATTTCCAATAAAATCTCCAGCATAACTACTAGTGCCAAGATAAGCATAATATCCGCTACTGCTATGATAAAAATATCCAGCGTTATTACTATCTGAAAGTTGTACGGTGTTTCCATTGCTATTTTCAAAATAGCCACCAACACCTGAACTAGCATAACCATACACAGCGTTACTACTTGATGCTAATTCTGCTGTATTACCGTTACTACTATCATAACCATATACTGCTGCTGATTGTCCGCCTGAATCTGCATATATTCCGTAGTTATCAGTAGCACCATAAAAATATGCACTATTACTATTTACACATTCAATGGCTCCATTCCCATTAGCTCCTATATAGCAATATTCACCACCATTTTGATCGTAGAAATAAGCCGTTGTTTGTGATGAGCTACTTCCATATACTTCTAATCCATAAGTACCAGAAGCAACGTATGCATACCTATCATCTCCAGAAACAGTGAACTCTCCAGCATTACTACCTGTTGCAAGTTTCGCTGTATATGTACCATCTGTGGCTTCTAGTGCTTCGTTGTTAGTGACGATTTCTACTTGTCTACTATTTAATGTTGTTGTTATATCCATTGCTTTACCAACTGGCAATATTTCAATAGAATTAGTACCATCAAAAATATATCCAGCTCTTGGCGTACTATCATCTCCTATGTCTACTTGATATATTCCTGTAGATATTTCCATGGCTATACCTTGATTATTAATGGCAATATTATTTCCACCGTTTCCAACAGAAACAGACTGTTTTGCTTTTAAAGTATCTCCTATTGATACGTTTTCAGAAACTGTTAAATTATATTGAATATTGGCACTACCAGAAACATCAAGCTTCTCAACTGGAAATTGTTCACCAATCCCCAAATTTCCTTCATCATCAAGATACATTCTGATATTGTTTTTAGTATTGAAATACATATAATCTTCAATTTCTCCATATGTGATTCTTCCTGAACCAGTACCAAAATTTATAACAGAAGTTCCAAACTGATTTGTTACTAAATTTATATCATCATAGAAATAACCTTCACCAGAAACATTAATTGAAGCATCAATAATAAGATTTCCAGTCATTATATCTCCATCAATATTAACATATGTATCATTAAGAGTAACCCCTGATTGGCTTATTTCACCCTGAACATATAAATCACCAGTAATAGTTTGATCTCCTATTATTGTTTGATTTTCTAATGTGACATCTGTTTCAGTAACAACGCCTTGTAAATTAATGTTGGCACAATTTAAAGTAATTCGATCTTCTACGTCTTGTGTTTGATTGTTAACAAATTTGTCACGTTCAATGTAACAATCTTCAACTGTATCTGTATCTTCACCAAATAAAATCTTACCACCAGTATATGACTCATTTATTATTATTGATTCTGCAGGTTCAGAAGTAACGCTTATTATATCAACCCATACCTCTCTATTATTATTTTGTCCGTTAAGTATAAACCTAGTTGTAACGTTAGATTTGTTTTCAAATTCTTGCGGAAAACTTACATTAATAAACTGATCTAATAATATTACTCCAGTTGAATATATCACAGAAACATTTCCTTCATTGTTATCAATTTCAACTTCAAAAGTATCTCCTCCTGATAAAAATGAAGTTATATAAAATTGTAGTCTAGTATTATTACTTGCAACTGTTCCACCTTGAAATGTAGTAGATGCACTAAAAGCCATTACTTTTTCATTTCCACCTTTAGCATTTCCACATCTATCTTGATGACATTGTATTTCATCTACTGATGCCCAGTCCCTTCCAACTTCTGGTGCTATACTTTCAGATATGAATGGATTAATAGTTACATCGTCAAAATTTGTTATTAATGAAGAAAAGAATGTAATGTTTGCTTCAACCAATCTTTGATCTACAATATGAAGTTTTCCTCCACTACTAACGTTACTCCAAAGGAGACCGAAATCATCACCATTTCTAGTAATAAAATCAAAGTCATCATATACCAATAAACCTTCATGTATTGTTGCAGACCTATGAACTTCTAAATCTCCACCAAATAATAATGGAACTTTTCTTCCTGTTGTGTCTGCAAAATATTTGCATCCTTCTGGAACAAGACTTAAATTCTCTTGCAAGTATCTGCAATATTCTGTATAGTCACTAGCATTAAACAGAAAGTCAACACCAATTTCTTCATCACCGACAGGCATACCTTCAAATACTAAATATGATTTTGGCACTAATCCAAAACTATTCATTTGTCCAGAAAAACTATTATTTCTTCCTACTTGATCCCAGTGTGGAACTATTGTATTATTGTTTGAATCTATTGCAACTCGAATAAAAGGAAAACCACCCTCATCTAATACATATAAATTTTGTTGTATTAATCCATATCCTCCATCAACTTGAACAGGTCTTATTAATATATTATTTAAAAATTCAATACTGCTAAGTTCTGGATTAAATCCTAAAGAAAATTCTACATTCTGAAAGTTACCGTCTGGACTTGTACCCATAATGATAGATTTATTTCTAAGTGTAGACAAAAACAATTCTCCTCCGTCTGCCAACAATCCAGAATTATTTTCTTGTAGTCCTGTTTGACTTCCAGATATTGCCATCACTACGCTACTCTGCACATCATTACTAATCCCAATACTACAAAACGCACTTTCATTAGTACAGTTTTGATTTATCAATCTTTGAACACCTGCTTCTTCTGATTTAAGTTCTATTTGGTTTGCGTATAATGTATCGTTTATGTTCACGTCTCCATAGAAAGTTGTATTCAAAGGGAAATAAGTCACAGTGTTGATTCCGAAAGGTTTCATTTTGATTTCTTGACCGTTAGCTGATTGTATCTCCATAGATGCTCCTCCAGGGAAATTTCCAATAATGGTTGTGTCTAATCCATCGTCTGTTATTGTAATATTATTATTAAATAAATTATTATTTAATATCATATTCCCATTTCCACTTCTTATGTTTATTGCTGAAAGGTTTGCGTTACTAATTCTATTATTGTTTATAATGTTGTTATCACCAGTATGGAAATATAAACAGTCATTTTTACAGTAATCTATTAAATTATTGCTAAATATATTATTTGAACCATCTATTTGTACAGTTCTATCTCCACCATCTATTATAATATTATTAGAAAAAATATTATCATCTCCACTAAAAATTATAGACCTAAAATTTGCGCTAAGATTTGAGAACTTATTGTTTATAATTTCGTTATGTATAAAAGAATTAGTAGCTAGACCTGATTTGTCAAAATTATTATTATATAGGGTGCTATCATTTACAAAGTTAAGCAACATTCCGCTATTAAGTAAATAATTTTCACTAATACTAAATCTTTTTGAAAATCCAACAAAAAAAGGTATTCTAACTATTGAAGTAATATTTATAAAATTATTACTTTTAATTATTATATTGTTAGTATCTCCATATAGTCCTAATGCTTCATTACATGTAGATCCTTGAAATTTAAAATCTCTTATATAAATATTTGAACCTTGTAAAGCTATCATTGAATCGCTTCCAACTAAACAATTAAGATTTGTAGATGCACCTTGACCTTCTAATATTATATCTTCTGTAAATAACTCAATTCTACTAGATATATTAAAATCACCTTCTAAAAACACAATCTTTCCACCGTTTGTTAAACTATTTATAGCTGCTTGAATCTGTATATCATCATCTACTCCATCACATATATAATCTGCCCCTTCTTTGTTTTTTGAATTATGCGCAGCTACTATTAATGTTGCTGTCCTTTTATCTGTAGTATTAGTCAAAATGATAGAATCATTAACATATAAATTGCCAGTAATATTGACATCTCCATAATACGTCGCAACTCCTGACACGTTTGTCCATATTGAAGATCCTGTGGTATTACCTCCGCAGCCATCAGAAATCTTGCAATAGAACTGATCTGCTGCTTGTTTTGATAGCCAATTTATAGTAGAAGAAGAACATTGTGAAGATCCTGCAAAAGTAAAAGAACTAAATAAAAGTATAAAGATTATTAGAAAATAGTGAAATTTTTTCATTATTATTTATAGTCTGGATTAAAAACTATATAAAACTTTTCAATTTATATAAAATATAAAAAAAAAGAGAAGAAGCGTTTATCTTCTCAACTTTGATATAGCACCAAATCCGATGAATGCAACCATAGCCAAAATTCCAACAATTACTATTACAATAACAATAATGCTTGCGAATTGTGGGGGTAGCCCTGCGGCTTCTTGTAAATCAAGACTTGCATTCCAAGCAGCTCCACTATAAGGTATAATAGCAGTAACATTTTCATCTCCTGCTGTTGAATTTATACAATTAGTAGTACCATTTATGCCGAATCCAGCTGGACATGTATTACATAATCCATCTTGGATAGTTCCTCCACAAACAATACTTGTTTGTTTTGTAACTGACACAAGGAGAACTGCAAGTATTACTATCATGGCAAAAGCTATAAAGCTTGCTAATCCAGCATTAATTGTATTAAAAGCTATTCCTTTTTTATTTTGTTTTTTCATTTTTAAAAATTACTAAAAAATAAAAAAGTGATAAGAAGGAAAAACCCTTCTTATCTTTACATGTTTATCTTCGTAGTCTACCAGCGACACCGAATCCAATGAATGCAAGCATTCCTAGGATACCAACGATGATTACTACAATTACGATAATTTGCGCAAACTGTGGGGGTAATCCAGCAGCTTCTTGCAGATCATTCATAGCAGCAGTAGCATTAGCATCATTTGTAACAATGGATGTACTAGCGGTGACAGAGACTAACAAGATAACCAATAGCGAAATAAGTACAAATGAGATAAATGATAACATTCCTGCATTTATAGTTTCAAACGCCTGACCTTTCTTGCCTAGTTTCTTCATTTTAGCATAACCTCCTTCCTGTGATGTTATCTAAATTGAAAAAAGAACTATTTAAATATTGGTTAACTTTTTATATAAAATATATAAATTATATATACTTATTTGCTAAACTGAACAATCATTATGCTAATAGCAAATATTCCCCAACACAAATAAGGAGTAAAATCTGGAACAAGATCAACAAGACTTAATATGATTGAAAAAAATGCTACAGGAAAACTAGCATACATCATATTAAGTTTAGGGTTATTATTGAAAAAATTGAAAGTCATAAAGCTAATGAACCAAATAGCAATTAAAAATAAGTTTCCTAATTGGTTAAACATAAAGATATTATTAATACTTTGTGTAAAAGTCAATACATTAGATGCATTGACAGCAGTTACGTTATACCAGTCAGCCATTTTTAATTACTCCTAAATCTAAATACTAAAGCTATTATTGAAAATATTACCAAGATACTAAATACTGCCATTCCCCAACTTAATACTTCGGGACTAATATACCCTGTTTCTTGAGCAAGTGTCTGTGTAGCATTGGCAGCAACAGACATAGCAAAGAATGGATTTGCACGAATACCTGTATATCCACCTTTGACCATTTCATCAACAGCACTTTCATCTGTTACCACTCCACCTTGTAATTTATCTTTTGCGTCGTTTTGAAAGTCATATACTCCTTTTAAGTTGTAACTCATTTTTCCCCAAGTAGAACTTGTATCAATATCTTTATCATAATTAGACAAACCCTCTCCATATAGATTTAATCCAGTAACAAATATTAATCCAAAAAGTAAAGCACCAATAAAAGCCATTTCAAGTTTCATTGTGTTTGCCTACCTCCTAAATATAATTGTATTAATATTATTGCAACTATTGTTCCAACTTGTAATCCTGAAATAAAGTATAATCCAAACAATGATGTAAAAATAACTCCAATTCCTAAAAATGTTAAAGATACGGTTGGATTAGGCATACCAAACATAAACATTGTCATACAGAATATGAAAGTAATAAATAGACTTAAAAAAGGAGTAAGTTTGAATATATCTCGAGATTTTTCAATAACTTTCCATACTGTATCTGTAATGATTTCATCATCAAATTTTATATAACCAGTAGCAATATAGGAAGTTCCGTTTTGTAAAACTGGAATATTATATACAATAGTTCCACTAGTAGAGGCAACACATTGATTACTCAAATTATATCTTCCAGTATCGTTTTGTAAGTCTACTCGCATACAACCAAAATGCATTTCTCCCGAAGAATCTGACCATGTATAAACAAAATTATTAGTATCATTATTAAATATTAAATTAGTTTCAACGCCAACAGTAGTTCCAAAATTAGTGAACCAATCAAGATCTTCAATAGTTATTGTAAAGGTTCTAGTTGTAGATATTAATTTTACAGCTGATTCAGTAAAAACTAATTGACCATTAAAATATATTAAGAAATTATAAAATGTTGTTCCAAGTACAATATTTCCTAAAGTTTGACCTTGTGAATCTGTTTGTAATATTTCAGTAGTTGTAAAAATCCCAGTACCTACATCAAATTTTAACACATGAATAAAAGCATTTTGTACAGGATTACTATTTTTATCTATTACAGTAAATAATACCTGAGTTGTACCATTCTGTGTAAATAAATTTAATTGTTGAGTAACGTTTGTAAATAATAATTGAAATAATGAATAATCAAATATTGTTCCTTCCTGGCTTTCATATTGTATTTGCTGGTTTACTGTTAAATTTGCCCAAGAAGGATACATGCAATATTGAAGATTTTGAACACTAGGATTAGATTTTGAATAATTTCCTAGCTGTGTTGAATTTGGTAAATAGAAAAATCCTAAAGTAGATCCAAAACTTACATTAACTGCTGCAGAATTATCATCAAAAAATGAGATATTTAATGAAGTTGTATTGCTAGGTATATTATAAGAATTTATACAATTATCTATACCAAAAGAAAAAGAGGCATTATATAAATTAACTATACATGATGCTGCTGCCTGTGAATAAAAATCTACAGGAATACGGCACATTGAATTTACTATTGTACAATCTTCACAATTGCAATTATTTTGTAATATGTTATTTACTAATGATGTATTAAATGAGATATTAAAAGATTGGTCAAGTTCTCCACTAAAATTAAATTGTTCATAGCCACCTAAATATATTTTAGTATTAAATGGGAACAAGGTTTTTAGTTCAAATTTGTATGATTGACTATTAACATTAAGTCCTCCAATAGATTTGAACTTTACTTTACCTGGAACATTTTTTATTGATACTTCATATAAATAATTACTTATTTTTTTAACAGTTGCTTTACCCTCAATGCCTTCAAAGTCTATCCAGTTACCTTTTTGATCTTCACTATTCCATACTACAAAATGTGCTTTATATTTTGAGTTTGGCAAATATACTATTGGCTTATCAGATTTAACATAAAATTTTTCATCTTTTAAATATTTTCTATTAAAATCAAAATCAAATGTGTATCTATCAATATGTTTTTCATAGCTTACATAAGAAGATGATAAACTATAAATATCAATTTTATTATTTGCTTCTGTTTCAAATTTCAGTTTTGAATTATATTTTGATACTTTATATTTTGGGATTAATTGTGCAGTATGTGAATCACTAGCAGTAATCTTTACTGTATAATTTCCAATATCCCAATCAGAAAAGTTTACTAGTTGTATTATTGTTTGTGATATTCCAGATAAACTTTCATTAGAAGTATTAAAAAAAGTATCTCCAGAACTATTAGTAATATTAATAGAATATCCAAACAATGCTATATTATCAGTTAATGTAAAATTCATATTTTTATTAGATACAGTTCTAGATATTTGACTACTATTATCATCAGAAAAGAAATTATTTGGATTAATCGTTATTATAGGATCAGTAATATCATAAAACCATGAACGAACAGTACTATTACTTTCACCAGAATCACAACTAGCTTTATAATAATATTGTCCTTCAACTGTTACATCGGTTGTCCAGTTTGCAATTTGTGAAACATTATTTAATACTGTTGTTGTTGGATCTGTATTATTGTCGAACCATAATGTGACATTTCCAGATGAACAAGATACATTAATATTAACTTGTGTATTATTGTGTGAATTATCGTCAGGTGTTGGACTTACAAAGCTTGGAAGATTAATAGAAACATATGGATAGTATTGTGTTAATAAGTTTGGAATTTCAGTAGAAGGTAAAGAAAAATTCCAAACTGACCATTCATCAAGTTTAGCATCAATAAAACCTGTTGCCAAACTTCTATATGTACCTATATATATATCATGTATATTTCCATCAATTAAAAATCTTCCAACTTCCCAAGTAGCATTTAATAATCCATCATAATAAAAATATACTCCAGTAGAATTAAATGTATATGTTAATAAGTGCCATGCTCCAGTTTCTGGTATAGCAGTAGAAGAATAAACTCCTCCCTGATACATCTTATAATCGGTTGACTCATAATATAATTCAGAATCAGAACCTCCGTTGCTATCATCTAGTATTCTATCTTGTGATGTTACAGAGTTAACATTTATCCATAAAGACATTGTACCATCAATAGTTCCTAAGTCTGGGAAAAAATTTCCAGAAGGATATGTTAAGTATTTAGAACTACAATCAAAACACTGTCCATGTTGACATCCAGTAATAACAGTACATCCA
>Ga0180433_10010318_pt1 | contig 11263 bp, 13 predicted proteins | sample SS_ome_8_FD_132980 | JGI IMG/M metagenome (GOLD analysis project Ga0180433, IMG submission 132980) | Hypersaline lake sediment archaeal communities from the Salton Sea, California, USA - SS_1_D_1 metaG | ecosystem: Environmental > Aquatic > Non-marine Saline and Alkaline > Hypersaline >... | reverse complement strand
TAATATTATCGCTCAAACCTGCCATTGTTTTGTCCATTTTGTCGGCCGAGACATCAAGCGACGTAGCCACCGCGCTTGCGGTGTCACCCAGTTTGAGCAGCCCTTCGGCGGCGACAGGCGACATGGCCCCCAGGACCCCGATTGCGGTCGAGTGTTCAGAGATGGCGATATTGACTTTCCCCAGCGCGTCCGCGACCGCCCTTAACATTTTCTGAAAGGCCTCCACCACGTGAAGGGCCACCTCATTCGCCACCCAAAGCACCATTCTCATTTCTAGCGCGAATGAGGCCATTATCTCTTTCCAAAAGGTATAAAGTTTCGCCACGCCGGTGACTGCGATTTGGAAGGACTCAATTATTTTCCATGCCCAGCTTCTTGTTTGGTGTTCGTTTTGCTCCAGGCTCTCGGCCACACTCGCCAGCTTGTCCCGAACGTGGCTGGCGAGAGTCGTAAACCACTGGACCACTCCCGATTGAAGTATGGCGGCGCTCATTCTTCCAACCTGCTCTATCACATCCCCAAACGCATTCTTCATCGCGGTCAAGCCGCCCATGCCAGTATTGCGGAGCGCCGCCTGCTGATCGCCGATCTGCTCCTGGATGGCGTCGAGAATGAGGCTGAAGTCTCCGCTCCTCGCCACCGTTTCGTCTATGGTGATGCCGACCTCGCGAAGCTCTCCCACCATCCCCATCGCCGCCTTGCCGAGCTTGTTGGCAGCGCCCGCCATGTCGCCCCCCATCAGGGCGGCGACGTTGGCCATCACAATAGAAGCCTTGGGCAGGAGGTCGTCGGATATTTGCTGATAGGTGGTCAAAAAGGTCATGCCCTCCATTACCGCTTCGTCGGTGGCGACTCCCATATCCCGAATGTTGCCGGCAACGTCGGCGAGGACCGGCATCAACTCTTCGGATGAGGCCCTGAAGCGGCTCATCGAATCAATCACCGTTTTGAGCTTGGCGGCGGCTTGCTCCTGCTCGCCCCAGGCCTTGATGGATGCCGCCTCGAACAGGCCAAGAGAAACGCCCAGGCCCGCGATGGCCAACCCCATTTTTTTGATCGTGGGCATTATTTTTGTTATTCCGCCGGACATGGAAGTGAGGGCGCTCCTGGACTGGTCGGCCATCCTCTTAAAGAAGCCGCCGGTCTTTTTTACCTCACCCCCCAGTGCGACAAACCGACCCTTGGAGTCGCGGGCGCGATCACCGATTTTTTTAACACCATCCTCGGCCGATTTGGCCGCGGCCTTGCTGTCGTCTTTGCCCTTGATGGTGACCTGCACCGGCCCTACTTCGTATCCGTTTCCCATTTTTTCTCCGACATGGATATTCAGGATGTTCAGGATTTGTTTTTATCCTGTTAATCCTGTCCATTCATGTTATTTTCGGCCCTCCTTGATTCTCTTCATCACCGCCCGGTTGCGTTCCTGTTTGATGACCATGAGTCCTTTCCACTCGTCCGGCGTGAGGTCGTCGAGGCCGGGGCTCCAGCCGATCTCGATCATGGCCTCGATCTCGAACAGGTGGTTGATCCAGCGGTTGTAGATCTGTTCCTCAACACTCACATCCCCAAAAGAATCATCCTCCGAAAAGAATTGACACCCCTCGCAGGTCGGCTCGACCTGGTACTGGGGGCAGTCATCTATTCCGGGGCACCCGTCTCGTGAGTATCCCCGCTCGAGCCGTCTTCTGACGGCTCGCCGAAAGGGGCCAGGTCTTCCTCTTCCTCGTCGGGCACGATCATCTCGTACATGCTGTCAATGGCCTGCACCCGGTGCTGGGGCGGCACCTTCGCTTTCCAGTCGGATAGCTCCACCAGGTCCCGGCCCTTGTAGACGTACCCTTCGACCTTTTTGATGAGCTTTGCCCAGAGGTCGAGCTTGGCCTTCATGGCGCTCCCCTTGGTGATGAGCTTGTTCCGCCGGAGTTCCGTCCGGGGCAGCTTCCGCTCGAACTCCAGAAGTTCTTCCTGGGAGATGTCCCGAAAAACATGGGTGACGGGCCAGAGCCTTCCGGTGCCGTCGCCGGCCGCGGCCTTGAACGCCACCCGGTACCCGGCCTCCTCAACCATTGCTACATCAAATCCGTCCATCTTTTCCTCCTTATTTTTACAGGGGCTAAGTTTTCTACCCCTCTATACTCGGTGCCCGCCAAGTCCAACTATGTTTATGCCCTCTGAAATATTTCATGGGGGCTAAGAGCTTTCCTTTCTTAGCTCGGTGCCCGCCAGGTGAACACTGTTTAAGCCCTCCGGGTGAAGCGTCACGCTTCCGCCAGGTACCAGGTGTCGGTATTGATCACCTCGACCTTGCACGGCCCGGTGTCGGTCGCGTAGTAGATGGGCTGGCACTCCAGGGTATAGATCTGGAGCCCGTCTTCGAACGATCTCGGGATGGCCTTATACTTCAGCTTCTCCATAGTGATGATCATGGAGTGCTTGTACGCTCCCTCGATGGTCGCGCCCTCGAACGTGAGGACGGCCTTTAGCTCGTCGTTCGCCTGGATATGGTTCCGCTCGACCGCGCCCTCGGCGGCGATGACGAGCGAGAGGGTTGCGGCGCGCCTCCCGAACCGGCACCGGCCGCGATAGAGGCCGCAGCCGGGATAGTAGCCGTCGTCCGCCATGAGGTTGTTGAGTATGCCGAACTCGAAGCTCCGGAACCGGTCGGACTCGTCCACCAGGGCGCCGGACGGCCCGAGCTCGAGCTTGCCGCCGGTCATGGAGAGGAAGAATCCCGCGGTCAGCGCGGGCATGGAGATCGCGCTTGCCTCGGCGTGGCCGGAGCCGACCAGGTTAAGGGCCATCTGCACCCGCTCTTTCATCTTGCCCGAGAATTTCAGGTCGTTTACGGCCAGGTCCCGGACCTTGATTTTGTTGCCGGCGGCGTCGAGCTCGACAATGGTGGTTACCGGGTTCTGCCCCTGCACGGTGTCCGGATCCGAGAACTTGAAGGTATGCTTGTAAGCGGAGGTGGCCTCCTGCTGCGCGCTCGCCACCGATCCCATCGCAAACGACAGGCCCCATCCGGCCGTGAAAGAGGTCAGGCCGAAATTACGCGCCAGCTTCACGTCCCGCACGTGCTCGTCCTGCCGGGTGGTGAACTCGTGCCCCTTGCCGAACTCGTCGTCGTCGGTCAGCCACTCGATGTTCTCCTCGACCACGTCCGGGCCTTTGAACGGATACGCCAGGGTCAGGTCGCCGTCAAGGAGCTCGGTCCCGTAAGCGCTCTGCTTCTTTTTCGAGAACGCCCATTGCACTGAATAGTCTCTACCTGTCGCCATTTTCAATTACCTCCTCGTTTAATCGGTACTGGTAAGCTCGCGCTCGCGGCGCTCGATGGCGCGGAGCACGGTGACTCTCGGCTGCCCGGCCGCTTTTTCATTTTCTTTCCACTTGGCGAGCTGGGCTATCGAGCCGCACTTTTCTATCTCCTCGATCGCCTCCTCGTACTTGAGGTCGGTGATCGCCACGTCGTCAATGGGTGTGTCGGGCCTGGGGACCTCGGGCGTTTTTCCCGGGCCACCCTCGCCCTCAACCTCTTTAAACAAGCCGCTGTTTTTGACGACCCGCTCCCACACTTGCCGGGGCACTGTCCACGGCCCCTTGCCCCGCTCAAACACCAGGGTGTGCGGCCCGTGCACGATCTGCGCCTTGGACGTTTTCACTCCCGGTCCGAAATCAAATGTTACGCTTTCCATTTCAGCTCCTTTCTTTTATTCACATGGATATTCAGGATGTTCATGATTTATTATTCCCCTTATCCTTTTAATCCTGACCATCCATGTTGAATTAATCCGTAAAGGGCAGCAGTCGCCACATCCCCCGGATCTCGACCTCGTGAAAGTATCCGTCGCGCTCGGCCGACTTTACGGCGTTGAGCTCGATCTCGTCATCGAGCTCGTCACCGGTGATCTCGACGTACTCGCCGAAGTCGTTCCCGTTCAAACAATCCCAGACGTCCTCGATTAATTTAAGGATGCCCTTGGCTTCTTCTCCCTCTCCTGTGCCCGTCAGCGACTCGGTGGGGTCGTATTCAAAGACGAGGCAGTAGATCGAGACGCGGCAGATGTGCTGTTTTTCTCTGACCGCGAGCTTTTCCGACGACCGGCCCTCGGGCGAGATCACGATCCCGTAGGTCTCGAAGTCCGGGAGCGAGTTCGGGTCCCATTTTCTGACGTCCACCGCCTCGACGTAGGCCGCCAGACTTTCATCTGCTTCCAGGGCGTCCTTTATCTTGGTTAAAAGCCCTATCATTTTTTTAACAGGGGCTAAGTTGTCTGCCCCCTCCCAATTCCGTTTTTGCCAGGTCCATCATCGCAAAGGCCCTTTGCCTGGGGCATCATGCCCCCGGGTACTCGCTATACCTTGCAATCAGCGTAATGGTTGCGATCGCCACTTCGTTATCGGCGATCCGGGACAGTCCGGGATCCGACTGGGTGGCCCATATTTTCAGAGCTGCGCCATCTAAGGTGCTGTTGGCCTGGAAGTATGAAGTAACCTTATCCGACCACTCGCGCATGTCCTCGATGGCCTCGGGCTCGGTGCGCCGGCCGACCAGGGCGACCACGTGGATGAGGAGCGTCGCCTCGATGAGCTTTCTTTTGTTCCCCGCGTTTTTCTTCAGCCGCTCCGGGAGCTGGCCGATGAGGATCGCGGGCCAGGCCGTGGGCTCTTCGGCCCCGCCGTACTTGCCCACGAAGTTGATCCCAAAGAGCGGTTGCCCGGACTGCCGGGCCTCGTTGAGCAAGGTCTCCAAATTGTCCAAAAGGTTTTTCATTTCTTCATTACTCTCTGGTAGACCCGCCTCAGGATGTCCGCGATCTCCGGCATGGTCTTCTCGATCGCCTGTTTGAAAAACGGCCTCGGCTTCATGCCCTTGACGTTGGCGCTCTTTCGGAGGAGCACGGCCCCGGACCCGGAAAGGCGCGCGCCCGACACCGGGATGGTAAGCGCCTTCTTGTTCTTGGCCTCGATGTGGATCGGCCTTTTTTCGGGCCCATAAAGTCCGGTGCCCTCGTGGACGAAGAGGCCATAGGGCTTGCCGTCCGCGGTGTGGGCGGTGGCCTTGACCAGGCCCTTCCGGGAAGAGCCTGTACCCATATGCTCGGCCTGGATGGTGTTGGCGAGGTTATCGGTATCGCGAGGAACGAAGTCCAGGGAGTGTCCCTCGACGGTGTCCGTGACCTGATCAACGCCCATCTCAAACGCTCTTTCAGAGCGCAGGGCCAGGTCCCGGACCTTGCTGTCGTCAACCTCTATGGAATAATCCATTTTCCCTCGCTCCTCGCTACCCACTACTCGCTGCTCTCTTCCGAATAGTCCTGCGCCTCGACCAGCTCGGTCGTCGGCGCGGCTACGCTCACGTACTCGCTCAAGATATCCTCTGCCATGTCGAACGCGGCCTGCCGTTCCCGCTCGAGGTCGCCGGTAGTTTTCAGCGAATAGGACTTGTCGCCGTCCGCGCCGGACTGGATGATGCCCTGGGCGCCCGCGCGCCGCGCCCAGTCGAGAAGTCCATACCAGCCGGTGAGCCTGGCCTCGCCGTCCCGGACGGCCGCCGCTCTTTCGGTATTTTCGGGGGCTTGAGAGATCGCATCCTCATAGGCGTCGGCGCCGACCCACCGCTTGATTTTTCTCTGGGCCGCGGGCAGGTGCACCAGTATCAAATCGCTTTCAATCGTATCGGGAAGATTGAAAGAATCGCGGACGTGGGCAACGTCGGTGGCGTACCCCTCGCCGCCTTCGATCACCTGGAAGGCGGTGGCGATCATGGGATAGGGCGCGGTCTCGGCCGCGGAGACCTTGGCGTAGATCTTCGCGGTGACGATTCCCAGGGCCCAGCCCGAGAGCGGTATACCCGAAACTTTTACGAACGGCCCCTGGGCATCGGTGTCTTTCTCCAGGGCCGGGTCGCTCGAGGTGGTGGCGGTGAACTTCAGGGTGTCAGTCGAATCGTAAAATTCGACCTTCAGCTCGGCGTCCCAGTCGGGATAGACTTGTGCATCAAAAGCGTCTTTCACGATAAAGTCGTAAAAGCCGTAGTCGTCGGTCGAATATTTGGGGACGGCCATTATTGTCTCTCCTCTATGTAGGGCGCTTGGCGGCCCTCGGCAAAGCCGCCGGCGGCGATCTCACGCGTCTGGGCCCATCCGATGTCAATGGCGGGCACGCCCCGAACTTTGCCGTTGCCTGAATAGCTCGCACACACCCCGTTCCCGATGGGCCGACTGCCGGCGTTGGGTATCAAGTCGCTGTCCCAGTCAATACTTGGGTCGTTGAAGGAGTGCTCGTCTTGCCGGGTCATTCTTTGCCAACTGTCGAAATCATATGTGTCTGACTCGTCCTCGAAGATAGCCCCTGTTACGGGAGGAGTCTTGGTTGATACGTAGATGTTGCCGTCAGCCTTGGGCACGACCACCGCCGGATAAAAATCATCTCCTGTCAGTGTGAAACAAGCTATGCCGTCGGTTGACCAGATGGCGTTGTTCAAGAGGTATAATCCGAGCGGCCCGGTCTCGTCGGCTGCGATGTGGAAGGGATAGCCGAGCTTCACCGAGTTGTTGATGAAATTTACCTGCCGATTACGAGTGAGATACACCGCGCAAGCCCCAGAACCGCCGGTAAACTTACAGCCCATGACCACGTAAGGACTGTCGTAAGAATCTCCGCTCAAATCACAATGACCCAGAGACGCGTAGAGCGCATGGAAGCTACAACTCTCCACGAGCAACCCTTCGAGGCCGTTACACGCGATGCCGTTGTAAGCACTTCCACCACTAACATCAGTGAATGAACAGTTCTTGATCTGCCATCCGCGAAACTTATAGGTCTCGGGGTCATCTGTGGGAAAGATGGCTACCGCGTAAGTGTTGAAAGTGATCCCGTCTACCACGAGATACTGAGCCGTGAACCCCACGGGGATTAACTCCAATTTCCATGCTCCCACGTTGTTGCTTGTAAAGATGACCTGATCCGTTCCATTGCGGTCCACGTAAAGCCGGTAGATCTTGTTAGGTTGTAAAGTTGATATTGCCAGGACAACGCCGAGCGTAGCGTCGCCGTAGTAGGTCCCGGCCCACCCGCGGATGTAATGATCTTCCTCAAAGGGGTCACTCCCGACCTCAGCCTTAAGAGCTTCACACGCGAGCTGCGGAGTAGAGTAGGTCCGGCCCGGGCCGTAGTCCCAAACCGTCGAATGCGAGCGGTCTAGAGTGGGCGGCCCTAACAGTTTCTTCGGGGAAGACACTACCCTGGTGTCTGGAGCAATCTTGCCGTCTATCAACGCGCAGGGAACTCTGCTTGCAAGATTAGGCGGTTCTAGTTGCGTGACTCGCCGCTTGCTGGAGCTTGGGATTTCTCTCAAGGGTTGCACGCCCAGGTCAGGCTTAGTGGACAGTTCTACCACCTTCCAAGGCGAAGCCTCGGACCGCTCATACCCGGACGGCTCCCATGAGCCGGGCATGATCGAGACGATCCGGCCCTTGGGCTCGATCAGGCCGTCTTTTTTGACGACCACGGCTTTGAAATTACTTGCCACGCTTGAAGATGCCTTTCTTTTCTTTCGGGGGTTCCTCGGTCCCGGCGTTTTTCAAGGGTTCCTCGGCCCCGGCGTTTTTTGCGGGGGACTTGCCGGCGGGAACCAGGACGCCGGACCGGATCCAGCCTCTTAAGGTGGCCGAGGTCCTTTTGGGGAGCGGCTTCTGCTGATCCCGCGAGATGGAAAACCCGGTGGCCGGGTCGGTCAGGCCGACGCCTTCCCTTCTCCTGGCTTCGTTCAGTTGATATTTTTCGTCCGCCATTGTTTGTCTCCTTTTTTATTTACATGGATGTTCAGGATATTCAGGATTAATTATTTAATTCTTTTATCCCGTTAATCCTGAACATCCATGTTTCAAATCAATAACCGTGCGTGGTGGCCTGGATCGAGAGCTCCCCCGCGGTGAGGGTATTGCCGTCGGACAATAATCGGAAGACCATCTCTTCGTTGTCGCTCCCGGTGAGACCCGGTCCGGGAAAGATTATCGGTCCCAGGTTCTGATAGGTGCCCGAATCAATGACCGTGGCTTCCCACCCGTTCAGCTCGGCCTGCCATATGAGGTCTCCGATGCTCCCGCCGTCGTAGATCGCCAACTTAACGTCATGAGCCGCGGTCACGTTCCCGAAGGCCTGGTGCGCGTAAATCTTCATGTGGCCGCCCTGGGCCGCGATCACGGTGCCGATGGCTCGATTCTTGGCCGCGGTCGCGGCGAGCTGGCCACCCGATGTAATGTCCGTGTCCGCGGCGGCGGCCAGAAAGTCTATGCACAGGAACGGATCGGCCCCGGCGAACAGCGAGCAGGTGTACCCGGTATAAGCATTGATGGCGATGCAGGCGTCAATCGCTCGGACACATCCGGAGGCGGAGTCGCCTAAAGCGATCTCCGTGAAATTGGCGTCCACGGTCGAGGCCGGCGCTTCGGCATAGATGGAATCGCCGGTCACGGTGATGTCCGCGGTGGCCTCGGCCCCGGTGTAGGTGACGGTCATGATGGTGTCGGAATAGCCGATGTGGACATTGAGCGGCGCGGGCCGCGCGTAGCGCTCGAGGCGAATGAGGGACAACTGCTCGGAGTTCATGGCCATCAGCCCGAACGCGATAAACGACAGGCACAGGACGGCCGAGAAAAAGATTTTATGTCTCAGGTTCATTTCCATTTTTGGTCTCCTTTCTTTTTTCGGCTGCCGGCCCTATCAGCAAGGGCCGGGAAGCCGTTTGCATCTCACCAACGATTCAGCCAAACCAACAACGGCCGAAGCCCTCCAAAATTATTCGGCGGCCATCCAGGTCGGGAAGCCGTTGCCGGCATAGGCCAGGCTCTGGTCCACGATCACGCGGGCGGTGCGGTTCAGGTTCACAATGTCGGTCGTGATCGAGGCCACCGTGTCCACTATCTGCTTCCTGATGATCTTCTCGCCCTCGATCTCGAGCGGCGAGGCCGTGGCCTGGGCGTTCATGGCGGACGAGCAGCCGAAGCAGAACTTGTTTGCGCCGGCGTTGGCGTGGACGAAGAACTTCCAGTTGGTGGGGAACTCGATCCCGAGGCTCGCGAGGCTCGCCTTGATGATCGGGTTCCCGCTCATCAGCTTCTTGAACTCCTCCATTGTTAGGAGCTGGACAATGCCGTCCTCGTTGGCAATCACGCTGTCCACCGGGTAGCCCAACGCGGACATGCGCACGATCACCCGCACGATGTCGGTCCAGGAGAGCTTGTCCTGGGTCGAGGCCACGCCGATGGTGGCCGGGGCCATCGAGCCGTCGGCCTGGTCGCCGTTCACGGTCCGCTCGACCGCCCTGGCGTTCATGAGCCCGCCGAACTTTATGCCGAACTGCTCGAGGAAGAGTGCCAGGAAGGACAGCCGGTGGTACCTGATCGCCTCGTAGGTGAGGCCGATGCCGCGCGCGAGCTTCCTGATGGTGACGTCCCGGTCGGAGACCGACATCTCGGCTTCTTTGATGGTCTCGCCCTCGTCGGTTTCCGCGGGCGCCGCGGATTCGCTCATGGCGATGGCGGGGGCCTTGATGGTGACGTTGTTCACCGGCTCGTCACGCACCACGAGCTGGGTGTACCAGGGGCGCGCCTTGAACCCGGTGGTGATGGCCTCGATGAATACCTCGGGCAGTATCCAGCGCGAGCTGGGGTCCATCGCCATCACCGCCTCGACGGTCATGCGGTCGAGGTCAACGCCCATCTTCTGGAGCATCTCGCCGACCTCGATGCCCAGCTCGCTCTTGGCGAACTCGGACAGTGTGATGGCGCGCGCCCCTTCCCCGTCTCTTCCGGTCCGGACGGCTTGCATCCGGTGGTGCATTTCCTCGAAGGTCATGCCCTGAAAATTCATTTTATTCTCACTCATCTTCATTTTCTCCTTTCTTTACTTTCGGGCGGGCTAAGGCTTCTGCCCCAACCCAACTCGGTGATTGCCAAGTCCGTTTCCGGCCGGGCCTTTTAATAGAGACCCACGTCAATCAGGTCTCCGGCCTGGGCCGCGGCTTCGAGAGCCACGCCGACGGCCGGGCCGGTGGAGATGGTCTGCACGCGCTGGCCGCTCGATCCGGAATCGGCCGCGCTCTCCACTTCCGCCCCGACGACGATCGCGCCCGCGGCTTCGACGTCTTTCAACACTGCCCGGAACCTGGAGTTGATCGTGCCGTATCCGTCCGCCGCGGTCGCCGGGACCATCACCTCTCCGATCGAGCGCTTGTTGGCGGCGGTGATGTCCGTCACCTTGTAGTCGTCGCTCAGGTACACCAGGGCGTGCTTGGGGTACACCCCGGCCATCTGCACCCTGAGGTTTACGAACCCCTCATTGGATGCGCCTTGAACTTTTTCATGATCCATCTTCGTCTCCTTTCTTTTTCACAGGGGCTAAGAGCTTTGCCTTATTCCACCTCGGTTATCGCCAGGTCCAACCGTGTTCGCTCTCTGCGGGTGAAGCGTCACGCTTCATTCCCGAAGATCAGCGCGGCGACCCTCGATTTCTTCTTGGCCTTGCCCGCCTCGACCGACCCTTCCGGCTCCTCCAGTGAGCTCCTCCGGGCCACGTTGGTCGAGCCGCAGGCCTGGCAGGTCATCGGGAATTTTTCAGAGCCTTTCTTCTCGTAGTCGGCTTTGGCCTCCATGAGCTCGTCGCGGTCCATGCCTTCGATGGCCTTCTTGTGCACCACGGGCAGCTCGCCGTCGGCGGTGCCCAGCTCGGCGATCCTGGCCACCCGAAAGACCTCGTCACGGAGATCCTTCATCATGGCCTGGCCCAGCTCGGCGTCGGGCTTTATCTTGGCGAGCTCCGCTTCCGCGTCTTTGACGCGCTTCATAAGGTCACCACCCCTTGCCATCACCAGGTCGAGCGCCTCGCCGTCCGAGAGGTCCTCGATCCCTGCGGGCGCCTTCGCTCCCAAGAACGCGCGCACCCGCTCCAACCTTGTTCCTTCCATTTTTTGTGCCTCCTTTTTCTGTGGGCCGCTTTTGGCGCCCTTTTTTACAGGGGCTATGAGCCCCGCTTCCATTCCTTCTTTCAAACTCCGGGCGCGGGGCCCTCCGGGTGAAGCTTCAAGCTTCACGGCGTTGGGGTCGGCCCCGGACCATACCATCGAGAGCTCGTCAATAGAGACGATCCTGGTGATGATGCACCTTACCGTCTGCCCTCCCTCCTCGAGGACCTGGCCCTGGTAATCCCAGAAGTCGTAGTGGTCCAGGCTCGGGTGAGAGGGCTCGAACTCGAAGTCCAT
>Ga0180433_10010317_pt1 | contig 11264 bp, 8 predicted proteins | sample SS_ome_8_FD_132980 | JGI IMG/M metagenome (GOLD analysis project Ga0180433, IMG submission 132980) | Hypersaline lake sediment archaeal communities from the Salton Sea, California, USA - SS_1_D_1 metaG | ecosystem: Environmental > Aquatic > Non-marine Saline and Alkaline > Hypersaline > Sediment... | reverse complement strand
GTACCAAAATGGAGACATGCGCAGTAGTTCTTGATTCTGTGCAATTATAAGCATTTACAATGCAAGGGTTTATAGAGGGAACCTCCTGTTTTTACAGCGTTCATTGAAAACGAGGTGAAAAAAACGGCGTTTTTGGGCTAATATTGAGGGTGGAAAAGTTTTAAGAGTCACTATCCTCTACCATAGAGCCCAAGTAAAAATCTGATTACGGATTGAAGATGCAAAAGTGCGTGGTCGATTGTGTCACTACCGGAGTCTTTTCCCCTAAAAGAAGCACTGAATTGTAGCATCGGATCAAATCTCCGTTTCACACCCTCGTTATTTTGAACATAACGCCGTTTTTTGAATGATATTAACGTTCTGTTTTCCGTTGGCGCCCATATTACTTCGTATTGATGCGCCTTCAAAACAAGATTTCTCCAGCGACATTCTTGACGGGACAAAGGTCATTGTTGTGGAAAGCCTTCGCCCAAGAAGCACCACCGGAGCGCACTCCTGGAGATCGCCTCTTGGCATGATTAGTGAACCGTTGTAGTTGACAGCCTTAGAACGCAGCGTTCTAATCTCTCAGGTCGGTCACGAGAATTTCGCTCTTCTATATAGTGAATATCTGGAGAAAAGAACAAGTTGTTCTTGTAGGAGAAACAATAATGAGACAATTCATCAAACCTTTCAAGATAATATGTCTGATTCTATCTCTTGTTAATGTGCTTGCCATTAGCGGATGTACAGCTGGACGGCAGGAGCCACCCGTAGCACGAAAGATCCCCGTGAAACTTGAAAAACACGGGCATGTTAGGATCGATGATTACTACTGGCTGAACCAAAGGGATAACTCTGAAGTCATTGATTACCTGAAAGCTGAAAACGAGTACACGGAAGCCACTATGGCTCATACAAAGAGCTTACAGGAAACCTTGTTCCAGGAGTTTAAGGAACGAATCAAACAAACGGATGTATCTGTGCCCTATAAGAAGGATGGATACTTCTACTACAGCCGAACTGAAGAGGGAAAGGAGTATCCGATCTACTGCCGAAAGAAAGGAATTCTCGAAGCACCTGAACAGGTCATGCTGAACGTAAACAAGATGGCCGAAGGCCATGATTTCTTGTCGGTAGGCCAACGTGCGATAAGTCAAAATGAAGATATTCTTGCCTATTCCGTGGATACTGTAGGACGAAGGATCTACAGCATTCACTTCAAAGACCTTGTATCAGGCAGACAGCTCTTGGATAAAATTGAGAAAGTGACAGGCAACATGGCCTGGGCGAATGACAATAGAACGCTGTTCTACACACGACAGGACCCCACCACGCTCCGGTGGAACCGAGTCTACAAACATATCCTGGGGACTGATACTTCAAAAGACGAACTGGTCTATGAGGAGATTGATGAAACTTTTAGTTGCAGTGTTTTCAAAACGAAGTCAAAACGATACATCATGATTGCCTCTTATCAGACATTAAGCTCGGAATATCGTTACTTGGATGCTAATAATCCAAACGGTAGTTTCCAAGTCTTCTTGCCCAGAAGGAGAGACCATGAATACTCCGTAGATCACTACGAAGACCATTTCTATATCCGAACCAATGACGGGGCGAAGAACTTCAAATTGGCCAGAACCCCTATTGATCGCACAGGACAAGAATATTGGGAGGACATAATCTGTCATCGCAACGATGTTTTCTTTGAAGGCATGGAGATATTCCAGGAATATCTGGTCGTCTTGGAGCGAAAGGATGGTCTCAAACAGATTCGGATAAAGGCCTGGTCGGGAGAGGACGAGCACTATTTGGACTTTGGGGAGCCAACCTATACTGTCGGACCGACAGATAACCACGATTTCGGGACAAGACTGCTTCGGTACAGATACACTTCTCTGGTCACCCCCAGTTCCGTTTACGACTACGACATGTCAACGAGAAAGAAGAAACTCCTGAAACGCGAGGAGGTGTTGGGAGGTTTCAGTTCTGACAATTATGAATCTGAGCGAATCTATGCTGAAGCAAAGGACGGTACCAAAGTCGCAACATCGCTTGTTTTCAGAAAAGGAACACAGAAAGACGGAACTAATCCACTCCTGCTCTACGGGTACGGCTCCTACGGTTTCAGTATGAATCCAAGATTCGATGCTTACAGAATCAGCCTTCTTGACCGTGGCTTCATCTTTGCCATGGCTCACATACGTGGCGGACAGGAGATGGGACGACATTGGTACGAAGATGGTAAGCTGCTTAAGAAGAAGAATACGTTTACGGACTTTATTGCCTGTGGGGAACATTTGGTGGAGCAGAAATATACAAGTAGGGAAAAACTTTTTGTGATGGGAGGAAGTGCCGGAGGTCTGCTCATTGGATCGGTTCTCAATATGCAGCCCGACCTATTCAAAGGAGCAGTAGCTGCTGTTCCTTTTGTCGACGTTGTTACGACTATGCTTGATGATACTATCCCACTGACAACGAGCGAATACGACGAATGGGGAAATCCCAATGTCAAGGATTACTACGACTATATGCTGTCGTACTCTCCGTATGATAATGTGGAAAGGAAGGACTATCCAAACATTTTGGCCCTAACAAGCCTACATGATTCTCAAGTTCAGTACTGGGAGCCTGCCAAGTGGGTAGCTAAACTTAGGGCGTTGAAGACCGATACAAACCGGCTACTACTGCGGACGAAGATGGAGGCCGGGCACGGTGGAGTTTCCGGGCGATACAAACGATATCGCGAAATGGCTTTCAGATTTGCCTTCCTTCTCGATTTAGTCGGAATTACCGAGTGACTTAGAAAATCCAATGTTGGAGGTAGGTAAGCTGGCCTCTAATCGAGATCAGTCGGCTCAGGAGTCCGTTATGTATGAATTGCTCATCAGAATCGAGACGGTTTTTGTGGGAACCCCTTTACTGACACTCCTTAGCATAGGAGCCATAGCTACCGTTGTTGGTCTCCTGCTCTGGTTGGCGGGCACATATTTTAGCTCAGCGATCGTCGGAATCCTTGGAGCAGCAGTAGGATCGTTTTGCGGCCTGCTGGTTTCTCAATGGCTTGATTTCAACTCGCTCTTGAGCATGGGTATAGGGGCAGCCGTATTATGTATCGCCGCAGTTCTTCTGAGAAATATCATCATAGTACTTGCGATAATTGTTTTCGCCCTTGCTGGGGGAACTGCTTATTCGAGTGTGATTCTGGGAAAGCCTACTCAACAACAGGACGAACAGTTAATCCCTTTGCCAGTCAGTTCGTTTAGCCACATGGATTCAAAGATGCGACTATCCTATGTAGAGCAGATTTCAGAAGAGCAAGAGGGCCTTTTCGAGAAGCTCAAGGCACTTTTGAAAGACACACTGGGTGTCATGAGTCCACACAAATCGAAACTACTGTTATCGACGCTTATTGGAGGGATAGGTGGATTGCTTCTGGTTTGGCTCATTAAGAAATTTGTTCTTGCTCTGTGTTGTAGCATTGTGGGAGCTTTCCTGGTTCTTGTGGGAATTGAGAGCCTTCTTATGGCAGTTGGATTTCAGATGTGCAATGCATTTCAGGGACATCGACTTGCGGTGACAGTAACATATGCTTCAATGGCAGCTATCGGTACTATAGTCCAGCTAATATTGGGAATGTCTAAGAAGCCCAAAGAGGCTGAGGTTGAAAAGAAGTAGGATGAATGTGATTGAACTGAGCGTCACCGAGAGAAACGCCATCGAGGCATTTGGTACGGACACACTGACACTTGAGAAGCTTGCCCTTAAAGCCGGTTACGAAGTTGGTGGCCATTTCAGACGAGCCGTCTCATCACTTTCCAAGCAGGGGATCCTGGGCAACAAGAGGCCGGGGTATTTCGTGCAACCACAGTACCAGAGGATTATCAACGGGCTTTGACTTAGCTGGACTCGTCTATGGGCTTAGATGAAACGATGAACAATGAAGTGACAAGGCAATTTGTGCGAGAGACTCTGGGCTGCACCTGCCCCGATGAGGTGTTTCAGCACATTGACTGTCGAACTGGTGTCAAGGCTGGCGAAAATATCCTTCTTGACTATGAGATAAATGTCGGCAATAACCGTCCTTGTCGGACTATGCACCACGACCGTTATCACTGCAATCATGATGCAGCTTGAGTTTGGCCGAATTCGAAATCCCATACATGTGGACACCGCGCATCGAGGCGCCCACGGTGACAAACTTCTCCCCATAGCAATCGCTGCGAAAGAGCACTCAAGAAAGCGATTCTCCATCGGAAAAATTCTTACTTCTATAAAACCCAGAACGGCGCCCGAGTAGGTGATCTGTATATGAGCCTGATCCACACCCATTCGGCTAAGCTCAGGGCAGGCTCTGTGAACTGAACGGCGTCAATCCCTTCGACTACCTCACCGAACTGCAGAAGCATGCCGATAAACAGTCCTCACATTCCGACCGCTGGATGCCCTGGAATTACCATCAGATGCTCCAAGAAAGAAAAGAGATGTCATTCACTGCCAGACCTGTCGCACTTCCTAAAGAATTCTGATTTTTTTCAGGCTTGCCGAAAAGACACGATCTACCGACCTGAAAACTTGCGTCTTCACTGCGTCTTTTATCGCTGGCTCAAGGTTGCTGTTTCAAATTATACCCGTTTTTTCAGGTGGAAACAAATACTTTCGGGTAAAATCCGGGCCACAGAACCATTAGGGCAGATATTTTGCCCTTCTATAATAAAGGCGTTTCTCAGACCCCAAATGTAGACTACAAAATTCCCATTTTTTCACTTTTTTTGAAGAAAAGATGGAAGAACAGTATTCAGGAGCCAGAAATGCGGATTCAGGAGACAAGTTTTTTTGGACGGGATAACAGGATTCAATCCATATTTATTATTTACGATTGACTATTTACTATTGCTTCTGGCCATCTGAGGCTGTTCCTCCCATTCGACGCAATACGCGATACGCAACACGCAATACGACTCAATAATCCGTGTTCATCCTGTCATGCCGTCCAAACATGCAGGGGGGCTTGTAATTGAATATTGATTATTGATTAGTGATTATTGTCTGCGCTTTAATCCGCGTTTATCAGCGTTGATCTGCGGTTTCAATTTCGTGTTCATTGGTGTTAATTCGTGGTGAGCAAGAATCGAGTATCGAGCACTTTTCGTTCAAAACATGCAGGTAACTGATGGCCAAAATATAAAAGCTTGAAGATTTCCTTATTTATTCCAGCATAAGGAGTTACGGCGAGAATTCTGCCTACAATTATGTAGAATTTCGTTCAATTCGCGCGTGTTGGTCCAATTATAGAGGCGCGCCTTTTGCGCGCGATTGACAGAAAACAGAAATCATTAGACAGGATAAACAGGGTAAAAGACAGAAGACAGAAGCCCGAATTCAGAAGGCAGAGAAGGGCTGGGGACAGGATTACAGGATAAACAGGACAAAATTAGAAAGGAAGAAGTCAGGGCAGAGAAGGGCATAAGTCTGCAATCGTCCATCGTCAATTCCGAAGGGAGCAAAGATGGCAACACAAGCTCAAATCAAGGCTAATAAGAAGAATTCACAGAAATCCACCGGGCCGATGCCGGCTATCTGAAAAAACAAAGCCAATTTTTTCGTGCTCCGGAAGGAGTCCATAGGACTGCGAAAAGGCAGGCGTTCGAATTGTGTCATTTGTAGTTTTTCCAGATGACATATGAGATGTTTCATATGCTGTTTGTTGGATAAACCTGTTTACACGTTAAGGAGACCTAAACTCCATTCTTCCTCGCACTCACTTTGCCAGCTCCGCAGTTTCTTCGGCGGTAAGGGCGCGTGACCAGACGGTACTCTGCATCGGCAAGAGCCCTGCGATAACTGTTGTTAGGATTTTCATTTCCTTATCTTCCGTTTGCTATTCTTTTGAGAGCGCTACGCGGGCTACCGATAACGGCTTGTTGGTGCGGGTTACAAAGATTAAATCATCGTTTCTGTAGGGCCTGGCGATACTGCGGGCGAACATCGCGTCGTCGACTTCGCGGGTCCAGGTCTTCCAGGCGCCGCTTCCGCTCAGCATGATGGTGTCGAGCTTCTTCTCTGTATCATCCTTCGCGTCATATATAACTTCAATGCTGCCCTCACCTTCATCGAGGTACTCGAGGCTAATCTTAACCCTGGGGATCCTGCCGAAACGCCACTGGTCATAGTCGACGTGGATATCCAGGAAGGATACTTTCGGGTTCTTTTCGTGAGGACTCAAGGTCCAGCATTTTTTTCCTTTAATCGTGGAGATAGTGTCCTGCGGATTCGTCTTAAAGTAGTTGGCTCTCTTTATCAGTCCGCTGGATGTTTCCGGGGTTACGAAAAGGGCCGTGGTTCCGGCGGGTGCCTTTGGATGAATGTTGATTGATCCGCCTTTGACCAGGGGCCTGACCCTGGGTTTTATCCCCCAGGTCATCAGGCCGTATACATCGACGTTTCCATGGAATTCATCTGCGGTTTCGAAAATCGTTTCGGGTCCCACTGTAGTCGCGCAGGCCATACCGTAGAAACGGATGCCATCACCGGCTGCAAAGTAACTGGAAGCAGCGCCAGTGCCTTCACTGGGAGAAAGGAAGAGTTCAATATTCTCCGGCCCCCTGCCGTTTTGCGATTGAAACATCATGTGATGTTTCAACCTAAAGCTGATCACTCCGAAGCCCTGTACATCTTTCACATCGCCAAACAGGTAGCCTTTAACGTTTTGCGAGAAATAATCGTTGGCGTGATTCCAGGTCCATTCTCTTTGCAGTTCCCTGGTCCAATTCGGCACGTCAGGGGTCTTTCGATCCGGATAACCGAAGGCACCCATGGTCTGGATGATTTTCTCCATTCGGCCGCTCCTGGTTCCTCCGCCGACATAGATGCCCCGATTAAGCGGAGCTGCCCATAACCCGCTTATGGAAAAGCCGCTGCAGTCATGGCTTGCCATATCGATGAGATCCCAGCCCCGTTTGATGGTCACGTAGCGAATGTAGGTGTTGTGCCCCATCCCCCGGATCGTCCAGGGGTACTTCTTCGCCGGCGATTCCTCAACTGAGGGGTAGAAATCACTTTGATTGGGATAATAGATCAACACCCCCGACAAGTCCGCTGTCTTCCTCCATGCTGATAAATGCTGGCAGATTCTTCATACGCCGGGCATTCTCACCCTCATACGCAAATAGGACAGTTACTGATTTACCATTTCCACTACTGCGATGAGCATAGTCATAACCGCCGCGCAGTTCCACACCGGAGGGAATCGTTAAATGCGTCTTTACCGCGTAATCTCCAGCCGGAAGGTAAACCACTCCGCCGCCTTGTTGTTTCGCATGATCCAGTGCCTTTTGTATCGTCCTGGTGTCGTCGGTCTTTCCGTCCCCCTTCGCATTCCAGGGCAATTTACGGACGTTGACGAATACATCATGACGGGCGGGCTTTCCAACCGGGGGCCATGAATAGTTTTTGTCCTTCAGTTGGGGGTATTTGTCCAGATCGGGAAAACCGCCCGCCCAGGCATTTAGATACCTTACATCCCGTTTGGCGTCGATCTTCATCTGCAATCCGTAAGGGGCGACTTTTTTAGCCTGCGGCAGAACCGCCATGTCATACCGTATACCTGTTTTTGCGTCTTTTACTATTATGTCATACAACTGGATATTATCGGCGTGCCCCAGGAAAATGCCCTCGGTATTTTCCTGGCAGAAATCAAAGAGTTTCTTCCTGTCTTTTTTGGGCGCATTTTTAATAACATCTCCAGGAGCATCTGCCCAGATTTCAGGTGAGATATAAACCCGGTCAATAAAACCATATTCAAGGTTATTGTCATTATAAATTCCCCTCTTCAGGAAGGTGCCGTAGATATTTTCATGAGTTGGCATACCGCCGGCGCGGACACATGACATTCCTTCGTATGAATTATAGAACGTAAGATTATAGTACAGGACAGCCATATAAGCGCGTGAGATCGTAGGCGTATACGGCTGGACGTTGTCGATCATCTGCTCCGGATACCAGAAGCTGAGGTTTCGTACGGCGCTTTGACCTGATGTCGCCAGAATGAACGGCTTACCCTTAGTCTGCCCGCGGCCCCCATATACAGCAAAAATAGTCCCTTTACCGGAACCGCCTTCAAAGGGGCTTTTCCAATCACCCCGCAGTGAGATGTCGCCCGGCACCTTCAGATTACCGTTGAACCTGTATACTCCTGCGGGAATGTAAATAACACCACCGCCCGCTTTGGCGAGATCGTTTATGGCCCTCTGAACAATGGCAGTGTTGTCCCTTTGTCCAGTGGGATCGGCATTGTAGGGCTTGTCGGTGACGACCAGATCAGCCACCACCGCCTCGTCAGACTGGAGCGTGGGGAAAACGAGTTTAGGTTCAATCGCTGCCGGCGGAGTAGACACAACACCCGCTGCCATCGCTGTCATTAGGATTATTCTCAGGCTGATATTCATCAGTATTCTGCTATCCAATCAAACTGTTTCCAGTACTGATGCTTGCACTTGCCCGTACTGTCAACTTTCTTCGGCAACTCTGCTTTCTGCCTCTACCGCTGAATGCTGCTAAGACGGGTTCGGAGACAATGCCGCTTCTTCATACACACGCACGGGACCGATCAGGCCGGAGGAACTTAACGGATCGGTCGGTTTCGGGTACACTCCCTTGTGAACCTCGAAGTGGAAGGTCTTTCGCTGACTACTGGCGGGAAACGGCTGGCCGTCACGAATCTGTGAATAGATCTTCTTATTGTGCGGAAAAACCGAGTCGCCAATCAAGCAGTTGATCCAAAGGTTAGTAACTTCAATCTCCAGACTGTTTTTCCCGGGCTTTGCCGCCCTGCCGATATCCACCTGGAACGGAGGGCACCAGAGCAGCCCGAGATCCTTTCCATTGAGCTTAACACGCGCCATCACGTCGACCTGGCCGAGGTCGAGATTAAGCGATGAAGCGTCGCTGATGTTCGGGAGCGTGAACGTCTTGCGGTACACCGCGCTGCCGGAGAAATATTTGATCTGTTTGTCCGCACTTTCGTTCCACGGGATCAGCTTGTCGAATTTGACCGGCGCTTTCGGTCCCCGCTTCGGATCGAAGCTAACCGACCACTGATCGTTTAGCGCCATCAGTTCTTCGTTTCTGAGTTTGGGCGCGGTCTTAACCTTCAACTTGGTCGGCTTCCGGAAAACCACGAAATGCGAACCGGCAGGTGGCAGATCGAACCGCACTTCAGTCCTCCCGTCCTCGAGCATCTTCCAACCTTGCGCGTCACGGGTTTCGCCGGTCAGCGGATTCCAGAGTTCGGGTTGTCTTCCACTGGCGCGGAACGTCGCGGTCAGTTCGATAGCTTCCTCTTTCTGGTTCGAGATAAAGTAGAAGTCATCCTCCCCGATACGATGGTGGTTGAAGAGAACAGATTCGGGCACTTCGCAGTCCTTCGCCAGTTTCGCGACTGCGGCATCAAAGGCTTCGGGGGATTTTATGAGTGCGGTGTCCCAATATTTCTTCACCAGTGCGTTCAGTTTGGCATCCTGCTCTTCATGATTCGAGTAGGAGGGCGAGCGTAAGGGCTTCGGAGCAAAGATCCGGGCGCCCTGATCGGCAAGCGCTCCGAGTTTGGCCACACGTTCGGGGAGCATCAAGTCGGCGCGCTTGAGCAGCAGGACCTGATAGCCGGTATCGAGCCGTTTGCCGTTGCGGGTTACCCGGATAACCCCCTTGTCATCAACCGAAAGATCGTTCAACGACGCCATGCCGCCGAGATCAAAGTTAAGACCGGGGATTTCTTTCATATCCGGCGGTTCTCCCGCCCCTATAAAAGAATTAAACCCGCGCTCGTCTCCGTAGAGCACGAGCACATCAGCCTGATAGGAGCCCGACTGCATCAAATACTGGCAACGGGCAATATAATCCATCCATGCGCGGGACTTGAGGAACCAGGTGTTGTTGCGATGAAAGTTCCCGCCAAATCTACCAAACGTCATGCCGGGCTGAACCGAATCGTCAAATGGCTGGTGTGCAAACGTATGGAAGTAATACCGGTTTACGCCGCGGGCAAAGGCTCTGTCGCCCCATCTTTTGAGGAGCCCGGGATAAGTCGTCCAATCGCCCTGCATGCTGGTGAATGCCTCGGCGCCTACGATCGGATTGCCTGACAGGTGGGCGCCGGAAGAGACAATCTGCGAAGTCCAGATCCATAGGTTCTGGTCCGCTTGCCTCTGCCAGAACTCCGTCATGGGTACATCGCCCATCAGTGTCATTTCAGTGGCATCAAAGGTGCCTTGTCCGTAAGGCTCAACCGCAAATTTAAATCCGTGTTCACGGCATTTTTCTGCAAAGTGTCCGAAATAGTTTTCGTGCATCAACTCTGCAACCGTCACCCGCAAATCCCAGAATATCCGTTCCGTGGTTTCGGTGTTGTTGATGATGCGTCCGGTCAGCGCCACCATCATCGGAATCAGGTCATACCCGCGCCGTTTACGGAACTCCTTAGCAAAGCCTTCCGTCCAGTTCTGCATCCCGACTTCATAGCTGTCGACGAGGATCTCGGTTAACTGAGGGCTGCCTTTGGCGTTCTTAATCATTTTGTCGACAAATGTCTTCCAGTGAAATTCGACCGCGTCCCGGTTGAGCTTGTCGACTTCCAAACCCGCGCCGTCGAATGACGCCGGTTTGTTGATCGCCTCGGTGGGTATGTACCCGAAACGAAGCACCGTCCATGTGCCGTTTTGGGGAGTCCAGTCGAGGGTGCCGTCTGCGCTCATCCGGTCGGTTACATTGACTACCGAGTCAGCGGCGATAACGGCATCCGCCGGTGATTATCGAAGGTCGGGAATATAGGTGTCGGGTCTTCCATCCTGAGAATTGAGTCCCTTCATCAGCCACTTCTCGACACGATATTCCGCATCCTTCGGTGTAGGGAATGCCAACACAACAATGTCCCGGTAAAAATCGATTCTTTTTCCCTTGGCGGTTACCTTGGATGGCTTCCCCAGGAAATCCCCCTTGGGCAAGGCAACAGGTGTTTCGTCGGATGCACTGCGCGCTGTCTCGCTCCACACCAGTATCTTCATGGACTTGTCCGGCGTTATCCAGGGTCCGCCTGAACTCGACCAACCGGAACAATTGTTGAAGCCGGCTCTAAGACCCAGACGATCCGCTTCTGAGAATGCAAACGCCACCATTTCGTGGAACTCTGGAGTGTTGTGCACGAGGGGTCCGGCCGGAATCCCCACGCTCGCATCAAACAACTGAAACCCGGCGAGCCCGACGGTCTTCATCGCCTCGAGGTCTTT
>Ga0180433_10010316_pt1 | contig 11264 bp, 8 predicted proteins | sample SS_ome_8_FD_132980 | JGI IMG/M metagenome (GOLD analysis project Ga0180433, IMG submission 132980) | Hypersaline lake sediment archaeal communities from the Salton Sea, California, USA - SS_1_D_1 metaG | ecosystem: Environmental > Aquatic > Non-marine Saline and Alkaline > Hypersaline > Sediment... | reverse complement strand
GAGTGGATCTGGAAGAACGCCTCGACCCGGAGTCCTTACAGCTACGTCTGGACCGGCGAATACGAAATATTCGAGTTCGATCTGGGCAACACGTTCAATTACGCCGAGATGGCGGCCTTGATCGCGCCGCGGCCGTTCATGGTCGAGCGGGGCCATTTCGACGGTGTCGCGCCCGACGAAACCGTGGGATACGAGTTTGCCAAAGTCCGTCATCTGTACCAGGCCCAACTCGGGATCGGCGATCGCTGCGAAATCGAATGGTTTCCCGGCCCCCACTCCATCAACGGCAAAGGAACGTTCGACTTCCTGCACAAGCACCTGAACTGGTCCGGCCCGGTTCACTGAGGAGCAACCAACGGCTCAGTTCGAGAGATCCCATCGTAAGAGGTGAGATTGCCGCGTCGGTGCGCTCCTCGCAATGACAAAGGAGGATCTGCATGTCATTGCGAGCGATTCGAAGAATCGCGCGGCAATATCAGGTCCGGCGGTGGGAATGTTCCAACAACTCCACGAATCCTGGCCTTTTCCTCAACTTCTCGGCGATTTTTTGCAGCGTTTTTGCCCGGCCGAGCGTTTATAATCACGATGACAGTTGAAAACGGCATAAAACGACAGCAGAGGCAGCTAAACTTGACCGTTAGCGAAAGCGAACATGTTGGTCTGGTCCAAAGAGCGTGCAGCGACCCTGACGCCTTTGCCCGGCTATATCTGATGCACTACGACAATGTCTTTCGCTATTGCGTACGCCGGTTGTTTGACAGCCACTCGGCCGAGGACGTTACTTCGACTGTCTTTTTCAAGGTTATGCATAACCTTGGTTCATTCGATGGAACGGCAATTGACTTTAGAAGCTGGCTTCTTCGCATCGCGACAAACGCCGTTAACGACCATCTGCGCGATGCCAGAAGAAGGACCGAAGCGATGAAGAAAATCGTCAAAAACGGTCGGGCCGAATTCGACATGGCCATCGATTGCGACGCCGAGCTGCTCGAACGGAAGATAATGTTGAAACAGGCTCTTCTGAGCCTCAAGCCAAAGTACCAGACTGTCATCACGTTGCGTTTTTTCGAGAATATGAGATTAACCGAAATAGCCGCATGTCTGGGAAAGAAACCCTCTACAGTGCGCAGTTTGCTCTCTCGTGCGACTGCGAAACTGCGGAAGAAGCTTAACGCCGCTGCCGGTGGCAGAGGGGCGAGACAATGAACGACAACGAAAAATACATTGAAGAATATGTGAAGGATATACCATTCGATGCTCCGGACTCGAAGCATCGTGACGAGCTGAAGAAGGAGCTTTTGAACGCTTTCCCAAAACATCGGCTCCAACCGACGGTTCGCACTGTCGGAGTTTGGAGAACCATTATGAATAGTAGAACATCAAAACTGGCCGCCGCGGCAGCGATAATACTCGCTGTGTTTCTGGCGCTGAATTTTTTCGACAAGACGTCCGGCATTGTCTGGGCTGAAGTTGTCAAGCGCCTCGAAGATATCAAGACGGGAACCTACAAGATCGCTACGGACATAAAAGGCATGCCGGGAACCGCGGAAGGATATACAACCCACATTACACAGGACGTTATGCTCTCATATGAACAAGGCGCCGTCCGGATCGATTCGTCGTTACAGCCCCCCGGCGGGACGAGGAAATCGCACACGTACATCCTCTTCGAGGATAGCCTCATGATCACAGTAATGCCGGCCCAGAAGAAATACCTCGAGGTGAAAATCAGCGATGAACAAATGAAGAAAATGGACGACGAAAACGGCGATCCGGCAACAATCCTCAAGGCAATGCTTGAGCACGAATATACCGACCTGGGACGCAGGACTATCGATGGCGTCGCGGCCTGGGGAATCGAAGTGTCCAATCCTAAACTGGGCAGGAATATGGGGCCCCTTATCAGCGGTGGAACGTTCGATGAGATAACTGTTCAGCTTTGGGTCGACGAGAAGCGTGAACTTCCTATAAAAATTAACGCCACAGGGTCGTCCAAGGACGGCCGGGTTTCGATGGAAACGGTTTATGACAGTTTTCAGTGGGATATCAAGATCGAACCGGCCATGCTCAAACCCGAGATTCCGGATGACTACGAACTAATAACACAGGGAAAGTGGGAAACGGGCAATGAGGGCGCCGAGATCATCGAGATTCTGCGGATGTTTGTAGAATATGCCGACGGTAAATACCCGGCCAGCCTGAAAACGGCGACCGTGACCCAGGCACTCGTCCCTGTCTTCAAGAAGAAATTCCCGCCCGGTTCTCCAAAGCCGAGCAAGGAACTTATCGCCAGGCTCATTAAGATCGATAGAGTCGGCATGATGTACACCACGCTGGAAAAAGACGGCAAAGACCCGGCCTATTATGGCGACAAAGTATCCGCCGAGGAGGCCGACGCCGTGCTGTTCCGCTGGAAAATCGACGACAATACCTACAGGGTCGTCTTCGGCGATCTGAAGACCGAAGATGTTTCAGTTGAGAAGCTGGCCGAACTCGAAAACAAATAGACGCACTCAAACTGCGATAACATAATATGGAAACGGCCGGGTTTTTCTTACCCGGCCTTTCTTTTTGTCATTCACGCAAACCTGTCTCTGTCAATATAACATGCCTTTTCAAAGCTTCCGGAAAATCTTACAATGCGTTGTCACAATTTGCATGTGTTCCCCGTCAGTCTTAGTGAAAGGAATTATCAGTTGAGCCAGGTCGAAAGACAGGATGCTCGCAAAGCCGCAAAGAAGGCTGATGCGAGGGAAACCCTGACGCCGGAGATGCTCGTGCGCGAGCACGCGTCGGCCGTGCTCGGGCTCTGTATAACTCATGTGAAGAACTTTCACGACGGCGAGGATATCATGCAGGACGTTTTTTTAAAGGCATTTACAAGAATCGGCACACTGAGGGACCACACCCGGGCGCGGCAGTGGCTTCTCAAAATCGCCCGGCGGATGTGCATCGACCACTTCCGAAAGCGCCGAGCCAGCCGTCCGATCGACGAGGCCGACGCTGTGGCGCCTCGCGCCGATTGCGGCGACGAGCACACATCGCGCGTGTATGAGGTGGTATCCAAACTGCCCGCAGGTTACCGTGACGTGATCAGTCTTTACTACCTTGATGGCCGTGATTGTGCGGGCGTGGCGCTGAGCCTGGGAATCAGCAACGCGGCGGTAAGACGCCGATTGACCAGGGCCCGCCTGATGCTGCACGAATTGCTTGTGGAGGACAAATCATGACTGATACGAATGATTGCCGGAACCGGCAAGAAACAATCGCCGCTCTGGTGCTCGGAGAGCTGGATTCCCCGGCGGCTGATGAGATCAGAAAGCACATAGATAGCTGTAAGAGCTGCCGTCTTCTCTACGAGGCTCTGGTAGAGGAAGAAGAGTCAATCGAATCGGCATTTAAGGCCGTTGACGACAGGAGCAAAGCGGTTGGAGACAGTCTTGTCGCCAGGTATGAAACAGGTCTGTGCAAATCTTCTTCAGAAGCTGCGATTCTTCATCGCCTATGGGATGGATTGAAAATGCCGAAGAGAGTGGCGGAATTGGCGGCAGCGGCATTGATTATCGTAGGGGTCTTTATAGGGATTCATCTTTTCGGCAGCTCGAATGTTGCCTGGGCCCAGGTCGTCGAGAAATTCAACTCGGTCGCCTTCTTCAATGCCACGATATATATCAAGAACGATGGCGCTACCTCAGAGCCGATTCAGATGGAACTCTGGATGAGCCGCGACGGCCGAAGTCGCTTTCGCATCGGCAGGCAGGTTATTTTTACCGAAGACGGCAAGATTATCAAAGCCTTCGATATAGAAACACGCAACCAGACAAAGCCGGATGATATGGCGGCCATGTTTCTGGAAAGAATCAGCGAGGCGGAAGAGTTCTCACTTGATACCATTATCAAGGTAATGTTCCGCGGCGAAATGCAGGATGTGACGCCTTTAGTCAATCCCAGCGCCGTCATCTCCCAGGACGTCGTCGTCTTTGACGTCGATATCCCCAACACTCCCGAGTGGGTCCGCATCTGGGCCCTTCGTGAAAGCCGCCTACCGACCAGACTTAAAATATGGGATCCCCGCGATGGCGATTCCACAGAAGCAATCTTCGAATACTCCAGAGAACAGGCCGACGAGTTCTTCGATCCCAACGCCTTCGAGAAACTCACACGAAACAGACGGGCGACCAGCAGAATCAACTTAGCCTACGCCTACCTCAAAGATCCCGGCGGTAAGCAAGTCACCCCGGAAGACATGTTCAAGCAGTCGGGATACCACATACCCGAAATAAAGCACGTCGGTATTACCCCTAAGGGCGCCGTCTGGGTCATCGCGGACAAGGGACTCAACCAGACTTCTAACGGTTCTCGTTTCTACGGCTTCGGTAAAATCGAAGATGATCTGGAGCGAGAATACCGGAGCGTCTACTCATCGCATCGGACCGCCGCCGATCAGAGCAGGGAGGTTTTTGTACCGATCGACTATCCGTTCGACAAACGCACTCCAAACAGAATTACGCTCACCTGTCAGAATGATCTACGCCCACGCGACAGGCACGTTGTCGTAGGCAAAGTCGATCTGACCGAATGGGAACAGGACCAGCTTTGGCCCGATGGGATGATCGACTCCAGCGAGCAGGGATTCGCAATCACAATCGCCTGGCGGCATTGCAGCACGAAGCAATACGAAAAAGCCGAGCGCATACTCGCTACAATCGACGGCGAACCGGAAGACAAATCCGCCGCGTTCGATCGCGAGCGAATTCGCCTTAGAATGCTGAAAGGTCAGGGCAAGACGGAAGAAGCACTTGCCCTGAACGAACGCCTCATGCCGCTGCTTGAGAAGAAATATACAGCCTGGAGAGGCTCGGCGCCCGATGCGTGTATTTTCTCGGACAGCCTTCTGACGCTGGTATACGCCGGCAAGCTGGATGAGGCAAAGCAAACATGGCGCCGCCTGAAGAGCATACAGCCGGAACTGCATCCGAAGCTCAACAAGCGTGCACGCAGACATATCCAGGAGAGCATAGAGCGCAGCTTTGAATCATGCATGCGCATCATCGTCCCTGACATGTCCAGCAAGGCGCGCCTTACCGTCGAACAGATCGGCGATATTCTCGGCGTTGACGTCAAGACGAACGAACTGTTCAAACACTACACCTTCTGGGATTGGAACCCCGAGTATGAGAAGCCCAAGTATGCCAACTGGGACCGTCGTCTTGAGGAACTGGCCAGCCACTACAAGAGCCATCCGCCGCCGGAGAAGGTGGAACTCGTCAAGAGCAAGAAGACCGAAGAATACGGCGTCAGGTATGTGGAGATTCCCGGCATCGAAGGCTATTCGGCTTATCCCTTGCGAGGAAAACTGAGAGACCGGGCTCGGGGCTATCTGTATCCCGAGTCGGTCGGCCGGGTCCGAGTCGAGGATAACGTTCCCGACATGGAGCTTGTGGACTATGATCTTGTCTTCAAATCCGACACCCCCAGCGATGAGCGAGAGCGCTGCATTTTCAAGAAGTTCGGCCTGGAAGTGGTCGAGGTAAACGAGCCGCGCAAGGTCTGGATCGCCCGGCACGACGGCAGAGAACTGAAGGACTATAACAAAGTGCTCGCCCCGCTGCCCTACAATCGCGACGGCAAGCTCAAAGCCGGCATGATGCGGTCGCGTTCGAGCAGCGGCCTTGATCTGGAGTACCTTTTCAGGGACTTCGTGTACTCGCAGAACGCCGATGGCCGAGCCGACTGCATCATCATTATCGACGAGACCGGCATCACGGATAAGGTCAGCCGCGAAGGGCCCTTCTGGGAAGGCCCCGAAGCGCCTGAATTGGCCCGCAAATGGTTCAAAGACGAAATGGGAATCGACTTCACAGAAGAAACGCGCATGATGAAAACCTACGTAATACGAAAGCGCACAAAATGAGAAATGGATTTGACCGGACCGGCGCCAACCATGAAGGCTAATACATCGTCTATTACAACAAGAGCACGTGATTTGCCGATAGTTTGTCAAGTTTGACTCCTGGTCCGGCCGTTCATCTCTTTGTCCCATTGAGTTCGACGGACGAAAATAGCGAAAAATACTCTCATTCCTTATACTAAAGCGGTCCGCCCAGTTGTTATGTAGGTGGCAATCGATTGTTCCAGGCCTGGAAAAATGGTTCTTTGATGCTTCAAGACAAGCTACTCATACTGAAGTTCAATCGCGGCGACCTCGGCGCCCTGCACGGTGTTTACGAGAAGTACAAAGACGATCTGGTTACATTGGCGGCCGCTCTCTTGACCGACGTGAGTGCCGCCGAGGACGTTGTGCACGATGTCTTCGTATCCTTTATCGAGTCGTCGCGGAAGTTTCGACTGACCGGAAGCTTAAAGGGCTACCTGGCGACGTGCGTGGCCAATAACGCCCGCAACAGGAACAAGTCGCAGCGAAGACGTAGCGCTGCCGTGAAGGATGAGATGCATTCAGCCGGCGCCGATTCGACCAATCCGGAATTCACCGCGGCTTTCGGCGAAGAATTGAGCCGACACAGCGGGGCCCTTGCCCGGCTTCCGTATGAGCAGCGGGAAGTCCTGATCCTGCACTCGTACAGCGGGATGAAGTTCAGGACAATAGCCAAACAGCAAGGTGTTTCAATCAATACAGCGCAGGGCCGGTACCGGTACGCGCTGGACAAACTGCGGTCAATGTTGAATGGTGAGGCACGAAAATGAGACCGGCAGAAAATTTGAACGATTTGATTAAGAAACTGCAATTGAAAGCCAGCGCCGATCTGGACACAAGAGTCCACGACGACATTTCAGAAGCGCTGGCCGGACATGAAAAGAAACAATCGGTTCGCTCAGAGCCGAAGATATGGAGAATCATCATGAAAGGCAAGACTGCAAAAATAGCCGTTGCGGCGGTGATACTGGTAGGTGTTCTTGTATTGACAAATGTATTTGTGGAAACCAACAAAAGCGTTGTGCTGGCCGGCGTCCTTGAGAAGGTGGAGCAGGCCAGGGCATTCTCGTACAAGGTGGAGATGACAATGACAGGGGATATGAGGCCCGGCGGAGAAAGAGTGATTCAAACCACGATGGTCATCTCCAACGAGTACGGGATAAAAGGTGAGACGACTATGCCCGATCCGAAAACCGGCGAGATAATATCCACACAAATGTACGTTCTTCCGGACCAAAAGGTGATGCTTTCGCTTATGCCCCAGCAGAAGAAGTACATGCGGGTGGAATTGGACGAAGAATTGCTCGCAAGGATGAAGAAGCAAAACAACGACCCACGAGAAATGGTCAAGCAAATGCTGGATTGCGAATACACCGAGCTGGGGCGCACTGTGCTCAACGGCGTGGAAGCAGATGGTTTCGAGACTACGGACCCCAAAATTTCGGCCGGCATGGCCGAGGACGTCAGTGTGAAGCTGTGGGTGGACGTCGAAACCTGGTTGCCGGTGCTCTGGGAAGTTGAAATGAAGATGAATGATCAGATGTCGACGCACGGTGTCGTCTCAGGTTTTCAGTGGAATGTTCCAGTCGCTGCAAGCGACTTTGAGCCGGTGATACCGGAGGATTTCACATCCATGATAGACGACGGCTATAAGATGCCGAGCATGACTGAAGAGTCAGCTCTTGAAGGCTTGAAGTTGTTCGCCGATATGTCAGGGCAATATCCGAAGAAGGTCGACATGATCAGTCTCATGCGGGAGTTCACGACTTTCAATGCCGAAGCCCGAGCGAAGCTAAGGGATGAAATAAAACACAAGGAAAGAGAGCAGGGCGTCATGAAGGAAGCGACCACCAGGATGTTGGAGAAGATGAGGCCCATCCAATCGCTCGCCTTGTTCTACTCGACACTTGTGCAGGACGGCAAAGAACCTGTGTATTACGGCGAGACAGTTGGACCTGACAACGCCAACGCGGTGCTGATGCGCTGGAAAATCTCGGATGGCCAGTACCGGGTAGTCTTTGGAAACCTATTGACCTCGGATGTTCCCGCAGAAGAACTGGCGAAGCTTGAAAAGTTCTCGATAGACAGCGGCAACAAAAGCCCGAGCATAACTGAAGAAGCTGCTCTTGAGGACAGAGACAAGTCATCCGCCATTGACTATTACAATCGGGGAGATGCCCATTATTTCAATGGTGAATACGACCAGGCCTTCTCAGAGTTAACCAAGGCCATTGAGATAGACCCAAGGCTTGCTCGCGCCTACGTCACTCGCGGGCAAGCCTATAACGACAAACACAAATTCGACCTTGCCATCGCAGACTTCACCAAGGTCATTGAGATAGAACCAGCGAAGACCAGTGCCTACAACGATCGGGGAATGGCCTATGGAAACAACGGCGAATACGACCTGGCCGTCGCAGACTACAGCAAGGCCATTGAAATAGACCCACTGGTTGCTGAACCCTACAGGGGTAGGGCGCGTGTCTACTACTACAAGGGAGAATTTGACAAGGCCTGGAAGGATGTTTACCAGGCACAGGCCCTGGGGCACCCGGTTGGTTCCAAGCTTCTCGAAAAGCTTCGCAAAGCCTCAGGGAGAGATTAATGAATCAATGAACAAGAAGGCCGGGCTCACGCGGCTCGGCCTTTTTTGCACATTTTTCAAGCAGAATCCCGCCGAAAAAGCTTCCTTTCCTTAGACCCAAACGCACCCTCAAGTTGTCATATTAGCGACAGATGTTTGTTACCTGATCGATTGGGCCGGCTAAATGGAACGACAAGCTGCTTGTTCTCAGATGTAAGCGTGGTAGCAAAGATGCCCTGGGGCGAATCTATGAGAGTACAAGAGCGATTTGCTAATTTCGTCGATCGCCCTGTTGAACAATACGAGTGTTGCCGAAGGTGTCGTAAAGGACGTCTTTCTCTCTTTCATTCAGAGCATCGAGAAGTCTCGGCTAACCGGTAGCCTCAAGGGTTATCTACTGACTTGGGTTGTCAATCGCGCGCGTAATACAAATGAGGGCATATATCGGCGCGGCGCCGAAACGAATCGGGCCGAGCCAGCCGAGAAACTGGCGGAATCCGGTTTCGACTCTCAGGTTGGGAGCACAACAAATGACTGGCCGGGCTTGATCAGTTCGGCCATTTTCTCGTGCGAGTCAGGTTCTCCATGCGGCTGCTACAGCCCCCAGGCTTTTGCGAAGGCTTTGAAGCTGCGGTCGTAGGTTTTTTCTACTTCGTCGGGGAAACAGCAGGCGGGCAATTGCTTCATACGCAAATGATAGCTTATACACTCGCAGCATATTCCCTTTTTACCACATCCGGGATATGAGCAGTTGCAGTTCTGCATGTTTTGGTCTTGCTTGCATTCCATGTTCGTATCTCGTATGTCGTATATCGTATTTCGTGCTTAGTCTTTCGACGAATATTATTTGGCTTCTAATTTTCTAACGTATGATCGGGAGTTTGTAAAGGCTTATGCTCAGCGGCGGCAGGTTTACGCTATCGGATATATCGGCGATTCGTGTCTCTTTTATGATTACATTGGGTTCTTTACCGGGCTCGTTGTAGGCTCCGGGATTCGTGTGAGCAATGCGCCAGAGGACCGCGTCTCGATTGACCTCAGTTCCCTGCAGGTCCACCGTCACTTCATGTGACTGCTGAGTCGGATTGACCGCCGCGACGGTCAGGGCCTTGCCGTCCTCGGTCAGGGCCGCGGCAATATCGAGCGGCCCGGCATTTCCCGTGACGGTTACAGGCACGGTTCCGAAGTGGTTACGGTACAGTTTCAGGGCCAGCCCGGTCGTCTCGAAAGCCGCGGCGGTTTTGCTGGTCTTGATGCAGCCGATGACGTTCACCGTCTGGGCATAGTTGGCCAGGAAGATCATGTCCGAATTGCGGAAGTACTCGTGCAGGCCAATGGCGACTCCAAGGCCGTCCTTGACGAAATAATGGGTTCCCAGCTCGCCGAACTCGTGCCGGCCGTACCAGTAGTTCCACTCGGTCATAGCGATATCAATATCTTTTCCCTCAAGCGTATCCAGTTTTTCGCGGAGCTGCTTATGAAACTCGACTTTCTGCCGGATTCTGTCGGCGATCTGGGACGTGTGCTCGATAAGGTCCTCCTTTTCATGGCAGTAGAAGTGCTCGGCGATCAGGTCGATATGATCGGCGCAGTTGCGCAGCAGGCCCTCGCTCCAGGAGCCTGCGTTACCCGAGGCGATGGGGACGATATCCGGATCAACCTCTCGCATCTTGTCCACGACCCAGTTGTGCTTTCGGACGTAGTGCTCGAGCTTCATGTGGCCGAGCTGCCAGCCGCCGTACATTTCGTTGCCGATGGCCCAGTAGCGCACGCTGAAAGGTTCGGGCATGCCGTTTCTGACCCGCATCGAACCCATTCGCGTACCTGCCGAGCCGTTGGCGTACTCCAACTGAGCGGCCGCCGAATAGGCATCGCCGAAACCCGTGTTGACGGTTACCATCGGCTCGGTGTCGACCAGACGGCAGAAACGGATGAATTCGTTGAAGCCGAAGTCATTGTGCTCGATCCCCGTCCAGGCGGGATTCTTGCGGGGCGGGCGTTTGTCTCGCGGGCCGATCCCGTCGCGCCAGTCGTAGCCGCTGACGAAATTCCCGCCGGGCCAGCGGTACATTGGGGCGTTTAGCTCCTTGAGCAGCTTTAGCGTGTCGGCTCGCATACCATCGACATTGTCGGCGGGCATAAGTGAGACCGTCCCCACGAAACATGGGCCATTATTCACCAATATTTCCAGTTTACCCTCGGTCGTGTCGGCGCCGGCTGTGAACTCGAACTTGTACCTGCCGTACTGGTTCGATACTACTAACAGTTGGGTGGCTGTGCGGGCTCCCGGATGATCGCCCCAGGCAAGTGATATTATCACGTTCGTGCTCTGCTGTTGCGGCTTTAGATAGATATAGCCGACGTACTCCTTGCCCTTGATAAGTCCCAGGTCGAGCTGCCTGATGCCGCTGCCGGGCTGGATCAGCGGCGTATGGTCCCCGACGAAGGAATCCTCCGCGACCATCGTTACCGAATCCGGCGATCCCGTGATCTGCCAGGGCGAGGCGCCGACTACCGCGAACGGGCTGTCCTTCGAGACGTTCCGCGTGCCGCGATAGGGATCGTATTCCGGCGTAATCGGGAAATAGAACTTGCGGTCTTCGAGCATCTCGGCCCAGATGCCGCCGTAAATGCACCGCCCGAGATGTTCGATAAACTGGCCGTATATGAACTTCGAGATCGGCTCTCCGGTCGTTCCGGCGTCAATAGTCACGGCTACAGGCTGGGCCGCTGCCGGCCGAACGG
>Ga0180433_10010315_pt1 | contig 11266 bp, 13 predicted proteins | sample SS_ome_8_FD_132980 | JGI IMG/M metagenome (GOLD analysis project Ga0180433, IMG submission 132980) | Hypersaline lake sediment archaeal communities from the Salton Sea, California, USA - SS_1_D_1 metaG | ecosystem: Environmental > Aquatic > Non-marine Saline and Alkaline > Hypersaline >... | reverse complement strand
CGCCGGGGGTGGTCGTGGAGAAAAATGCCCTGGTACAGGAATCGATTATATTTGATGATGTTACTATCGAACCTGATGTCAAAGTAAGACGCGCCATTATCGACAAAGAAACCAGAATCCAGAAGGGGGCAGTCGTCGGCTATGACCCTGAGGCAGATAAGAGAAGAGGCTGCACCATCTCAGATAACGGCATAGTAGTCATTCCCAGAGGGATGGACATAGCATAATCTAATATGGCTCGCGATTGGCAGCAAAATAACACATATTACGTTCAGTCCAGATCAATTATCAGAATGGCTTTATCTATTTCAGTTGTAAATGGTTGGCTACGGCTGTTGGGTAACATTTCATCGGATTGTTTAGCATAAAAATATACCCATAAATAGCGCGATATCTTTAATAGATATCTTTAAAATTATGAATTTTCAATTCAAGAATTATATAATGGTATCAATGGTATCAATGGTATCAGGACTACAGAAATGGTTAACAAGACTGCAGAGATAAGAAGACTATTAGCCCAGGGCAAGACAACACGTGAAATTGCACATGAACTCAGAGTCAGCCTACGCGATATTCAGCGTGTGAGACAGCAAGAAGGCATTGATATCGGTGCTCTGGAGCGCGGCAAGAGACGTGTAGAAAGAGATATCAATGTTCTGGAGAACAGGATTACTCAAATGAGGCAAGAACTGGCACAATTGGAGAAACAGAATAGTACATTGCTCAGTCAGAAAAACAAGCTTGAAACTGAAATAGAACGGAAAAAGACTGAGGTGATACAGGTAAAACAGCCGGTGTCAGTAGAATCGATTTACTTCCCACGTAATTATATGGAAGTGCCAGAATATCTTAAGACATTAAGTACAGAACAGCTACAATACATATCACGAGTGATAGTTGATATTGCCAATGAGCGGGCATTTAGTGCTCTCCGCGACCAGAATGCTAGAATAACGCAGCAGACAATAGACACGTTGAAACGCAGCCTGGGCAATTTCTAATCCTTGCGATAGTCTGAAATACTACGAAATCCGTCTATCCTCTCATTATCCATAGGTGCGTACTCTAACCAAGAGTAAATTCGATATATCGATTATTCGTATTAGTATATCTCTTAAGATATTACTATAATTTTTGATATAATATTTGGTAGGAGGCCTCAAAATGAAAGTAGCTACTTATGCACGAGCCAGCTCAGTCGCACAAGATGTGGAGCTATCTCTATCTGCTCAATTAAAGTCGCTGAGGGAATACGCAGCCCAAAACGGTCATAAGATTGTGCAAGAATTCGTCGACGAGGCGTAGAGTGGCAGAAGTTCTGACAGACCTGCGTTTAGAGAGATGATCTCTCTCGCCAAGTTAAAACAGCCTCCTTTTGATGCCATACTGGTATGGAAACTTAACCGCTTTTCCAGGAACCGCATGGATTCGGTAACGTATAAGGCCTTGCTCAGAAACAAGGGCATTCAGGTAATATCTATCAATGAGCCAACCGATGATAGCCCTCAAGGCAGTTATTGGAAGGAATAATTGAGTGCATGGATGAGTTTTACAGTGCAAATATGGGGCAGGATATTAGAAGAGGCATGAGAGAAAATGCCACACGTGGATTCTTCAATGGAAGCGTACCGCCTTACGGATTCAAAGTGGTAGAGGTAAATGATAAAGGCAAGGTAAGAAAGAAGCTTGAGCCCAAGCCGGATGATTCTGCAGCTATTAAAGTTATATATTCGATCTTCGAACTGGCCAGGTCCGGAAAAGGCTGCAAGGAAATTGCCAAGTCGCTGAACAGCGATGGATTCAGGGCAATGACAGGGAAACGCTGGAGCCGAACCACTGTATATAAAACTCTTACCAATGAAGCCTACTGCGGAACGCTGGTATGGGGTGGTAAGAATGGCTTTGCTGCGGCTAAACGTGGTGATAAACCCGTAAGAATTGAGAATGCTTGGCCAGCCATAATTGATAAAGGAACCTTCAATTTCATTCAGAGCCAGATGAAAGAACGAGGCCCCAAAATAACTCATCCCAGGAAAGTCTCCAGCTTCTATCTTTTGAGTGGGATATTGCAATGTGCTTGCGGTAGCGCAATGACCGGCCATAGCGCCAAATCGGGCAAACATTTTTACTATCTTTGCTCTAGAAGCTACAGGCAGGGAAAGGATGCTTGCGGCCAAATAATGCTGCCCAAGGAAAAGCTTGAAAAAGCGGTAGTGGAACACATATTCACAAGAATACTGTCTGATGCAAACATTGAAGATATGGTCGAAACGATGAACGTTATTTTGAAACTTCAGGCAGGCGAACTGCACAATAAGCTAACAACTATTGATTCGGAGCTAAATGATGTTCAGAACAGGTTAGGACGGCTCTATGATGTTCTAGAGACTGGAAAACTTGACTTGGATAAACTGGCACCTAGAATCACAGAGTTAAAAACCAGACAGGATGAGCTATCCAAGTCACGGGTATTAATTGAGGCTGAACTGGCTGCCGAGGGAGCAACACAGGTCGATATTGAGATGGTGAAGCCCTATATAACTGATTTAAGGTGGATGTTGCAAGACACCCAAGCGAATGAGACGAAATTCTTTCTAAAGACCTTCATAAAGAACATAGTAGTTAACGAGCGGGAAATAGTGATTAATTATACAATACCGATGGCACCAAATAGGAAATACGAAGAAAAATTAAGAGTTCTACCTATTGATACGATTGGTGGGCCATTGTGGACTCGAACCACAGACCCCGGTCTTATCAGGACCGTGCTCTAACCGACTGAGCTAATGGCCCCGGCATGAAGTATAGCTTTTGTTCCGAGTGAGTGTCAAGGCTATGAATGGGTTCAGGTTATTGCGGGCTTTTAGAAATAATTTTTATCCGGTGGCTCTGCGGGCTTCTGCGTATGTGGCTAGGGCCCACATGGCACGGGCGCATTGCTCGGGAGTGTCATAGACTGGTATTCCGGCTTCTTTCAATATATCGATTGTGGGGTCATCAATGCGGCGGAAGCGTAAGGTAACTACTGGTTTATCATACTTTTTGGGCAGAGTGGCAAATAGCTTGGCTGCTTGAAGTGTAGCTTGTATGATGTTAGACGAGTTATTGTCGGCATCTCCTGTAGTGGGTTTGATACCCCAGATCATTGGATTGACAGGCACATTGGTTATCAGGCCGTCAATATAATCGATACTTAGCAGCTTTTCTATTACTTTTACCTCCTCAATATTGGTTCGATAGCTACCAGCGAAATCAATGGGATTCCTGGCTGGTGGAGCATGAGGCGGTAAAAGCTTCTGCAAGCTTCTTGTGGTCTCTTCATCGAACTCAGGAACCTCGAGCCCTAATGAGGCACAGGCATCGGTAGTGACAACACCTTGGCCGCCGCTTCCCATGATGGCTACTCTTTTTCCCTTAATCAAAGGTTGTTCTACAAGCGCTTCAGCCATTTCGAAGGAGTGTAGAGCTTCATTAGCTCTTATGAGCCCTATCTGATGACACATTCCTTCAAATATCTCTTCGGAGCCGGCTAGAGAGGCTGTATGGGATAATGTGGCCCTGGCCCCGGCAGTTGTGCTGCCACCCTTATAAATGGTTACGGGTTTTTTCTTTATCACCTCTTTTGCAAGCTGGAAGAACTTTCTGCCATCCTTAAATCCTTCTATGTAGAAGACGACAACTTTTGTGTCATTGTCTTCAGCCAGATATTCCAGATATTCGGAAGCCGTGATATCTGCTTGATTTCCGATGCTTATGAATTTACTCAGCCCGTAGCCTTTGGAATTGGCTATTTCGGATAGGTAGCCGCCGAAAGTCCCACTCTGTGAAACGAAGGCGACGGCCCCTCCTTTGGGTGCTTGGTCAAAACACAGATTGAGATTTCCTGCTGAACTCCATATTCCCATACAATTGGGCCCTACAAATCTTATTTTCCCCACCCTGGCAATGCTCAAAACCTCGTTTTCGAGTGCTTTCCCTTTATTTCCAGCCTCGGCAAATCCGCCAGGGATTAGTATTGCTCCTTTCACTCCCTTTTTTAGACACTCTCGCATCAATTCGGGTGTAGTAGAGGCAGGAACTGTCATAACTACCAAGTCAATCTGGTCCGGAATGTCTAATATGCTTCGATAGGCACGAAGGCCGAGAATTTCATCTTTAGTGGGATTTACTGGGTATATGGTTCCGCTAAATCCTGTGTTTAGAGGTCTTTCCAGCATTCTGTAGCCCCATTTGCCGGGTCTGTCCGAAGCGCCTAATATGGCAATCGATTTAGGCTTAAAGATAGGGTCGAGTTGCTCTACAATGTTACTCACAATTCTGTATCTCCTTATTCGCTGTGGCAATGTGTAAATCTAATGCAGGCTGTTATTATACCTGTTTTGTTGCTTATGTTGCTTGGGCTGTTTTGCAAACGTGCTAACTTAGAGCCTCCAATTGCCGAATTGCTTTTGGTGGTGTGCAGAGCTTCGATTTAGTTCAGCAACTCGTTGAGTCCAGTGTAGCTATCTGTCTGCCGGCGAAGCAGGTAATCAAGTTCTCCTATGGTGACCTCAGCTGTGGAAAACACAGTTGCTTTGGCGAGATGGCCACCAGCGCAGATATCATGCCCGGAAAATTGGATGTGGATATGGGTGATTAGTGTGTCATCCTTTGATGCTATTGAGCCCTGGGCGCACACAATTTCTAAGGGGCCATTATAATCTACGCTGTCATATTTCCCTGGGAGTGCTTTTAGGAAGCTGAGTTGGGCTTCTTTTATTGAGCCTATGATGCCAATTACTACACCCGAAAAAATCTCATATTTCTGACAAAAACGTGTTATCTCGTTAAGCAGTTCCTGCCCGGGCTTGACTCTGAATACATGTATCTTCTTGAACAACTGGTTGCCTCCTTCTTGATTATCTCTTGCCTTACATGTCTATCATAGCGATAATATGCTCTTCCTTCAAATTTTGATTTTTTGTTTATATGTTAACGTTGTTTAAGCTGTGTGTTATACTTATCGTAGAAGTCCTGGGATAGCGAGGGAGATATAACGATGGGGGTCAGATTCTACAAAGAACCGAAGCTGGATGACCCGATTATGATAGCCTGTTGGCCTGGAATCGGGAACATTGGAGTTATAGCGGTGGATATTTTGAGAAGGACAGTTGCCGCAGAGGAACTCGGCGAGATAGAGTCGTGGGACTTTTTCTATCCGAGAAAGGTTGTAATCAGGGATGGCGAGTTGACAGATTTAGAGTTCCCCAGCAACAAATTCTATTTTGGGAGAACCGGGAATAAAGATGTGGTGATATTTATTGGCGAAGAACAGCCAAGTGATGGGACGAAGGTTTATGCTGAGGGAACAAAGGCATATAAAATGGCTAATCTCGTTCTAGATGTGGCGCTGAAATTCGGCTGCCGGAGAGTATATACCTCCGGTGCAGCTGTTGCACCTATTCACCATACCGCTAGGTCCAGAGTTTGGGCGGTGCCTAATACAGAAGATTTGATTGATGAGGTGAAAGGCTATGAGAATACAGTATTAATGTCAGACATGGAAGGCAGGGAGGGGCAGGGCAATATTACAGGTTTAAATGGACTGCTACTGGGTGCTGCCAAAAAGAGAGGGCTGGAAGCTATCTGTGTGATGGGCGAGATACCGGTTTATATTCATGGTTTTCCTATTCCTTACCCCAAAGGCTCCAAGGCGGTGCTCGAAGTGTTGCGTGCTGTCTTAGGAATTGAAGTCTCTATGGATGAAATTAATAATCTGGTTCAGCGAAGTGAGAATGAGATCGAGAGCGTGTATGAGCGACTTCCTGTGGAGATAAAGGAGCAGCTTGATAAATTGAAATATGTGACCTATGCCAAGCCCAGCGAACCGGAACCTATAACTGAAGAGGACAAGAGGAGAATATTGCAGGAAATTGACAGGCTGTTTAAAAAAGAACCCGGAGGGGACTAGTTTTGAGTATAAGACAGCCGTTTAAGCTTTTTGCTAAACCTAGATTAGAGAGTTCGTCTTTGGTGATAGCTTGGAACCAGGATGTTGGCAAAGTTGGGCCGAATGTTGCAGACTATCTAAACAAGAAGCTGAAGACTCGAGAGCTTGCCGAAATTAGTCCTGAGGGCTTTTTCTCACTTGGTGGAGTTTCAGTAGAAAACGATGTAGCTCAATTTCCAGAAAGTAAATTCTACTTATGCCGGGAAAAGAGCCTGGTGATTTTCAAGAGCGACATACCGCGGTCTGAGTGGTACGAATTTCTGAGCGTGGTTTTGGATATAGCCGAGCAATATTGTAAAGTGAAGGAAATATATACCATTGGCGGTATGATCTCTCCCGGTGCCCATACTACACCACGCGTTCTATTGTCTGTTGCCAATTCATCTGAAATGAAGAAGACGTTGGGTCATTATAATATTGTCAGCGATATGGATTATGAAACCAGTGAGGATCAAAGACCGACCTTCAGTTCATTTCTTCTCTGGAATGCTAAGAGGAGAAATATTGCCGGGGTAAGCTTTTGGGTGCCTATACCTTTTTATTTACTCTCAGTTGAGGACCCACAAGCCCTTAAGAGTGTTGTAGATTTTCTTGACAGGCATCTTGGGTTAAACATCAATTTTGAGGATATTGATAAAGAGGTTGCAAAACAGGGCAGGGAAATGGCTCAAATGAGGAGCGAAGTGCCAGAGCTCAATGATTATATCAGCAGGCTTGAGAGAAACCTTGGCTTGACCATGGATGAAGGCGAAAAACTGGCTAGAGGAGTAGAGGAATGGCTGATGGGGAAGCGTTAAAACTGGCCAATCGCAATGCTTTGATATTCTGAGCGGAACAGCTTTATTTGGCTCTCTTGGCAATTGCCACCAGGGCTCCGGGACCGCCGTGCACTCCTAAAGCAGGACCGAGCCTTGATATTCGCGGTGCGATATTGGGGAAAATTGAACGCGCATAATCAGCAAGCGTTTTGGCGTCGTCAGGTGTAGTGCTGTGGACTATAGCCAGGTCATCGATATCTGATGCTGAGATGAATTCACATAAACGTTCTATCCCTTTGGCTCGGGTGCGTGTCAGCCCGGCTGGGCGAATTTCACCATCACGCAGGGTGATTAAAGGTTTCACGTTAAGCTTCGATTCTATCGCAAAAATGGTTTTTCCGAGGCGTCCACCTTTTACTGCATATCTCAGAGTGTCCAGGATTGCTAAGGCACGAAGTTGATTAATAGTCTCGTGTACTCTATTTACTACCTGCTGTAAGCTGTAGTCGGTTTTGGCAGCTTGAGCTGCGACTATGGCTACGAGACCCTGCCACATTGTTACACCCCTAGAGTCAATAATTTCAACCTTAGCCCCCCTTTTTTCAGCTATCTCTTTACCTACCAGAGCAGAATCGCATACGGCGCTGTGCTTGCTGGTAACATGTATTGAGACAATCTCGTTGGTCTCCTTTGCTATCTCCTCATAGGCTTTGGCGAAATCTCCTGGTGATGGTGCTGCTGTAGTTGGGTGGACAGAGCTAGTTGCCAGTTTGTGATAGAATTGGTCATAGTCAATGTCGACCCCGTCACGATAGACCTGGTCACCGAACCGGAGATATGCCGGTACCACCGTAATGCCTAAAGTTTTAGCTTCTTCTTGTGTGATATCCGAGCAGCTATCGGTAACAACTTTGATTGTCATAAATCGATACCTTTCTGATAATTATAGCTCGTGCCAGATTAAGGTTAGAGTATACTATATGAATATAGCCGTGTAAAGCAGATTAGTTTTGGTTGCTATTAAGTCGTGTGGCTTGAAGTATGGGCTATGGCGGGTTAAAATGAGGACTGGCTAGCGCATTTATTAAGGTGTAGAATTAGTGGATTTATAGTGTGGGTCTAGCTTAGACAGAGGATGGTCATAGAATGCAAGAAATTTTTCTCTGCCCCGCATGTGGTGCGCAGAATTATATAGGGAGGGAGTTCTGCCAGGTATGTGGACAGAGGTTCCAGTACAATTGTCCACATTGCGGTGCTGAGGTTGATGCTACATTGGTGAATTGTCCGAGGTGCCGTGAAAGTCTCTACTGGCCAAAGCCACAGAGGGTAAAGCCTTTTCCGAAACAGTTACCAGACTATCAAGGAGAGGGGGAAAGTGGGGAGGAGACGAAAGCAAAATCAAAGTCCGACCCATGGCTTACGGGTTGTCTTGGCCTGGTGATAATTGCGATTCTGGCAATGGGTGCCTACTTTGTATATGATAATTTCATTAAGAAACCGCCACCTGCTTTGCCCGGTGAAACTGGTTTCAATCAAATTCAACCTGAATTTGAGCCTTTAGAAGATGCTAACCTAATCGTTTGTCAGCGAAATGAGATACAGAATTGACTATAGCTATAATGAGTCTTTTCATCTCAGCGTCTGCGAAGTCTGTGGACATGTCAGCATCAATACAGATACCATGTTCGACCTCAGTAAGATATATACTGAGATGGCGGAACTATATGGGGAGGATTTATGATGCAGCAAATGCTTGACTTCTTTGTCTATTTCTTTTCTTATCCAAGCATTATAGGTATTGGTCTGGCGGTGGTTTTTGGGGTGGTATGGCTTGCTTGCTACCGGCCACCGTTGATTAGTAAACCGTGGCTCTGGGCGGTTCTTGCCGGTGGGGCTATCGCTGCGCCCATTGCTATTGCAGTTGTAGTATTGCCGCTCAGATTTGGGGTTTCATGGGTTTACAGCTCCTTGTGGAGCCAGAAGACGGTGACGCAATGGACTTTGCTTGCAAGCATACCTTCAATGTACCTTTTTGCACTGGTACGAGAAGGATTTAAGCTATTGCCAGCGGTGGGCTACTGGTGGGGTATGGGCAGAAATATTGAACCCAAACTTGGTCTGGCAGCCGGCGCTGTATCGGGTGCTGGTTTTGGCATTATTGAGGCTAACTGGACATTAAGCTACATTCTTAGCTCGGGATGGAACTGGGAGCGAGTGCAAATAGAAGGTCTGGTGGCTCTCGGCGGCTTTTGGGAGAGTTTTTTTGTCATAGGTATTAATATCGCTTCCTGTGCACTGGCTGGTTGGGGATTGGCCAAAGGTCGGGGATGGCAATTTTATTTACTGGCCGCATTAGTTTATTTCCTTCCGAGCTATACATATGTTTTGATTGGCAAAGAGATTATTACAGGCGCTCAGGCGGAGTTTATCATTGCTGCTTTGGCATTGGCGGCAACAGGAGTGGTTCTTTGGCTTCGCGAGAGGAAATCCGAAGCTTAAGCTGAAGAAAATACAGAAAAGGGGGTGTTGCTTATGGATATCGGATGGTTTCGGGACCTTGTTATTTGCATCGTAGGGTTGGTGATGACGGGGGTGGTCATATTCGTAGCCGTACTGTCGTATTTATTGTATAATAGGGTAAGGTCTGTGCTGGATTCAGTGCAAGCGACTTCAGCGAACATACATGAGATTTCCTCTACCGTCAAGGATGAAGTAATCAGGCCCGTAGTTCAACTGGTAGCTCTGGTTAAAGGCATATCTCAAGGCGTTGAATTTATTGGCAGATTTTTCAAGAAAGAGGAAAAAGAAGGAGGCAGTGATGAACGATAGAAATGGAGGCAGTGGCTTTGCTATTGGACTGCTCGTGGGAGCGGTGCTTGGTTTGGCTGTTGGGTTTCTATTTGCCCCGCGACCTGGTGAGGAGACGAGACAATTATTGAAGGAAAAGGCTGAAGTAGCCCGAGAAAGAGCGGCAGAGACCGCCAGAAAAGTGAGGGAGACTGCTGCCGAGGTCACCAAAAAGGCTCAAACAAAGCTAGGTTAGTCGTAAATGCTCTGGCTCCGACTTTGATTATTAGCTTGCTCAGTCAGGCTAGTCTGCGAGATTAGACTTGAGTACAGAAGACAGCGTCTTCAGACGAAACCGGCGCCTGATATTTTTCGTATCAGGCATAGTCGTTATCCTCCTGCTTCTAAGCGCTTTTTGGAGCGTCTTGCTCCCTTTTATTTGCGGTCTGATACTGGCTTATCTTTTATATCCTCTTATTTCCTGGCTTGAAAGAAAATTGCCTGTTCAAGGCAAATGGTCTTCAGCCAGACGAACCTCTTTAATAGTAGTTATTTTCATAGTAATCCTTGTAGTCATTGGCTTATTGACTTTCTACATGATTACGGGTGTGGTGAGTTCATTTGCAACTTTAGTGAAAAATGCGCCTCAATATTTTACTCAAGGCTTGCAGACTTTACAGGATTGGTTCGAGGGTGTTAGAGAGTTAATTCCACCATCAACACAGCAGCAGGTAGAAGATGCAATACAAAATCTGGGGACTACATTAGGCAATGCCATGAAGAGTGCCTTCGGCAAGGGGCTTTCCGCAATAGCCAGTACCTTTGGCTTTGTCCTCGGTTTCGTTGCCCTGCCCATGTTCCTTTTTTATGTTTTAAAAGATTGGGAAAAACTAAGCAGTAGCTTTTATTCTGCTTTTTCACCACCGGTGGCTAAACATGTCAGGGGTGTTGTCGGTGTCATAGACAATGTGTTGGGAAGATGGATTCGAGCTCAATTAATGCTTTCCGCTGTGGTGGCTACTCTGACCTTCATCGGTTTAGCTGCCTTAGGTATAACGCTTGCCCCGGCTCTGGCGGCGTTTCAAGGGCTAATGGAGTTCGTCCCCGTGTTAGGACCCTGGATCGGTGGTGCGGTTGGTGTGATTGTTACTCTGGCAATAGCACCGGAAAAGGTAATCTGGGTGATTATTGTATATTTTGCTGTTCAACTGTTGGAAAATATACTGCTTGTCCCCAGGATTCATGGGTCTTTCATGCACATACACCCGGCTGTAATTCTGGTTTTGCTTCCTTTGGGCGCTTTTATTGCTGGTGTGTGGGGGATTATATTGATTGTACCCTTGACAGCCCTGGCTGTGCAGCTCTATAAATATGCACGCCAGAACCTGATGGCGGAACAGATAGAGCAAGCCTCTGAATAGTTTTTAAGTCATTAGATAAGCAACTATTGCTTGGCTAAAGAGTATTCCTTCTGTTGATTTACTAGCGCATCGCGCAGATACTGGCCGGTGAACGAGCTTTCTATTTGTGCTACCTCCTCTGGTGTGCCTGTGGCAATAATGTAACCACCTGCATCGCCGGCAGCTGGGCCGAGGTCTATTATATAGTCGGCATTTTTCATTACGTCTACGTGGTGTTCGATGATTACCACAGTATTGCCGGCATCTACCAGTCTCTGCAGAACCTGAAGCAGACAGGCTATGTCGGCAAAAGACAGACCTGTAGTAGG
>Ga0180433_10010313_pt1 | contig 11272 bp, 11 predicted proteins | sample SS_ome_8_FD_132980 | JGI IMG/M metagenome (GOLD analysis project Ga0180433, IMG submission 132980) | Hypersaline lake sediment archaeal communities from the Salton Sea, California, USA - SS_1_D_1 metaG | ecosystem: Environmental > Aquatic > Non-marine Saline and Alkaline > Hypersaline >... | reverse complement strand
CGGGGATGAGTTTTGAGGCCCAGCTGCCGTTCCATGGAGTGAGGGAGGGCTTTGCGGTCTTCTGAAAGAGATCCCAACGGCCCCTGTTGTTTTGCTCACGAGTTCTTTCAAAAATCTAAATTGATATTCATATTTTAATCCGGCAATCATGTCCAGAAATAGATACGCATGCCGCTCATAGCTCGCACCTTCACCTTGAGAAATGTCGTTGGGGAAAAGAAATTGCGCGAGAAACGCTTTTCGAAGGTTGATGCCCCACTGCGTCAGACTCACTGCGAAATGAAGTCCCGCCCTTTGGGCGGGGATTCTTTCGCATAATTTCGAGCAAAAAAATGACTGAACATTTCTTTGGAGGGGAGCCCGAAACGGGTCACAAATTTCCCAATGGCTTTAGGTCCCCATCTCCCAGGAAGAGAGGTACTTTTCTTGTTCCGGGGTGAGTGTGTCGATCTTAACACCCATGGCGTCGAGTTTGAGCCTTGCAATCTCTTTATCGATATCTTGTGGGACGGGGTAGACTGCTTTTTGGAGTTCTGCGTGAGCCTTTACCATGTATTCCGCTGAAAGCGCTTGATTGGCAAAACTCATATCCATGACACTGGAAGGATGCCCCTCAGCCGCCGCCAAATTGATGAGTCGACCATCTCCCAAAAGATAGACCTTTCGGCCGTTCTTGAGGGTAAATTCCTCCACAAATTCGCGGATCGGGCGTCGCTCGGTCGAAGTCTCTGCAAGACCCGGCAGGTCCAGCTCAACGTCAAAGTGGCCTGAGTTCGAAATGATCGCGCCTTCCTTCATGACCTGAAAGTGTTCCGCACGGATAACGTTCATGTCGCCGGTGAGCGTGCAGAAGAAGTCCCCCAACGGGGCGGCTTGAGCAATCTGCATTACCTGAAAGCCGTCCATCACCGCTTCCAGTGCCCTTAATGGATCCACTTCGCAGACAATGACGTGGGCTCCATGGCCTTTGGCCCGCATCGCCACGCCCCTCCCACACCATCCGTACCCGCTTACAACAAAGGTGCTGCCCGCCAGCAGTCGGTTGGTGGCTCTGATGATACCGTCTACCGTGCTTTGGCCGGTCCCGTATCGGTTGTCAAAAAGATGCTTGGTATTGGCATCATTCACCGAGATGATGGGAAACTGCAAAACACCATCTTTCTCCATGCTTCGAAGGCGAATTACCCCGGTGGTCGTCTCTTCCGTTCCCCCCATCACGGTGGAGAGAAAATCGTGCCGATCCGCCTCCGAAAGCTGTTTTCCCCACTGACTCACAGCCGGTTCCAGTTCATTCCATTTCTCCAGGGCGATAAAATGGATGGAACTGACCAGGTCCGCACCATCATCCATTGTCAGGTGTGGCTTGTGTTTCAATGCAGACAGGATGTGACTGTAATAGGTCTTGTGATCTTCACCTTTAACGGCGAAAATGGGAATCTCATCATCGGCAACCAAGGAAGCCGCCACGTCATCCTGGGTGGAAAGCGGGTTGGAGGCGCATCCAGCCACATCCGCACCCCCTGATTTCAGTGTTTTGAGGAGACATGCCGTCTCGGTGGTAATATGCAAGCAGGCAGACAGTCGGATTCCCTTCAATGGTTTTTCATCGGCAAAGCGTTTTCGAATCCTTGCCAGAACGGGCATGCTCATTTCCGCCCACTCTATCCGCAACCGACCCTTGCCTGCCAGATTGATGTCCTTAACGTCGTAATCCATGATACGCACCTCGAATGGTTGATTGGTTTTGATTTGCGACTCGTGATCCGCTATGTGGGTTCGGCACGCGTTTCCAGGTAAAGTCATTGCGGCCGAGTTCATATCTCTGTTATCTCCGCTTGGGTTATTTTACCGCCTGCTTCAAGGTCTCCACCATGTCTGTTTTTTCCCAGGCAAATTCGGCCAGCTCTCTTCCAAAGTGCCCATAATTGCAGGTTTTTGTATATATGGGTCTCAGCAAATCCAATCTTTCGATAATCGCGGCCGGGCGGAGGTCGAATTCCTTTTTTACGATTTCGGTCAATTCCCGGCTGGAAAGAATGCCTGTACTGTAGGCCCCCACCAACACGGACACGGGTTCCGCACGGCCAATGGTGTAAGCGACCTGTATCTCACACTTTTCAGCCAATCCGGCCGCCACAATATTCTTTACAATATATCGGCACATATAGGAAGCGCTTCGGTCTACCTTTGAGGGATCTTTGCCTGAAAATGCGCCTCCCCCGTGATACCCAAAGCCCCCGTAAGTGTCCATGATGATTTTGCGACCCGTGAGACCGCAGTCTCCCATGGGTCCGCCGATAACAAACCGTCCGGTCGTGTTAATAAAGTACTGGGTATTCTCGTCCAGCATTGCTTCCGGAATGGTCTCTCTGATAACGGCCTCGACAATGGCCTCGCGAATGGTGTCGTATTCCACGTCGGGTGAATGCTGGGCTGCAATGACGACGGTGTGAACTCTCCGGGGTTTGCCATCTACGTATTCGACGGTCACCTGGGATTTGCCGTCCGGCCGGAGCCAGGGGAGTTGGCCGGATTTTCGCACCTGCGCAAGTCTTTGGGTTAGGCCATGGGCCAGAAAAATCGGCATCGGCATCAGGGTGGGCGTGTCCTTGCAGGCATACCCAAACATCAATCCCTGGTCTCCTGCTCCTTGTTCTTTGAAAAGGCCGGACCCGTTGACCCCCATGGCGATATCGGAAGACTGCTTGTCGATGCTGGAAATTACCGCGCACGTTTCCCAATCAAAGCCCATTGAGGAATTTTCATACCCGATGTCTTTAATCGTCTCTCTGACCACCTCGGGTAAATCGGCGTAAGCACTGGTCGTTATTTCCCCTGCAATGATGGCCATACCGGTCGTTACAAGGGTTTCGCAGGCGACCCGAGCCCTCGGATCCTGTTCAAGAAGTTTATCCAGAATGTGGTCTGATATTTGATCCGCCACCTTGTCAGGGTGACCTTCCGTAACGGATTCCGAAGTAAACAAGAAATTTGAAGATTTCATAGGCATCTCCTTTTCAGTAGACTACACGCGCTGATGTTGCTCAAAACGGATTCAACCGTGTGTTTTAAAAAAGATCGAAAAAATATACCGCTGCAATCGAACCGCCCGGAAAAAAGCCTCCGGTAAACCCTGAATTCCGATGTTCTCTATTATTTTTTCGGCACCCTCCGGTGAATACCGGTTGTCGGTACGCGGCGGCTCTTATCTCCATAAACAAAATAAAAAACCACATCATCTGCAATTTGTCAATGACACTGTGTCTGAAAAACGCAAAAATTCATCCATACTCAGTGTTTCCGCTCGTCTGTTGGGATCAATCCCGCAGGTTTCCATTGCTTTCAGGAGCAATGATTTGTCCCAAGCGCCGGCCAGGGACCTCAAAGAATTGATAAGGGTCTTTCGACGATACGCAAAAGCGCCTTTGACTATCTTTCTAAAGGTGTCTTCATCCCGTGCAGCTTTGGGATAAGGTCTTTCAAAGTCCAGTTCCAGCACCATAGAGTCAACTTTGGGTTTGGGATGAAAGGCGTCCTTTGATACTTCAAGCAAAACCCGACTCCGGGCATAATATTGCACCAACACCGTCAGGGCTCCATAGGGCTTCCCGCCGGGGGAGGCGGTGAGTCTTTCCGCCACTTCCAGTTGAAACATGAGAACGGCCTTGTTCAGAAACTTCCGGTTCTTTATCAGCTTCTCCAAGACCGGAGCGGATATGTTGTAAGGGAGATTCCCGATGATCCTTAACCTCGCCGGGCGGGGGAACCCTATCTCCCGGAAACTCCAGACAAGGATGTCATGGTGAATCAGCGTTACATTGCGCACTCCGGAACGGGCCAGACGGTCTCTTAGGGAATTGACAAGGTATGCGTCTTTCTCAACGGCGAAAACGTGATCGACGGATCGTGCCAACGGCAGTGTCAACGCACCTCGGCCCGGACCTATTTCGAGGACCTGCTCCGAGGCTTGGAGTCCGGCGCGTAAGATGATCTTTTGAATGACGGTTGGGTCGATGAGGAAGTGCTGTCCGAGGCTCTTTTTGGGTCGAAAGCGGTCCCCGGGTTTCATCGATCGGGGTTGTACCAAGGAATGGGCTCCTTCTTGGACTGGCGCCAGGCTTTTATGGATTTGAAGATTTGGAGAGAGATGAAATACGCGGGCAAAGAAGCTGCAACTCCCAAAACCAACCCCCCGACGAGGAATGCCGCGATAATGGCCCCGCCCGCACCCAGGGTTTTTCCGATGACGGCCATTGACTCTTCACCGCGCTGAACTGCCGCCATGATCGATAAGAAGACCCGGTGTTTTCCCTGAAGACCCAACAAAAACGCCCCGATTTTGTAGCTGTAATAGTATAGAAAATACCAATTCAGGGGATTGCTAACCCATGTACCCAAAGCACCCGTTATTTTGCTTGCCCTGAGGAGGGCAGCCAAAATGATTGCCAGGGCGGTTTGAAAAGGCATGATCGGCAGCATACCGGTAAAAACACCGCATGCCAGACCCAGGGCCAGTGCATAGGGGTCCCCTTTGAGACGAAGAAATCTCAGGTAGAAGTACTTGATTTGCCTTTCGAATTTCAAAATCGACGATTCCTGATTGATTACAAGGCGCGCTGGTAGCAGGCGACCTCCGGATTTGGGGTAGGAACGAAATCAAATGCTCCTATCAACACGTCAGGGACGGTAAGTCTTGAATGGGAAATTTCGATCTCACATCCAAGCCCAAATCAGCCCGCTCACCGCACACAATTCGATGATAACCGGCAGCGGCGATCATGGCCGCGTTATCCGTACAATACACCGGACGCGGGAAGTAAACTTTTACACCGTTTCCGGATGTCCGCTCTTGCAATTTCTCACGGAGTCTCGTGTTACAGGCGACACCGCCCGCAACCATGACCGCTTTAACCGACTTTTGTTCTCCCGCCCGCATCACCTTTTCGATCAGCACATCAACAACCGATTCCTGAAATGAGGCGGCGATGTCGGCCAGGGTAACGCGGTCTTCCTCTTTTTTCCCCGCGTGCCAGTCTTTGATATAGAGGTTAACGGCGGTTTTCAAGCCGCTGAAGCTAAAATCCAGAGAAGCGTCGGACAGATAGGCTCTGGGAAAATTGATTTTGTCTGGGCTGCCCTCCTTGGCTGCCTTTTCAATCACATTGCCGCCGGGATAACCGAGCCCCAGAATTCGCGCGACCTTATCGAATGCCTCTCCGGCCGCATCATCAAGGGTCTGTCCCATCTGGGTATACCGCCCGTATCCTTCGACATAATAAAGGCTGGTATGTCCGCCGGACACCGTTAAGGCAATGAAGGGGAATTCCGGAACCTGTTTTTCCAGAAAAATAGAAAGGATGTGGCCTTCCAGGTGATTCATGCCAACCAGTGGGATGTTGTGGGCATACGCCAGACCTTTTGCATAATAAAGCCCGACGAGCAGCGCTCCTACGAGGCCGGGACCCACGGTTACCGAGATGCCGTCCAGGTCCGTTATCCGGATATCGGCTCTCAGGAGAGATTCTCGAACAACAGGCATAAGGTTTGTAACATGTTCCCTGGAGGCAAGTTCCGGAACAACCCCGCCATAAGGGTGGTGCAATTCCACCTGAGAGTGAACCACATTGGACAACACGTGGGTGCCATCTAATACAACCGCGCCGGATGTATCATCGCAAGAGGTGTCTATGCCTAAAACAATCATCGCTTCGAGTCGGCCGGGGTATATCCTCAGCGCCGTTGGAACTGTGACTCAGCTGTTTTTCGCGCTAGAATCCGGTCGATCCTTACCATCACTTCCTCGAGTCGCCTCGCCATTTGGCCTGCAGTCTCATATCGTTTCTCCGGATGTTTTTCAAGTGCCCGATCGATGATCCTTTCCACCATGAGCGGGACTCTCGCATTGAGAGATTTCGCAGCGGGGTGTTTCTCCTTCGCAATCCTGAGCATGAGTGAGCTGATATCGTCGCCCAAAAAGGGTTTCTGTCCGGTCAACAACTCGAAAAGGAGCACGCCGACGGAGAAGATGTCCGAACGACCGTCTGTCTTTTTGCCGGAGAGCTGTTCAGGGGACATGTAGTAAGGGAAATCCAAGCCATCCCCTTTTTTATTATTGTAGATATTCATAATGCGGGTGGTTGCGAAATTTTTCACCTTCGCTTTTTTGATTTTTCGAATCCATAATACATTGTCGGGGTTTATGCCTCCATGGAGAACGCCTTTTGCGTGGGCGTAGTTCAGGGCATCGGCAACTTGAACGACCACATTCAGGGTTTCCCGCAGCGGAAGGAGATGATCTATTCGAAGGTAACGCCTCAAGTCTGAGCCTTTAAGGTATTCCATTGCAATATAGGCCAGTCCTTTTTCTTCGCCGAAATCGTAAGTGGCGACAATGTTTGGATGATTGAGCAACGCGGCGAACTCTGCCGTTCGGCGGAGGCGATCTTTGAATTCAGTTGCCGTGGCGGCGTCGAATTCCGAGAAATCCAATACCTTGATTGCAACAAGTCGATGGGTGCTCGCTTCCCTTGCCTTGTAAATCACGCTTTCGGAACCCCGGCCGATTTCCCTGAGTAATTCATAGTGGGCCAAGACGGGTCGCCGCTCGCTATTGCTCCGAAACCGTCCAAGATCATGGAAAAGATCTTGGACCTTTTTATCTTTCCGCGCACGTTGCATTCGTTTATCAACGTTGTGATCACGGGCGTCATTTTTTGGAGCAGGATGCGCCGGCGCCTTATCGGGCTTCGCAGAGGTATTTAGATCGCTTTCTTCCGATTTTCGCGTGGACAAAAGGCGATTTGAAAAGAGCAAAAGATAGCCAAAGATCAAGAGGAATGTCGGGAAAACCATTTTCAGAGAGAGATTTGAGGTGGAAAAGAGAGCCGTTCCGACAATGCCGTAGGTCACCACAAGTCCCAAGGTAGTGATCGCGCCGGCAGGGGTGTTCAATCTTGGCAGGACAAGCGTAATAAACAAACCAAAGATTACGATCCCTGCCAACTCTAAATCGGCCACACCCGGCGGGTGGAATGCAAAGGTGCCGGTTAAGGCGACAAACAAAAAAAACAGGCTCACCGCTAAGCCAATGACCCAGTCCGGTAGTCTCAGCTTCAGTCTCATGGCAAGCCCCCTTCAGATTTCTTACAATGCCAGATAGCGGCTTACCTTTCTCAATAGATTGGGGCCAATCCCCGGAATGGAAAGCAGTTCGTCTAAACGCTTAAAACCGCCTTTTTTGTCCCTTTCCCGAACAATTGTTCCGGCTATACCGGGGCCGAATCCCGGAACCACGGTGAGTCCCTCAGCGGTTTCTCCGTTCAGTGAAATCGGTATCCCCAGGGTAACCTTGTAGGCGGCCTGCATTTCGCCTCTGTCAATGTGAAGCATGCCTGTGTCACTTCGCAAATCAATTTTCGAACCGGAAGGAAATCGGGCACTATTTTCGTGCATCGGGTCGTGAATCTCTGCCCGAAGCCCGCCGGCCCTTTTGATGAGTCGCTGCAGGTCGGGAGGGTCGCGAAATCCGTAAACCCCCGGGGATCGAATGTCTCCTGATACCTGAACAAAGAACGTCTCGTCATGAGCGGATCTGTTCGGAGCATCGGAAACGAAAGACCCTAACACGAATTGCGCCGTGATAAGAAGAAGCAACAGGAGGAGACCTCCTGCGGTGAAATCATTGGTCTTCTTCTTTCTCATCATCTAACCCGAATGCACTGTGAAGCACCCTTACGGCCAATTCAGTATATCTTTCCTCTATGACGCAGGAAATCTTGATTTCAGAGGTGCTGATCATGATGATGTTAATATTCTCTTGGGCCAGCGTCGCGAACATCTTTTGCGCCACACCCGCATGACTCCGCATTCCCACGCCGATGATGGAAACCTTGGCAATATCCTCATCCCCCAAGACCGTCTCCGCCCCGGTCTTTTCAGCCACGGTTTTCAACAATTTCATGGTCTTATAAAAGTCGGACTTGGGTACGGTGAACGTCAGGTCTGTGAATCCATCTTCGCTTGTGTTCTGGACGATCATATCAACCACAATGCCGGATTTGAGAACCGGTTCGAATATCCGGGAAGCAATCCCGGGCCGATCCGGCACCTTTTTTATGGTCACTCTGGCCTCATTTTTATTATAGGTCACACCGGATACCAGCACTTTTTCCATGTCTTTGGTTTCAGCGATTACCATGGTCCCCCTTTCCGCACTGAAGGCTGATCTTACATGGAGTGGTACATTGAATTTCTTGGCAAATTCAACCGAACGGATTTCCAACACCTTGGCGCCTTGGCTGGCCATCTCGAGCATCTCTTCATAGGAGATGTTGTGAAGTTTTCTGGCTTTCGGGCAAATGTTTGGGTCCGTCGTATAGACGCCATCGACATCCGTAAAAATTTCACACATATCGGCATTCAGCGATGCTGCAAGGGCCACGGCCGTGGTATCGGATCCGCCCCTTCCGAGTGTCGTGATGTGACCGCTTTCATCCAAACCCTGGAAGCCGGCCACGGCCACGATTGTCCCCCGGGCGAGTTCTTTTGTAATGCGCTCGGTTTCAATGTTCTGTATTCTGGCCTTTCCGTAGAAATTGCTTGTGTGAATGGCCACCTGAAATCCCAAAAAGGAGCGCGCGTCATGGCCCATGGTTTTCACTGCCATGGCAAAAAGGGCCACACTGATCTGCTCACCCGTGGACATGAGTACATCGAGCTCTTGAGGGTCCGGGTCGGTGGTTATTTCCTTGGCCAACCGGATCAAGAAATCCGTTTGCCCGGCCATGGCCGAGAGAACCACCACCATTTGGTTTCCCTCCTGCTGTCGCCTCACAACCTGCTCAGCAACCGCACCAATTCTTTCCAGGCTCCCGACAGAAGTACCGCCATATTTTTGAACAATCAACGCCATAGCTTGATCTCATTTTACCAACCGGCCCTGGTTCCTTGGTTTACAGGGGTGTCATCGCAAGAATCCTGCTCACCACTCTAAAAAAAACTCCGTATGAATTTAGCGCTTTGAAATGGTGGGGTGGGGGCCGTTGGGATCTCTTTGAGAAGGCTGCAACACAAACTCTACACTACACGTAGAACGCCCCCATACCCGAAATAAGGGGCACGGTGCAGGCAGAGAAGACCTCAGGTGCGCAAGAGATATTCCTCTGGGGCTGTCCTGGAATAAATTTTAAGGCTTCGCTGCCGTTCCATGGAATGAGGGAAGCATTTGCAGCCTTCTCAAAGAGATCCCAACGGCCCCCCTTTCCCGATATTGGGGATTTTCAAAGCGCTAAAGTGATACAAAACTCCCAAGTGAAAGCGGCACACCCCAACGGCCGTTCTTGCTTGGTTTCAAAGCGTCGAATTGATATTTTCTTGTGAGTTTCTTAGCGGCTGTCTTTGAATGTTTGTGAGAATCTCAACCGCCCGCGGGTGATATCCGGACAGCGTAATTTTTCGAAGATCACGGCCCAAAATAACAAGTTCAACCGCCAGCCGCCAGTCAGGCAAAATTTCCGGCCAGCGGTCGGCCCATTCCATGGCAACAACCCCGTCCTGATAAAAATATTCATCCAGCCCGGCCGAGAGGAAGTCAGAAACAGCCTCCAGTCGATAGATGTCCATATGGAAAAGGGTGTACCGACCTTCGTACTCGTTGATAAGAGAAAAAGAAGGGCTTGTGACGATTGCATCCGGCGAGACCCCTAACCCGAGAGCCAAACCCTTTGTGAACCAGGTTTTACCACTTCCGAGCTCGCCGTTCAGGGCAATCATATCCCCCTCTTTGAGGATCGCTCCCAGTTTCCGGCCCAGGTCGATCGTCTCCTGATCGGAGGCGGTCTCATATATAACACAACTCTCTTTCAACAAAGGAGAGACCTTGTCAGGGCAACCTTATCGATGGTTTCGACAGGGCGATTGCCGGTTACTCCCGGTTTTCCGCACAGCTTTCCGTGTCTTAGAAGTGTCGGAATTGTTGTCTCGCAGAAAATCCTGTTTTCTCTCATCCGCCACGGATCAACGGCAAGGCAACAACGCACCGGCCACGCTTTGTGGGGGGTTCATGATTCATTCTCGTCCGGTCTTTCCATTACGACCATGGCCACTGCATAACCGCCATCGTCTGAAAGGCTCAGGTAGATTCCCGTGATGCCTGTGTTTTGGCAAATCTCAAGGGATCTACCATAAAGCCGAAGGTCCGGCTTACCACCGGGATGATTGAAGGTTTCTATATCTCGCCATTTTAGTCCCTTCCGCATCCCCAACCCGAGTGCCTTGGAAAAGGCCTCTTTGGCGGCAAAGCGAAGCGCGAATGCGGAGGCTGGAAATGCCCGCCGTTTGCATGTTTCAATTTCGAAAGGGGTGAACACCCTTTGTAAGAATCGATCACCCCACCTCCCAATCACCGTATCGATTCGATCAATACTTACGAGATCTACACCGATTCCATATATCATTTCAAAAATATTTTACAATTTCGACCATTTCTCTCACCGCCTGCGGAAGGCCTACCCAAACAGCCCGTGCAACGATACTGTGCCCGATACTGTATTCCTCAACAGCGGGAAGGGCCTTGAATCGTTTGACGTTGACATAATTAAGGCCGTGGCCCGCACTGATGCTCAACCCCAATTCTGCTGCTGTTTCCACAGCTAGAACGATGCGGTCAAAACGCTCAATCGCCTCCGATTCCGAATGAGCCTCGGAGTAATGGCCTGTGTGAATTTCAACGATGTCCCCGCCGCATTCCTGCGCAGCTTGAACCTGCTCTCGATTCGGATCGATGAAGAAACTGACCAGGATCCCCTGTGCCTTCAGACGCTGAACGACATTCGAATAATGTTCCGACTGCGCCTTCACATCGAGCCCCCCCTCTGTGGTCAGTTCTTCCCTTTTCTCAGGGACCAGGGTGACCAGATCAGGTTGGGTGTCGAGGGCAATCGCTACCATCTCGGTAACCGCAGCCATCTCCATATTCAATCTGGTTTTGACTGTTTGGCGCAACAGTCGAAGATCCCTATCGTTAATATGGCGTCTATCCTCTCTCAAGTGGCAGATGATCCCGTCCGCCCCTGCCAACTCTGCGAGCCCGGCCGCCAAGAGGGGATCAGGCTCCGCGATCCCTCTTGCTTGGCGCAAGGTCGCCACATGATCCACGTTAACTGCCAACCGCGCCATCGTCTAATCCTCCTTAATCAGCTTCATGAGCCTTGTTTCTTTTTTTTGCATCTGTGTCGCTTCCGCAATGGATTTTTCATGGTCATAGCCCAATAGG
>Ga0180433_10010310_pt1 | contig 11272 bp, 28 predicted proteins | sample SS_ome_8_FD_132980 | JGI IMG/M metagenome (GOLD analysis project Ga0180433, IMG submission 132980) | Hypersaline lake sediment archaeal communities from the Salton Sea, California, USA - SS_1_D_1 metaG | ecosystem: Environmental > Aquatic > Non-marine Saline and Alkaline > Hypersaline >... | reverse complement strand
CAATGGTCTCACCAGCTCCACGAGCTCATTGATATCAGCGTTTGCGAGGTCCTCGGGCTCGGGCCACAGTTCAAACAGGGTCCAAATGACCTGCTTAACCTGCACCGCCGTCGTCTGATTGAGGAGGACGCACGCAACCAGGAGCTTCCAAGGATCTTCCCTAAGCTGCTCCTGCAGGAGATTGTATGGCGAAGTGTCTAGCGGGGTCTCGTATTTCATGCTATGAGCGGTTCTCCGAAGATGAAAAGACAGAGAAAGTTGGCAATCATTTCAAGAAAGTCGGAAAGGTGATCGAAGAAGTTCTTTCCGTCGAGGTCCATCACTTCACCCTCTTCCCGTCGACATACCACTCCTTGTGGCCGTCCGCCCGCTCCACCGCCGGAAGGCCGCCGCCGCGATGGCGTTTGTCGTCGACCCACCACTCCCTGCGGCCGCTCGCGTACTCCGCCGCCGGGAGGCCGCCGTCGCGGTGACGCTTGCCGTCGACGTGCCACTCTCTGTCGCCGCTCGCCAACTCCACCGCCGGGAGGCCGCCGTCGCGGTGACGCTTGCCGTCGACCCACCACTCCTTGGAGCCGCTCGCCCACTCCGCCGCCGGGAGGCCGCCGTCGCGGTGGCGCTTGCCGTCGACGTGCCACATCCTAGTGCCGTCCGCCCACTCCACCGTCGGGAGGTCGCCGTCGCGGTGGAGATTTCCGTCGACCCACCACTCTCTGTTGCCGCTCGCCCGCTCCAGCGCCGGGAGGCCGCCGTCGCGGTGGCGCTTCCCGTCCACCCACCACTCCTTGCGGCCGCTCGCCCGCTCCACCGCCGGCAGGCCGCCGTCGCGGTGGCGCTTGCCGTCCACCCACCACTGCTTGGTGCCGCTCGCCTGCTCCACCGCCGGCAGGCCGCCGTCGCGGTGGAGATTTCCGTCGGCATTGAGCCAGCATGCGGTGCCGTCGGCATCGATCACAGGCTTGGCGCCATCGCTTGCTGCCTCTGCCACCCCTACTGCCCCTACAGCGCCAGAACCCTTCAAGTGGCAGTCATCCAGGCACCACACCTCCGTGTGATGCCAGTTCCAGACGCCCGGTCCGCCGCAGTTTGGACATTTTGGTTTGCTCATCATTTCTTGCTTCTAACGACGGCCATAATCTCGGCCTCACGCATGACGTAGAGCTTCTCACCGCCGACCTCAAGTGGAATGCCGCCAATCCTATCGACGAGCACGATATCGCCCGCCTTGATGGTCATGTGCCGCTCGCCGTCCTCGTGGATGCGCCCGGGTCCCGCGGCGAGGACATCGGCGAGGAGGCTTTCGTCCTGCGAGGTTGAAGGAATGTAAATGCCGCCCTCTGTCATCTCCTTGTCGGAACGCTTCTTCACGAAAATGAAGTCGTTCAGCGGTTCTACGTCGTGGTCTTCAAATAGCTTTCCCATGTCATTCCTTTCAAAAGAGCAAATAGACAACACTCATTGCAAATACCAAACCCGATGGCGGGATTATTGCTAGGCAAATGATAACCAGAAGCATGAGCAGTCCTGAATTAGGACCGCGGCCTCCTCCATCCATCAGTAAAGTATACATCAATCGACAAGAGAGTAGAAAGATCACTCCGCTTGTGATTGCCAAAATCAAGATGAGAATGAAAGCAAGCATTTTATACTCTCCCTAATCATCAATGGTCTCATTGGTGATGTAATCCAGACCGAGGCAGTCCCAGACCTGTTCTCGAAGCTCTCCGTATATGGAACAAGAACCAAACAACTCGTCTCTAATTAGAACGCACCTCATGCACGTCTTGTGTTGGCTGGCTTCTCCATCCCACACTCCGAAAACGTATTCATATTTGTCTCCGATTTTTATCTTTTCGCAACATTCGATACAACGATGTTCCTTACGTCGAGCGAAATACGTAGCTACTCTATAAACCGATGGTCTCTCGCAATCGTAAAGATAAATGTCACACGAACAATTAATGTCAGTCATGGTTCAATAACAACCTTATCGTAAATGAAAAATAAGCTAAGCTAAAAGCGTCAATCTTTCTTTCTTGTTATTACGTACTCGTCATTATCATAAGTTCTTAAACACTCAAAATGCTGAAATCCATTCACATGCCAGTGAACAAAACCATTATCACTGCTGCTTAACTCGTGCAACACTACGATATACTTCTCAAAGTAGTTATAGTATGGCGTATTCACGATGTCCTCGCACACGAGCCTGACGCTAATCCCATCATCCACGTCGATTTCACATTTCATTTCTTCTCTATTGCGAAGAAAGAGCAGACCGTCTTCTCCTTTAACGAAAGAAAATGTAATTTTCTTCGGGCTGTGGCACTGTATATTTCTTTGCCACGTCTCAATATGGGTCGCTGTCACATCGACAGCGACGACCTCCGCCCTCTCCACACGCTCTATGGCATCGACGTCACCGTAATCAACGTCTCTCACAACGCATGAGCTCGCGAGAATGATGAAGATGACCGTCCACATGATAGCCGCTAAGACAATGAGCCAATCTATTTTACGCTTTTGCTTTACCATTCTTCGCCCGTTTCCGCTCGATAAAGCTCTCTCAGAGCCAATTCAAACTCGCTCATCATCCAACCGTGCTCCTCAAGCCACTGAGAAAAGAACGCCTTCCACTCCGATCCTGATCTAATCGTCTCCGAAGATGCCACCAGCATGTCTCTGCATGCCTGAAGGCTTACTTTCTCTTTCTTCATCTTCTTCCAATCTTCCAATATAATAATCAAGATACCACTGCGCCTTCTCTAGATCTTCCTTCGGCTTCCCCTTATGGATTGCACGCGCTATGTATTTCACAGCGTTGCCGAGACAAAAGCCGGGTCCCCAATTCCAGTCCCAGATTGCATCGATGACCTCAATCTCACCCTGGTTATAGTGTGACGGATGATTTACGTTCTTGTTGTCTGGTTTATTCATTTTACGAAAGCAGCATGTAGATTGAACGACCGACGACGGTTCCGTATATGATGACGGTAATTATGAGAGAATACTTCGTCATTCTTGGCTTGATATTTCTGACATTGTATAACAGAGCGATTGCACCTGATATGATTGCTATTTTCGTGATGAAAAAGAAAATGGGAGATATATCGAGAAGCCATTTCATGAACGGATTTACTTCGTAATAATAACGAAGATGTTCTATTGCGTACACCGTAATTCCCGCGTCCATGAAATTCAGAACGAACAAGATGACGCAAAAGATGCCGACGATGAGAGTGTGCCTGTTGGACGTCATTGTTAAATACTACACTATTTTGGTCGAAGTGTAAAATAACCTACGCACAGCCATACATCACACCGATGGCAAATCCCATGGCGAAATACAGAGCGCGAATTCCGAGGTTCTTCAACATTTTCATTCTCTTCCTCACTTACACAAGAGTTTTGCCGCCAGAGTTCCGACGACTGTTCTAAGCCCTGGGATGGCGTCTATCGCCTTCCCTACATAATTGATTGGATGCACCATCTCCACACGCTTGTCCCTCTCGATGGCTCTGACTATCTTCTTTGCCACAGTCTCCGGAGACTGAGAGTAATATGGAAGGAGCTTCATCGACATCTTTCCTGCCCAAGTATCCTGTTCTATGCCTTTGTAGAAACCAGTGTCAGTCATGAAGGGATACACAGTTAGGACGTGGAGGTCCTTGCTCTCGAAGCCGAGCGTCTCGGACCACGTTGAGAGGGCCGCTTTCGTCGCTGCATACTTTCCCCAACTCGGCAACTTGAAGAACACCTGGCCAGAGGAGACGTTTACGACGCGCTTCAGCCCCTTCATGGAATTTACGAGCCTGTATGGCGCCCAGAAATTTATCTCTTGCAGCTCACTGAGATATGTGCTGTCGCCTATTCCTGCATTGTTTATGAGAATATCGGCACGTCCCATTTCATTTTGAACGGCCATCGTAATGTCCAAGAATTCCCTGACATCACACGCCAGCCCTACGCAACCCAGCTCTTTTACGAGCCTCGTTAGATTGATAGCATCCAAATCAATGAGAAAAAGGTTGGCGCCCTTTGCGTGAAGCTGTCGAGCTAAGCACTTGCCTATGCCGTTGGCTGCACCGGTGATGACGATGTTTTTGTTTCTTAGGTCCATTTTCACTCCACATAGAAAACATCAGCAAAGATGGGAAGGTTCTTCCACTTCGTCTCAACATGCTTCTTTCTAAACTTTGCTTTCTCGTTGGTCAACTGCTTTTCGAGCTCACGAACGGCGACCTTGGGGTCCTCAGATTGAGTGTCATCGAATATCGCGTAGTGCGGCGTAGCCATGATGTGACGAAGACGCAGATAATCTTCAGCGACGGCCTGCCACGGATGGTGGCACCCATCGATGATAACGATATCGAACGGCCCATTAAGAAAATGATATTCGACCTCATGTGAGACGCCGATGATGAGCTCTACTTTGTCCCTAAACGGAGCCGCATGTTGTTCCCACTCGTCAAGCTTCGCCTGATCGGTCAACGTTGGATCGAACTTGACGTCGGGTCTAATATCGGGAACCCAATCATACATTGGATCGATGCACACCACACGCTCGCAAAGCGGAGCGAAAAACGGAAGATGTGAGCCGTATCCAGTCCCTATTTCAAGGACCTGAGGAGGTATGTCGATGTTCTCGCAGATGTATCGACATATGCGAGCAGGCATGCTAAAATGCCCACCATTGTTGTTCATCTCATTTATGTCATCCAAAACGTATTTCATCTCAGCGGTCCTTCACTCGGAGGGTTCTTCGGACCCTCAATGCCGGACGATCTGAGGAACTTCTTCAAATCTTGCACAGACACCTTGTGATTTTCGCGCCTTCCATTAAATATCGCAGTCACGAATGTGGTCTCCACGTCGTATCTGTTCTCCGTAGAACAGAGGTTATACTCGACCCCTTCAGCGACAGATAAGTTGATGAACTTATCGTTGTTATAACGGCCGTCACGATATACCTTTAGCCACTTCATTTCGTTTTTCATCCTTTTCCATTCAACACACATCATCCGGACGGTCGGCACGACCATATATCTTTCATAAAAGACTGAAACCATTTAGCATGTCATTAGTTCCCTTTAATGCTCCACAGGCTCACCAGAAATTAGCCGAAGGACTTCCTCCATCGATATGTCGAATTCGACGTTCAATTTCTTTTTCTTAGAAATCATCAATACAATGCCGCCGTTCGCTCCTCGCTTTATCTCCTGTATCATCCACGGCCTCACGATGTTGGGTTCGTTCTTCTTTGACCAAATCATGACGGGCGGATACACGATGTCAAGCTCCGCAGCTGTCATGGTCTTGCCTTTCAACTGTTTGGGCTTGCTCACGATTTGTCGTTCTCCTTCACGCCCTTCTTGACATTTCTATGAATTTTATATGCGAAGAAGAATGCATCTTTTTTCCAGTCACGCTTCGTCATGTGTGGCTCCAAAGCATGAAAATATAATATCACATGCTTCGCTATGATGGTATCAATGAGTGTCTAGGAAGAGACGAGCTTGTCGTAGTCGGCAAGAAGCTTCTTCTCAATGCTCTCATAGCCGGCCTTACGTTGATGCTTGAACGCGAGATGTGCAGCGAGGGCGCCCGGACATACGCCGTTCTTGAGTTTGAACTTCTGAGGCCCTATTGAATTTAGCCAATGTTCCTCTGGGTCTCCGACGCAGACATTCAAATTTCCGAATAAATCGCCGGTCCATGAAATGCAATTCACGGCAAACAGACCGTCGTTCCGTTTGAAGTTTGTGACATCACGATACTTCTCAATGTCTCCGGCATTAAAATCGTCTATGAAACGCCGATGAATTTCGAGCCCGTTGTCGTAGTGAATGCCCCAATTGTTGATGACGTTGGCCGAGACGATGAGCAAGTCAGGATTGTCAATGCGATAATCGAGTAAATTCTCGAAGAAATTTTCCTCAAGCCACACGACATCGTCATCAAGACGAACGTATATCGTGTTTCCCTCACGGCAATATGGAAAGAACCTAAATATCTTTCCGTAGTTTCCATCTCCGAAACGTCGCTCGGGATCTTTATCATTCTCAGGAACATCGACCTCAACTATCCGCATGAAATGTGGGTCGGACACGACGAAATCCATCACGCACTTTCTGTCCTCTTTAAGACCCGTGTTCAGCCAGAAGTCAATCCTATCTATGAGACCTTTTGAAGAAACGATTTGTGGAACGAGCAGCTCAAGATACTTTTTTCGACCTGCAGGAATTACGACGACGACATTTCTACTTCTATACATGTGATAAATACTGTCAGTTGGTGATTAAAGCAATGATGATGATGTAATGTGTGAGGTGATGCACGCACTGGTCGAAGCCGAGCGACCACCAGAACTCCGGTTGGTCCGGCTTGAACCTCCCCAGCAGCCTCGGGGAGGCCTTTATGCGGTCCATGACGAAATGGACGACAAAGTCGAACGCCGCGAGCGAGAGCGAGGAGAGAGAAGAGACGTAAAACGAGCATATGAAGAACGTGAAAACTGCATGCACGAAACAGTGCACAGCCAATGGAGGAACGAAATCCCATCCCGGTTTGAACTTACCGAGCATGTATTCGCCCTGAAGCAAGTAGTCTGCGACGAAGTGCTTCAACTGGAAGATTAGAAGAAGGAAAAATGTAATGATTAAAGTCAAGAGCTTGTTCTATTCTTTACGCCACATCCGATTGCTCAAAGACAGAGGTCTCTCACTATCACGACGATATCTCCTCGAGAAACTCGTCGACGAGCTTCCTGCACCTACGCCACTCTTTATAATCACAATAGGCAATCCACACGCTGATGGCTGTCAGGGCGATGAACAGGACAGTTTCTGGGCAATAATCTTCGATTAACACCGACATGACCGTGCCCATGCCTGTCATGAATGCAAAAAAAGACATGCACACTGCGCCAATCCATGCTCTTCCAATTTTTTGCTGCGCTTCTATGACGCGCGCAATTCGTTTTTCATTGAACTCGGCCATCACATCACCGCCAAATAGACGAGCGCGACGAACGCCGAAAAGTATATGGCTGTCACGGCCACTACAGACCACGCAGACCCCTTCATCTCGGGAGAACAAAAAAGCATCAGAAATGCCAACACCATCACAGCTGTTTTCATGACGTCTCCTCGACCATCGCCTTGAGGTTGCCGTATGGCCCAAAGACGGTCGGCTTCTCCCACTCCCTCTTTCTCCAGAACCAGCTCACAGGTCCCTCTTTTCATCCGCCCATTTCCAAAGTTGCTTCATCGGCGAGACCACAAACGCCGCCACGACGCCGCCGCCGAACAGCGTCGACAGCGGCAGGCCGATGAGAACCCCGCAGTCGACCCCGTGAGATTCAGTCAACGCCATCGTGATGGCGAACCCGCCGGCAAACGTCAGCGACAGCACACACGCGAAAGCCAAGAAAAAAATAACTCGTCTCATTTGTCCAACACCTCTTCCTTTTTGCATTTCAAAATAAAGATGAACCCGATGGGCCAAAATAGGCAGCACATCAGAATTTCGAACGGCATTCGATGCATCCCATCACAGCGACACTTGGCCACCGCGATGAACACCTCGCCGACAAAAATGTAGAACAGCCCGATGAAGAGCCCCAGCATGAAAAACATAATTATTCAACCTCCATTTTGGGCTGGGGTTCCTCTCCGATTTTTTCGCATGCCCGAAGGACAAGCTTCGTCGAAAAGCACGTCCCACTCGCTCTGCCGTCGTGGAAGCACGTGAGACCGGCGTTACAAGTCATGTTACCGTAGCACCTCCCGTGTTCTTTGCCGCGATTGTGTGCCCAATCTCGCCCGTCACACGCAGCAAGAGCCAGCGCGAGCATAGCCGCAGCGACGAAGACCCTCACTTGAAGCACTCATTCAGGTCATCGGTCGATATGCACGCGTAGCCCACGGGACAACAAATGCCCTCCCGCGGCGGCCCTTCCGGACGTAGCGCGGTCAGGACCGTCACGAGAAGCACGCCGACGACGAAACTCGCCAGGCACATTATCAACCAATCGAAATTCTTCGTAATAAAACCCTTTGCACTCATCTCAATCCCTCTTCTCATCAAAAATATTCCACATCTCAACGAGCCCGACGCCCGCGTATAACGAAGACGAAACGAGATACGCGAGAAATGCCACGATGAAGACGACGTCCCCTGTGCGGGAGACCTTGTATCCGATGATGCCGACAAGGACGACGATGACCGCAAACGTCAGCACCAGCAGCGCTCTGCAGACGCTCACGACATCACCCATGCGAACCACAGCAGCCCAATGATGACGGCGGCCACCGACGGCCAGAAAAGCTCAACGAACACCACATTCTGCCGAGCACCCACACCGCAGGACTCGAATTTCTTGAGCTCTTCGTCCTTCATGACGCCTCCATCCACCTCGCCCTAACGTCGACGGCCGGCTCCCTGGACTTCACCGAAAATACCTGGGCGCCGTATAGCATGTAGACGAGGCAGCCGTCGGCGGTGTCCTCCACCGCTCGGATATCATCGGGACGCGTGTAATACGCACAGCCGCCGTCAGTAAGAAACATGATCGTCTTCATCTCACTCCACCTCCCATGGCCAGCACAGATAGCCGTCCGCGTTTGTCCAGCCATATTTTTTCTTCATCTCACTCGCAAAATGGCTAAGGGTTGAGCGAGCTAGGTAGTCCTCGTCAAGATGGTTCGCCAACAACATCATGACGGCCTTCTTTAGTTCTTCATCGGTCATCTTCAACACCCACACGTCGGTTTGCAGTTAAGGCAGCAGCTTGGTTGCACAATCCACTGGCAGTCTTCCCCGCATGACGTACAAGTGCGTACCGTTGGACTTGTCCCGACAGCTACCAGTGCGGCAAGCGTCTCGCGCTTCAGGTAGAGTTTGCGCTTCATCGGACCCTCACCACTTCAAGGATTTCAATCACGTGATCAAGACTTCCGCATCCCATGGCATCACAGTTGTGGTCATCGCCTGGCTCGCCGAGCACGTAGACTCGATTGGCTACCAGGTAACAGAGTCGCGTTCCCGGTGGGGTGCGCTCGAGTAACTTTTGACTTGCACTACTCATCAATCCACCCTGCTTCCTTAAGAACTGCGATCATTTTGGCTCGCATGGCATCGGTTGAACCGTTGACATACTCCTGGATCACCGCGGCCATTTTGCCGGATGCGACGATGAATCGGGCTTGGTCTGGGTTTTGACAACGGAATATCCAGCGCCCAAGGCCGTCGGCACGCGTTAAATAGACGGCCGTAACGTCGTCGGAGCACAGTTCAAACGGCAACCCAAGCCGCCTGTCACGGTCCGTTCTGGCGTGCTCGTCAAGGGCAGCCCCGATGACGTCATACGCATCTGCAAGGTTCTTCCAGCCCAATATGTTAGCTCTGAGGCCAATCCACTCTTCCTCCGTCATCTCAACCGAAATCTTTTTCTTATCGTTCATCGTTCATCTCCCTCCATCGATTCGACCTCGCATCGTTGATGCGATGCCTGAGCCTCTTCGAGGCGCACGTCTGACACTCATCGTCCAGACAATACGGGCCGAGATGAGCGTGCCTGCATGTTCTCCCGAGATTATGAAACTCGAAGAGCGACAAGATGTCGAAGAGCATGCTCAGCTCACCCATCGAGAATTTTACGTCAAATTTTACGTTGTCATCCCTCATCATTTTCCCTCATCATTTTTCCCAATCGACGCTCGGCCTCGTCGAGAATTCGATCGGCCTGGCACACGGCGAGCCCCGGAACGCGCCCATCCCGAATGCCGCCCTCGAGCGCCGCCACCACCGTCTCCGCCGCCCGGCCGACGCCGCCGCCGCCGCTCGGGAGGTCCCGATGGCGAAGAAGCGCATTCAAACAGTTGCGACGACCGGAGAGGCTGAAGAACGCGGTTCCATCGTCCACGCCTCGACGGGCGTCCACAAGCAAACGCAGCATCTTGGCGGGCGTCATCTCACTCTTCATATTTTTCCCTCAACCGCTCCACGAACCCGATGGCGAAATAGCAGCCCGACTGCCACGCGGCGACGAGCGCGAGCGCGGTGACGACCCAAAGGGCCGGGCCCTCCCTGGTCGTCGACAGGAAGACGCAGAAAACGCTGGTCACCGAGCAGATGAAGCACAGCAGATACGCGGCGAGGCTCGTCACCAGTCGACGCCCCCGACACGCACGCCCCTCGACAGGGCGGCGATGGTCATGAACGCCGACTGGACGCGAAAGCCGAGGTGGCCCCCGGTCTTCATGCACGACTCGGCCGCGCGACGCGTCGCCTCGAGGCGACCGACCGCCTCCCACCACGCCCAAGCGTGGGGGCTCCTCCGCTTGCCATCGCTCGCGAGAATGTCCGCCGCCTCGGCCTCGAGCTTCTCGACGCGCTCGGCCAGACAGTAGACGTCGACCTGAAGGGCCTTCCTCCGCTCCCGCTCCTCGTCGGCCGCCTCCTCGAGCCCATCACAGTTTTTACATTTTTCGTCATCCATGAGAACCATTATACACCAACGCAATTCAAGTTGATACCTTTTAGCGATTTGGGCTGGGGTTCTGGGGATTTTTATTTTTCTATCTGTAGATTTTTCCATGCTGTTTTAAACAATGCTTCACCATCTTTCGAGCGCAGCCAATGAAGCCATCTATCATCATAAAAATAAGCGGTAACTGTGATTGCCCCCGTCCGATGTTTTTCAACTTTGAAATTTGATACTTCTCTTTCTGAAATTCCTACACATAATTCGTTCGTCAAATCTTGAATAACATCGTATCGTATACCTGTCACGCTATTAAAGTGCTCAAAATTCATTTTTTGTTTTGCATCCATTATACGTCCTTCTTTCGCCCTCTCTGGGCTGTCATGCGTGTCAATGATGTTCTTTTTGGTCGCCATGAAAACCATTGTAACACAGACGGGAGCAAGTTGGTATCATTAGTTGATACCGTGGAAAATAACTGTGTTTCTCGTCGCACGGAGACCAAGCCAGGCTCCCCACACCTTCTCCAATGAACCCGGCTCCATAGGAAATATTTAATGATGTGTAACCCAGATTATATTATTAATAAGCTCACTATAATATAATATTTATAATTGGTGGAAAAAATATATAAGGGGCCAGACGTGCGCGAGCCACGCCACCCCTCCAATCCATTAAACACAAACACGCTCGCAACACCACCCACAGGAGAAGAGAGAGAATTATGAGCACCGCAACCGTAATCAACACCGACCTCTGCGTCTCCGTCCTCAACGCCCGTGGCCT
>Ga0180433_10010308_pt1 | contig 11273 bp, 9 predicted proteins | sample SS_ome_8_FD_132980 | JGI IMG/M metagenome (GOLD analysis project Ga0180433, IMG submission 132980) | Hypersaline lake sediment archaeal communities from the Salton Sea, California, USA - SS_1_D_1 metaG | ecosystem: Environmental > Aquatic > Non-marine Saline and Alkaline > Hypersaline > Sediment... | reverse complement strand
GATTTTTTGTTGACCGGACGTGTTTTTGGTGTGTATTATTAATGACGAAGTCGCTTAGAGGATGGGAATTTGATGAATTGGAGGAAAAATCAACAGCAACCAAAAAACGAATTTCTTATCTTTAAATTTCTTATCTTTAAAAAATTTCTCATCACACCAAACCAAAATCGTGGAATTGAATAAATCCAATGAATATTTATTTATTTGTGGTATTACCAATATTTTTTTCTAATCTGAGATTCTAAAGAAACTTTGTATCAGGATTAATGGAGGAGGTTTTTAATGGCAGAGAAGAATGATATCGAAATTGTTAAAGTGCAAAAAGATGACCAGGGAAATGTGCGATCCCTTAAAATCAAAAAAGGATCAGTGCAATGGGATTTATTTATGGGGCAATCTGTTCTCAAATTTGTTCTCTTCATGATCTTAAGTCCTATATTTGCTTTTATAATATCTTTGATTGCTGCTTCAAGTAGAGAGGCAGAAGTAATTAATTCATTCTTACTCTTTTTTTATATCTTCTATGGAGTGTATTTGATTTATTTTCAGTGTGATTCTGTGTATAAAGTATGGAAATTCACACAGCTAAGTGAAACTTTCGGAAACAAACCAACCCCCGCAGCTGCCGTTGGATTCCTCTTTATTCCTATTTTCAATTTATACTGGATTTTCATTGCCTTCGGTGGTCCCCGTAAACATTTAACCGATATTATTAAGAGACACACAAATAAGCATTATGATATGGGAGGAATCGGAACAGCAGTGGCAGTCGTTTCACTGATTCCTATCGTTCAAATTTTGAATGTTGTTCTTATACCCATTTTATTCGCAAAATGGAGGGAAGCTGAATCGATAATATTAAAATCGCTCATAGAAGAGAAAGATAAAGAAAAAGATGGACGCAAAGTGTATCGAAATCCATCTTTAGAATTTTATTACGGAGAATTCGCCGGAAACACACTTCCCCTTAATCCGAATGAAGAAATTATCATTGGAAGAGAACCATTGAAAGCAAAGATTGTGCTGGATCATGAACAGGTTTCAAGAACACATCTCTCGATCCGATTTGACAGTCAGAGAGGAAAATTCATTCTCAGAGACTTGAATTCGACTCACGGAGTTTTTGTAAATGGCATGAAAATAGAAAAAGGAAGTCGAAGTGCTGTAAATCCAGGTTCTAGAGTTGAGTTAGGTAAAAAAGCCGCCGGTTTTATTGTGAAAACAGAGAAAAGGAATATTTAAATAATAAAAATTCTTCGAGGAGGATACTATGTCAAGAATGATTTTATGCCCGGATAGGATTCATTATTATGACTCTGAAAAATATTCTGAATGTCCTTACTGTAAAAGAATCAGAGAAGGGAAAGGAGCTAAACCAACTGCCCCTGCTGAAGAAGAGGACCTTAAGTCCTCGAAACCTAAAGTAAAAAAACGGGGGGCTCATATAGACAGGGATGCAACAGCTCCCTGGTATTCAGGTGAAAAAGAATCTGAGGAAATATTTGAGCCTGTTGTTGGATGGTTGATTGCAATTGAAGGACCAGCAAAAGGAAGAGATTTTCGTCTTAAGCCTGGAAGAAATGTGATTGGAAGAATCATGGAAGCAGATATATGTATAGAGGAAGACGATCTTTTGTCGAGAGAACACACAATTGTGTATTATTATTCCGAAATCAATAATTTCTACGTTGAAGATAATAAATCAAAACACGGAACATTTCTCTTGCCAAATAAAGATGTGATAGTCGAAAGGAAACCTATAAAAGACGGAGATAAAATTTTAGTTGGTAAAACCATTCTTCTCCTTAAGACTCTCTGCAATGAGGATTTTCAATGGAAAGAAAAAACATAATAATCCTTTTTCTTTGTATTCTCACTTTCTGTCAAATCCTATCTGCTCAGCCTGAGATTTATCTTCCTTTTTCTTCATTTGAAATCGATCAAGTGTTTGTTGATTTGCCTGAAATATCCATCTACTTTTGGTGCACAGATTATGCAGGCGGAATGATAAGAAATCCCGATGCTTCAAAATTTAAAGTGACATTAAATGGGAAATCCATATTGAAAAAAGATAATTATGAGCTTGAACAATTCAGAATAGTTGATGAGGGAGTTGCATACACTATTCTCATAGATGTCTCAAAATCTGTTGCGGGAAAAGATATCGAAAATGCAAAAATTGCAGCTCTCGGTCTTGTAGAAAATATGAGAGAAAAAGACAAAGCTATGATAATACTTTTCGGAGACTGGATTGAAGTGCTTGTTCCATTCTCAAATAACAAACATTTTCTTAAAAATAAAATTAATTCAATTCAGGCTAAGGCAAACAACACAAAACTGTTTAAAGGAATTGAGACAGCGTTTAAACAGAATAATACTCTTGACAAAAAAATTCCTAAGAGGAAAGCAATAATAGTGATCTCAGATGGCAAAGATGAAGGAAGTGGAATCACATTAGATGATTTAAAAGAGCAAATCACTTTTCCCGTCTATAGTATAGGTTTTAGAGAAGGAAAAAAAGAGTTTATCGAAAGTCTTAAAAGAATATCAGAGATTAGTGGAGGTCAGTATATCCATTTAACAAATATCGAGGATGCAAAATGGGCATATGAAAAAATAGCAAATTTTATAGAAAATCAGTGGTTATTAAGGGTAGAAACAAAATTATTCAATCCTGATAGAAGTATTGGAGAGATAGAGCTTATCTATGAAGATCAAGTCATACTCTCATCAAAAAAAAATGTAAGACTGGTTTCCTCAGCTCTACCAGTTCCCTTTTTCAAAAAAGCTATCAGATATATAACGGAACATCCAATCATAATTGTTTTTATTTTTGTTCTTCTGATCGCCATTTCAGTAATTCTCCCTCTTTACTTGCGAAAGAAGAAAAAATTGAAAAAAACTGTCGAAGAAGGAGAAAAAAGAGAAGATGTTAGAGAGAAGGAAAAAGAACCAACAAAAATCTCAAAGCCCAAGACAACAGGAATTCTAAATTTTATTATCCTTGAAGGAAAAGAGAAAGGATTACGAAAAAGTATCCCTGTGAAAGACAAAACATTAAAAATTGGTGCAGACAAACTTTCTGATCTTCTCCTCGATGATCCTGGTGTATCATCAGAACATGCCTTAATTCATCAAGAAAAAGATTATTTCTATATTCAAGACAACAACTCAAAAAATGGAACCTATGTAAACGGGATTAAGGTTAAAAAAATAAAAAGGATCGAAGAAGGAGATGTGATTATAGTGGGTGGAACAAAAATTCGATTTTCTGGAGAATCGAATAAACATGAATAAAAAATCATGAACAAACTGTATGACGGAACTTTTCTTTATTCTTACGGACAAGAACAACATCAAGGAAAGAGACAGTACCAGGAAGATTTTTTTGGTTTTTATGAACCTCCTTTAGAAAATGAAATCGAACGTTTAGGAATCCTTTTTGTTCTCACCGATGGCATGGGAGGAGTTTCAAAAGGGGAGACAGCTTCTGTAATGGCAGTTAAAAGAATGATCAAGTATTATCCTATGCTTTATAAAGGTTCTGTCCCTGAGGCACTGGAACATGCTATCGTTAAGACAAATGATGATATATTCCAAAAAGGATTTGAAGATAAAAAATACTGGAAAATGGGGACCACCTGCGCGGTTGTTGTTCTGAAGAAGGGAGAACTTTTTTATGCGAGTGTGGGTGATTCTCTTATTTTTTTATTGAGGGGCAGTGAGCTTCGGCAATTGAATGAAGATCATTCGGTGGGTGCAGCGATGGATAAAAAAGCTGCTTCAGGAGAAATCAGTGTAGAAGAAGCAAAATCTCACCCCGGAAGAACAAAACTTTACAGCTATCTGGGAGATAAGACTATAAAAAAATAGATGTATCAACAAACTCTCTTGAAATAAAGAAAGGGGATAAAATACTGATTTGTTCTGATGGATTATATGGTTTTATGGAGAGAGAACAAATTGTTGATAATGTAATGAAAAATACATCCCAGGAAGCTACAGAAAAACTAATTCGAGAGACAATGTCATTAGATTATGAAGATCAGGATAATATATCAATACAGATAATAGAGGCTCTTAGAAAAGCAAAGAAATCCGATTTGAAAGCGCTCAGGAAAGAAAAAGCTTCGAAGAGAAAGTCCAAAAAAGAGAAAAAAAATAAAATTTCATCCCATCAAGTTTTACTATACCTGTCTGTCATCGTTGGAATAATGCTCCTGAGTTTTGCTGGAGGATACTACTTTCAAAAGGCAACGGCTAAGAAGGCTGAAAAGATCAATAATGAATTGCTATCAATATACCTGAAATATATAAAGGAGGATCCTTCTGTAGAAGAGTCTGTAAAAAGTTTCAGAAAGAATCACCCAAAGGCTTTTCCTGAACTTATAGAAAAGAGTCTCCTCTTTGATGAAAAATCTAAAGAGAAAATTAAAACAATCTTTGAAAAATACAAAAAGAAACCGGATGATTTAAAAGAGAAAGGCGCTTTACAAAAACAGATTAAAACTGGAAGTGAAGGAGAGAGTGGCAAAGCTAGAAAAAAAGACATTCGATAAAGAATCAAGGATACATTTTCTATGATTTAAAAATAAAAAAAAATGAGAGGAATATTATGAGAAGAGCCATATCAATAATCTCAATACTCGCTTTTTCGTTCAATCTTCTTGCCTATACAGGAGGCTTCAATGAGGGATTGAAATATTTAAAGATGGCAAAGAAAGCCCGGATGATCGGGAATGATGAAGACGAAAAAAATTATTTAACTAAGGCATATGAAATATTTAAGGAAGATCTCAGTAGGGAATCAAAGTTTTTGCAGGTTTATACTGGGGCTCTTATCGAGAAGGATGACGAGATAGAGAGTGTAGCCGAAGGGATAGTAAAGAAACATAGAGAGGACTATTCTGAATTTGTCACAGAATTGGGATACATAGATGAAGAAGCAAAAAGAGGAGTGCTGGAATATCTGGAAGAAATAGAGGATAAGATACCGTTTATTGAAAGGATAAAAGTTGCCAAGGAAGAAATATATCCTTACAGGGGGGGAAAACCAGGGATTACATTTTCGTTGAATACAAAAGCACATATGAATATGAAAGTAGACGGGAATGAGGAGGAGATGTCATCTAGTTATCCAGAAGGGGAAAATGAGGCAGGATTCACGTGGAGAGATTATTATGTACTGAGACGTCATTTGGACTTAGAGCTAAAAGCAAAGAATGCTTTCAGCGAGTACGAACGATTCAGGAGAATGTTGATTGATATTTCCAAACCAATGAGCCTTTACTATAAGAACAATGAATTTGGATTGCAGGGAAAAGAATTCAAAAGTGAAACGAAAATAAAAAAAAGAATTGATCCTTTATTTTTATTATTAGGAATTATACACATAGTAGGAGGTAGCATAGGAACGGTATCTGGTAAAAGTGAGTATGTTTGGTTAATTATTGGAGGAGGCCTTTTTAGTACTATTGGACTTACAAACGGCAAAGAAGTAACTATCCCAGATTTGGAAAATATATCTTACAACAAACAGCTTAAAAAGGAGATATCAGAGAAGAAAAAAAATATAAAAGTAAAAATGAAAATCAGCAAAGAAGAGGAGAAAAAATAATAAACCCTGTGGTTGTACTGAGATAGATCTTATCGTTTTTATTTAAGCTTCTGAAGAATTAGGAAGAAAAAGGTAATAAACAAGATTATTAAGGGAGAGAAAAGATGATTTATCCTGGATTGGAAATAGATGATTATGTGATTGAAGATGAGTTGGGCCGCGGTGGATTTGGCAGTGTTTTTTTAGCAAAGGATAAGAATGAGGACATATATGTAGCCATCAAGTTTCTCCACCCTAAAATTCTCCGCTCTGAGGAAAACAAACAGGCGTTCATAAACGAAATGATTAATCAAGCGAGGGTTTCCCTCAATCCAAATATTGTCCAAGTAATCCGGTGTGTGAGATATACTGACAAACAGGGTGAGCATTTGGGAATGGTGATGGAATATGTGGAGGGAGATCCTCTGGATTTATTCATCCAAAAGTATGCTCCTCTTCCTGAATTTGTGGCATGCCCGATTTTTATTCAAGTGCTGAATGGCATTGCCTATGCTCATAGACACAACATGCTCCACCGGGACATGAAACCCGGGAATATCTTGATAAACGAGGATGGGGTAGTCAAAATAATGGACTTTGGCTTATCGAAGGTATTAAAAGGAATCAGCGCCGCGTCAGAATCAGCCCGAGCTGCATCGTTGAACTATGTTGCACCTGAAAGATTGGAGAAAGGAAGAATAGATATCCGGACAGATTTGTATTCATTAGGAGCCACCTTTTATGAAGTTTTAACCGGGAAGCCTCCCTATGAAATTGAATTCGGTGATTGGAAGGAAGCAACACTCAAACATAAGAGTGGAGAATATAAGAGCATTCAGGAGTTTTATCCCAATCACAGTGATGAATTGAATAGGGTCATCAATAAAGCATTGAATCCAGATCCCTATCAGAGATATGAGGATTGTGAAGAAATGTTGAATGAAATTAAGAAAATTTGGTCCTCCATTGAGGTCCCCTCCAACATTAAATCCCAGATAAAGAAAATTATTGATGCCACAAAAAGGGTAACAGAAACCGAAATAAGGGATAAATATGCAGCTGGCATTCCTACTTTTGACAGAAAACCAGTAGATAAGGAAGCCGAAAGAAGAAAAAAACTTGACAGGTTGAAGAATGAAATCATCTTTCTTTTCGATTCAGGAGAATATTCAGAATCCTTAAAATATGCTGACGAATATCTTGAGTTAGATGCCGAAGACCAGGAAATAGATTATTTAAAGGAAAAGATTTTAAGAATAAATGAAATCCTAGTCAAAGTGGATAAAGCGAGAAAGAACAAATATTATTTTGACTTAATAGATTTTAACAATGAGATTTTCAGAATTAACAAAAATGACGCAAACGCAAAAGAAGAAGCTGTATTCTTGGAAAGGGCTATTGATTTTCTTTCGAGAAATATTCTGAAAAAAATTCTCAACAACAAAGAAAACTATGAAGGTGCGCTTGATAAACTGTCAAAGCTAATCAATGAAGCCCCGCCTTTCTATAAAAACGATCTTAAAGCCGTTCAGAGTGAGTTGATTAATGAAAAAAAAGAAAAAGAACGAAAGCAGAGGTTAGAGGGACTAAATAAAATAATTCTTGATGAATTAAAAAGGGATGATTATAAAAAAGCGTTAACCTTTATTAAAGAAGCTGAAAAGATCATTAAAACAGATGAGAAAAGATTCTATACAGAAAAAAAATGTCTGGAAGCCATCAGTATAGAAGAAAATATCCAAGATATTCAAAAAAAGAAGGATTATGCAACATCTCTTGAGCTGTTAAAAAAACTCAGTGAAATCAATCCCTATTCTGAAAATATTAAAGAGCGTATCAACATATATCAATTATTCTGTGATTTGACTGCCCGTCTTTCCCCTGAAAAAGATCCATATAAAATTTTCACAATAAAAAAAGAGTTTGAAAATTCACATTCAGCTAAACTCCCTGAAGACCTTGTTAAGGAGATAAAAACAATTTTTTCTTCAAAGAACAATATTATACAGAAAGAAAAGAATAAACTTTTGAGACAAGCTGGTCAGTATTGGGAAGAAAAAATGTTGAGCCCTGCACTAGCATCTTTTCAAGCGGTTCTTAGCATTGAGGAAGATCAAAATAAAATTAAGCAGTTAGACAAAAAAATCAAAAGTATCAAGTCTGAAATATTTAAGCAGAAGCAAAAAAAATTCCTAAAATATTTCTCAATCACCGCTTCAGTTGTCCTGATCTTTTACATTTTAACTGGTCCAGTCCCTAGATTTATTAAAATAGAAAAGATAAAAAAGAATTTAAAAGAAACCGCTTTGCTTATAGATCAGGGGAATTTTGAGGAAGCAGAAAACAAAGCTCAGCATATTTTGCATCTTCAGAGTAAATTGAGGAAAAAGGAGAAAATGAGAACAGAAATCGATGAAGTTTTCCATAGAGTTTATAAAAAATTAATACCTCATTCTGATAAAAATTATGAAAAAAATTCTCTGGACAGGGCGATTGCAGATGCTGAAAAAGCTATTTCTTTTGCAGGTTTTTCATCCAACCTAAAAGAAGAAGCTGAAAAAACAGTTAGAGAATTAAAGTACATCAAATATTATAAACTAGGGGAGCAATTCTATAGGAATCAGGATTATGATCATGCGATTGAAAATTTTGAAGTTGCGAAGAACAATGAAAACAAAATCCAAGTAAGGGATATTCTTAAAAATGTAATATATGACAAACACTTAACTTTAGGAAAAACTCTTTACGAAGAAGGGAAATATGACGAGGGGCTCAGAAATTTTTTAATCGCACAAAAACAAAAGGATACAAATGAAATTCTTGTCTTGATTTTAGAAACAGAATTTATATTATCCAAAAACTCAGGAGATTTTGATAAAGCTTTCTTGAAATTGATAGAATTAAACAAAGCAAAGGGCCAATCTTATTTTCCTTTTAACCTTCTCCATAAAATTTCCTATACAAATTCCTCAGGATATCCGGAAATAATGCTTAAAGGCATAAAATTTGTTTACATAAGAGGGGGTGAATTTGAAATGGGATGCTTCACTCAGAATTGCTCTGATGATACTCCTCTTCATAAAGTTAGTCTGGGCTCTTTCTGGATATCCAAGACTGAGATAACCGAAGCTCAGTATAGAGGCTCCGGAAATAAAAAGCCAACAAGAGTGAGTTGGAGTGAAGCATTCAATTTTGCTCAAAGATTTGGCAGGTCTTTTGATCTCAAGGGCAATCTTCCTACAGAGGCTCAATGGGAATTTGTGGCAAGAAATAGAGGGAAAAAGGTAATATATCCTTGGGGAAACGACATTGATTGTAATCTTGCAAACTATAGAGAATGTGGGCTGGAATTAAAAAATGTCGGTTCATATCCGGCGAATCAATTTGGTATTTTTGATCTTTCCGGTAATATAAGAGAGTGGTGTAGAGATGTCTATCGTGAAGAATATTATATGAATTCTCCTTTGCAAGATCCATTTAATAAATCTGGAAGTACCTGGAGAGTCATTAGAGGCGGAAGTTATGCTGATAATTCCATAGCCTTGAAAACCTTTTTTAGATACTCCAAATCAGAAAAAGAGAAGGATGACTTCACTGGTTTCAGAATAGTTTTGGAAAGATAATCACTTCCTACTCATCGCATTCTGCACTCTCTGCACTCATCTGCACTCAGCTTGGCTGAGTTATTATCAAGAAAATAAAAGAATTACGGAATTGTCTTTAGGGAAAGAAAATTCTTAAAATCAATATCTTGAATGAAAAATAGATTTTAAGGTTTTATGGTGTATCGATCTATCTCTTCAAAATAAGGCTGCTTTCACTGGTCGTGATAGGATATGCCCTCTTAGAATCGATTTTTTGCCTAAAAATTTCCTTTTAAGAAAAATTCTCCAGGGAAACAAAAATCATATGTTGTTGAATTATAAGGATATAAATCAGCCAAGCTGCATATTTAACAGGCAAGCTACATATTAATTATTTTTAATTATTTTTCCACTATTTCCACTCTTCTGTTTCTGGCTTTTCCTTCATCCGTCGAATTGGAAGTAACCGGTGCCAGAGAGCTCACTCCATATGCTTCTAACTGCCCTGCTTTGACTCCATAATCTTGAACAAGCGCTGTCAAGACAGCATGGGCTCTTTTTTCTGATAACATCATATTGGATGCAAAATCTCCCACGTTATCGGTGTGACCCACTATAAAATACTCTCTTTCTGGATGATTCTTTAAATATTCGGCGATTTCTTTCAATGCTGGTTTGGATTCTTCTTTGATGTTCCATTTGCCTGTGTCAAAATGGATGCCATAGATCGACACATAACCGCTCATTTCGATGTTGTCTTCAATTTTCTTTGCTGTGACAAGACCGCTCTCCATGGGATTTTCTTCAATGATATCTTGAGTGATATAAATACTATCCTCATAATTGTTTATAAAAAGGGCAAAATAAATGTTGTTTCCTTTGTATGTTCCTTTTGCAGCAATATATCGAAAACCAGCCCGCCCAAAAGGTTTTTTGAATTCTTCAATTCGGATGGCATTGATTCCCCATTCATGATGATAGACTATTTCATTCCAGAAAGGATAAGAGCTCTCTTTTTCCGATAAAGACAAAAATAGCAATAAATATATTTTATCTTGGGGGAAGTTTTTTATTCGGAAGTTTAATAAAGACTGGAATATTGTATTGAGATTTGGCAAAGAGGGACAGGGTCCAGGAGAGATTGAATGGCCCATGTGTTTAGCCAAAGGCCCCCAGAATAACATTTATATTTTTGACTCCAGAAGCGGAGTCAGAGCTGTGAAGTATTCACCGGATGGAGAGCATCTCAAAGACATCAAACTTCCCGGACGCTGCCAGAAGATGATCATTCTCAATTCTGGTGATTATGTCTTGGATACTCTGGATCTCAACAAAGAAGTCAATCCTACTATTATGGCAGTCGTATCTAATGAGGGGAAAATAATAAAAAGATTCTGTGCGGCTAAGGATTATGGGATACCTTCTCTTACTAATAATGCCAACCAGGTTTATTTCACCAATGATAATAAAGATAACATCTATATTGCTTTTGAGAATCAAAACAGAATAGAAAAGTATTCCTCTTCAGGAGATTTGATATGGCGGATGGAACCTGGGGTTGATTACCCGATCATAAATAAAATGGATAAAGAAATGTGGCCTGAACTTACGTATGTCAATATAGATATTAAAATAGATTCCAAGGAAAGGCTTTGGGTGACAACTTTTAAAGACTTACCTGAGAAAAGAGGATCAAGATCTCAAACACTTGAGAATCAATATAATCTTGAATTTCGGATTTATAGTAAAGATGGAATATGGCTAGACCGAATACCAGTTCCTGTCCCTCATTTTAAAAAAAGAATCTATGGAAACCGTATTTATTTGATCGATCCTTATTTTGAGACATGTATTTATGAATATGAGATAATTGAAATATAAAGATAAGAAAGATAAGAAATTCGTTTTTTTGTTGCTGTTGAATTTTCCTCCAATTCATCAAATATCCGCCCTCAGAATAACTTCATCGCCCATCAGAGTTCCGATGATAAAAACCAGAGAAAGTGTGAATTGAAAAACAACCAAACCCTTCCTTAACAAGACACCAGCTACGCTGCTTCTTTTATATTCTATTTTGAACACCTCAACAGGTC
>Ga0180433_10010307_pt1 | contig 11273 bp, 12 predicted proteins | sample SS_ome_8_FD_132980 | JGI IMG/M metagenome (GOLD analysis project Ga0180433, IMG submission 132980) | Hypersaline lake sediment archaeal communities from the Salton Sea, California, USA - SS_1_D_1 metaG | ecosystem: Environmental > Aquatic > Non-marine Saline and Alkaline > Hypersaline >... | reverse complement strand
GGGTTCGACTTGCCGCTATTGGAACTCGCCGCGTTCCGCTACGGTATCAGCGTGCCCGGCTGGTTCAACGACGCCGGCAAGAGCTTCGATCAGCCGCGAAGCCGCTACAACGTCCGGTCGCACATCGATCTGTGTGAACTGCTGACCAACTTCGGCTCCACCCGATTCGTCGGCGGGCTGAACCTCGCGGCCAACCTGTTGGGCAAGCCGGGCAAGATGGACGTCCAGGGCTCGATGGTCCAGGATATCTACGACACCGGCCGCTTGCCCGAGATCAACGACTACTGCCGCTGCGACGTGCTGGATACCTACTTCGTCTTCCTCCGCACCCGGGTGATGCTCGGGCAGTTGACGCTCGAGCAGGAGCAGGCCCTGGTCGCCGAGACGAAGCAGTGGCTCCAAGATCGGGCCGACACGCAGGCCGCGTTCCGGCTCTATCTCGACCATTGGGGCGATTGGATCAACCCATGGGAATCGCCGCCGGCGGAGGAGGGCTGATCGCCGTCGGCGCATAAAAAAAGCCCGCCACGTGCCTGTTGGGTATCGGCACGTCACGGGCTTCCACCGCGGGAATACACCCAACACCTCGTGCGGTGTCCCTGTCAGGCCGCCGGCGGTGAGGCAGCCGCACCAAACGCCCTGACTATCTGAAGTATATGTCGCCAAGTCCGAAAGGCAAGGAAAAAAATGCGACCCTCCGTCGCCTGACTCTTCCGAACCGGGTTTTTTGATGTCGGCGACCGACGCCGAGTCTCCGCCGCGCGGGCGGTTCTGTTCATGCATGCGTGCCGTACAAGGAGCGTCAGGCCCTTACCGCCCGGCTCGGGAGAGCCAGGCTACGGGAACGCGCCAAGACTCCTACGGCGACACCACAAACACCTCGATCGGTACGGCCACGGCGCGGACGCCGACGGCGCGGGCTTGGGCGGCCCGATTGAACGCCTCGACATACGCTTCGGCCAAGTGCCGGAGCATCGGCTCCGGCTCGGCCGGCTCCAGGGCCGTGGGTTCGCCTATGGAATGGTTGCACGGCACCAGCCATACGCGGCAGAGCGGTGGAAGTTTCGCCCGCTCGGCAGTCTGCTCCGACGCCCCCAGTCCACGGCAGGGCTCCCGTTCGGCTCGGCGTCGGCTGCCCATCTTGCCGAAAAGACTCATCAGGTTCGCGGGAAGTCGTACGTGGCGGTGGTTCATGATCTATTTCCCCACGGCGATGCGCGGTACGCCAAAACCGGCCATCTTGTGACGCTTCAGCCGTCTGAAGTTCAGTCGTTCCAAGTTTCGTTTAACGGAAGCCGAAGGCGCTGTTTTGCGGAACGGTTTATCCCGCAAGACAGCAGCGCCTTCGGCTTCCGTTAAACGATTTACTGATCAAACTTGGAACGTCTGGAGTTGGCAATACCTCAGCCGCCTGGAGTACGTCATTCCCGCCTGCGCGGGAATGACGAAAAACGCTCTGCGGCCAACGCACCGCTTCATTTGGCTGAAGCGCGACGGAGTTTTCGCGTTCCGGGGCTTGACGGGATTCTTCTTTTGGAATAGTATACAAAGGTACATATTCCCGTCAACCCCTGGCCCTCGAATTCCGATGCCCGACACCGGTTGTCCCATGGACACTTCGCCGAAGGCCCCCGACGCGACGGACCCGACCGGGCAAAACCTCCAACGGCTCATGGCCGAGCGGGGGCTGACCATCGAGCAGGTGGTCGCCCAAACGGGCGTCGACCGGCGGACCGTTCGGGCAGTGCTCCACGGTATCAGCCGGCCGCACGCCCGAACGCTCCACCGCCTGGCCGCCGGGCTGGAGGTGCCGGTCGACGAGTTCTTCCTCGACGACGCGCATTTGCGCTATCGCCGTTTCGACCGCCGGACGAACCCGGTCGTCGAGGAGGTCTTGCAGTCGCATCGGGACCTATTCGCCGGATGGAGTGAGGCCGATTTCGACGAACTGCATAGCCGCGTCGGCCACGGCGGTGGACTGACCCACGAGGGCACATTGGCCGCCGCACGGCAAATGAACCGCAAACGCCAGTTGCACGAGCAGCTCGACGTATTGCTGGAAAGCAGCCACGCCGAACTGATCGCCGGCATGATCGAGCTGGCCTACCGGCAAATGGTCGTCGAGCCGGAGGGATGAGGTGGCGTCGTTACGCGCAGGTATGGCGTCGTCGACGTGAATCGAAGAGACGGTTGTTTTTCGTTCGCGGTTTCCAATGTAGTCATCACACTCCGTGTGATGTCCTGCCGATGCCTTGGCATCGGCCAATGCGGGTCGACGCGCGGCGGAATCTGTTGATCGCGGGAGATCGTCCGCGCTACGCGGGGACATCACACGGAGTGTGATGACTACATTGGATACCTGCGTCGGCTACGCCGTCGCCTGCTCGGGATCGAGGCCGTGACGCAGGGCCATGGTCTGCGGCGACATCGCCCCGGCGCGGACGAGGATCTGGTCGGCCTGGGCGTCGCGGAGCCGATCGCGGCTGGCCAGCGTCGGGGCGGTCGCGTGGATGTCGACGGCCGTGAGAGCCTCCTTCGGCAAGCGGCCTGTCCGAACGGCCCCGCTGAGCACGCGGCGGATCAGCTCGACGTCGTCCTCGATCATCTCGCGCTGCAGCCGCTCGAACATCTTCACCGCCGGGCCCTCGGCCACCATCGTCGACGCATAGTTGGCATTGCTCGCGTCGGAGGTCAGCATGAACTCGGGCATGACCAGCCGGCTGGCGACCGCCCGAAGCTCGGCCTGCAAGACCGTGACGAACCGGCCGGCGTCGATGCCCGCGGCGGGGAATTCGTAGTCGGTGCCGGCCATCGCGTCGAGGATCGTGCCGGGGTTGAAGCGGCGGAGATGGCTCGTGCGCCCCGTCGCCGCGCTGGTGGCCGTCTGGTCGGCCTGGTTGCGGACGAACTGTTCCACCCCGGCGGCCGTGGCCCCGCGATGTTTGCGGATTAGCGCCACGGCCGACTGGATCTCGGCCACGACGCTCATGTTCCGCAGCAGCTTCTCGGCCCGGCGGAGGTTCTGCCGGACGGGGTATAACAGCGGGAGGCCGCGTTTTACGTTGGCGTCGACGCCCTGCTTGCGGTGCTGGATCTCGGCTGCGTCGACCCACCGGCCGTCGATCCAGTAGCCCAGCGGCGTCTCGACATCGCGCGGCTCGGTCTGGATGCCGAAGCTGGCGGCCGGATCGTTGGCCCGATCCGTCGGTGTGGCCACCTGTTCCGGCTCGACGAACCGCACCCGGGTCATGCCATCGGCGCCGAGGAACAGCCGCAGGAAGCATTCGCCGTCGCGGTCACGGCGTCGGACGATCTCCTGCTGCCGCTGGTGCCACCGGTTCACTCGCACGAACTCGTCGACCAGCGCCTGCACGTCGCGGAGCAATTGTTCGTTGGGCGCTCCATCCGCTCTCGCCGCCGCGCGGTAGCGATGTCCCGTGCCGACGATATACGAGATGCGGTTTTCGTGGCCGTTGATGGCGAATTCGTTCTCGACGGCCAAGGCGCGGCATTGGGCGCGGATTTCGGCCAGGTGCGGCTCGTTGGACATCGCGGCCGAGCCGCGAGTGTTGCCGAGCGAAATCCACCGCGTGCCGGCGTCGTCGTAGAGCGGTTCGGTCGGGTCGACGAAGTGGTCCCACAGTTGGTCGAACGCCTCCAGCAGGCTGCGCTGCAGAGACGTCAGGCGCGGGTCGTCGTGGGTGGTAGAAGCGTGGTCGGTCATCGTTGAACTCCTTCGGGTTTCGGAATGTCAGTAGGTCCAAGTTTGGGAGGGCGGGAGATTTTTGGCCGTCACTGCCGCGCAGTCTGTCATGCCGCTTGCGCGGCACCTGGAATCATGGAAATGCGCCCCTCCGTCATTCCCGCCTACGCGGGAATGACGGTTTGATCATCCGCTGCCAACCACACCACCCCAAACTTGGAACTACTGAATGTGGCGGGAACATGGTTCACCCGACCGGCAGCCGGTCGCCGAGGCCGTCGTCGGCTCCACGGGCTGCAAGCATCTCGGCGGCCAGGCGGATGGCCATCTCCAGCGAGTCGGGGCCGTCGTCGTGGTCGCCGACGGGAAACTCCTTCAACTGCTCGACCAAAAGCCGCGTGCCGGGGCTGTCGCTCTTGAACCGCAGCCGTCGCGACGCCAGGTAGGGCCCCAACCGCCGGATGCGGACCAGCTTGTTCACCCGGTTGTCGATCGGCCAGGGCCGCGTGCCCAACAGCCCCTGACGCCCGAATTCCTCCTCGAACTGCCCGGCCAACAGGTCTTGAAACTGGTTCGTCTCGACGCCGAACAGGTCGGGCCGAAACCGCGCGAATCGCTCCACGCCGTCGGCGACGATCTGCGGCGTCGGCCGCCGGGCCAAGTCGGCTTCGACAAAGAGCATCCCCTGCCGGTCGACGCCCAGCATGACCAGCGCCGAATAGTCGCCCCGCCGCGCGTCGCTGCCTTTGCTCGGATCGAGCGCCATGGTCTTGATGGTCAAATGCTCCGGCCAGAGGTCGAACCAGATCGTCTCGTCGAAGTACGACTCGGGCCATTCGCACTCGTCCGGGTTGACCGGCGAGTTCTGCTTCTCGCGCTCGAAGGCCGAACGCCCGCTCTCGGCCCGAACACACATCAGCGTGTACAGGTCTTCCTCTTCCGGCCATAGCAGCACGGCCCCGGCGTCCATCGCCGCGCGGTGTTTGCAGTAGAACGCCCGAGCGTCCTGCTCCGCGCGGGCGTTGGTCAGATTGGTATAAACGGTTTCCCACTGCTCCCAGAGCGACATGTTGGTCGGCCACGTCTCGATTGCCCGAAAGATGCGCGAATGCCAGCCGGGCGTGCGGTGCAGTTCCAGGGCAATCGCATCATAGTGCAACGCCGTGGCCAGGTTGATGACGTTCGTGCGGTGCGTGCCGGCCTTCAGCAGCGTGCCGTGGAACCATGTGCGGCTATGGTCGCGCCGCAAGGCCGATTGCATGTGGTCGTCGTTCTGCAGGTCGTCGCAAACGATCAGCGTCGGCCGATGGGCACGGCGTCGCCGACCGCGGATGCGCTGGCCGGTTCCGAACGCCTCGATGGCCGCCTCGTTGCGAAGCACGATCGCATTGGCCCGCCATACCGACCCCTTGCCGGCCGCCTCGGGATAGGCCTTGGCCAGCAGCGAGTTGCCCTGCAGCTCGGCCTTGAGGTTTTCCAGATGGGCGCAGGCCTGGTGCTTGGTGTCGGAGACGATCCAGATGTAGGGCTCGCGGCTCTCCAACGCGACACGAAGCGGATAGGCGAGGCTGGCGAGCGTCGATTTGGCCCCGCCGCGCGGTCCGAGCACATTGAGCTTGCTCCCGCGTGCGGCGTGCATCGTGTCGAGCTGTCGGGCGAGCCAGCGGTGCATCCGCGAAGGCGGGCGGCGGAAATGCTCCGGCAGGAACCGCCGCCCCCAGACCAGCAGGTCCAACGCGCCGATCTCGCCCGACGCTTGCCGCCGCGCCCGGCCGTGGCGCCGAGCCAGTTCGTCGCGAAACGCGCGAAGCAGCAAGCCAAGCTGCGTCGGAGGCAGGGGGCTGTCGTCGAACAGGCGGTTATCCGTCATCACGAGTCTGCTTTCCGGGGCGGCTGGCGCCGAGCTTGCCGATCAGCTCGTCCATCTGCTTGAGAATCTCCTGGCGGTGGCGCGAGGTCGAAAGCGTATTGGCGATAAACCCGGCAAATTCGACGAGCACCGTGCGGACCTGCTCGAAGGTGACCACGTGCGGCGAGCGCTGGGCGTAGTGGTCGGGATTGAGCCGTTCGAGCACCCAGGCCGCCGCCCGCCAGTATCGGGCTTCCTTCGCGGCGTTGCTGATGTTCTTCATGTGGGTGAACTCGAACTGGCTCTCGGCCCGTTGGAGGCTCGCGGCGAACGCTTCGTCCCGCTCGGCCGTGTTCTGGATCGTGGTGACCGAGCAGCCCACATACTGGGCGGCGGCCCGACGACTGCACCCGACCGACAGGATTGCGAGGATCTCGCGCTTTTTATAGGCGTCCAGCACAGGAGGTCGTCCGCGTTTGGCCACGATGGAGTCCCTTCTTCTTTCACTCAACTCTCAACTCTCAACTCTCAACCAAATTCAAACGACACCACGGCTCGGCCGGCGGAGCCTCGGTAGTTGTTGATAAAGCGCTTGGCGTTGCGGCCGCCCGTCTTGTTGACCGCGACGGCCCGCCACCGCGGCGAACGGCGGCAATGGGCGATCACCGACGGATGGCTTGCCGTGATGTTTAGCCTGTGTCCCTGCTGCCGATGCACGTCGGCCACCGCTTCGGCCACCGCCATACCGATGCCGATGCCCTGGTAGTCGGGCAGCGTGACGATCCGGCTGATGCGCCAGTGGTTCTTCCGGCCGATCATCGTCACCGTCGCACAGAACGCCACCGGCCGGCCTTCCCACAACGCGACGTAGCATCGGGCGAACCCGGTCAACGCCCCGCTCAGATAGTGATGACGCGCAAACAGCCGCCACGCACCGCGGCCGCAACGAAACAGCTCAAGCTCGATGCTCGGTCGCCGAAGACACCTCCGTTGGAACGTGCGGGCGGCCATGTCGAGCACCCAGTCGGCCTGAAGCCACTCGGCCACGTCGTAGTGGCACGTCACGGCGACGAACCGGCAGCCGATCTGCCCGCGGTGGATACCCTTGGCAATCGCCGCTGAGACGACCCGGGCCACATTGCGATCGACGACGCTGGTGAACTCGTCGAAGGCGACCAGCCCGCCGGCGTCGCTTCCTTCGGCCAGCGCCCGGGCGAGGTCGCAGCGGAACTGTTCACCGTTGCTGAGCACCGAATAGGGCTTGATCCAACTCGGCGGCGAACTGAACCCGACGGCCGTCAGCAGGGCGGTGATCTGTTTGATCGACCGCTGGCCGAAGCCGTCGACCACGGCCTGGTCGTCCGGCCAATGCTTTGGGCGGTAGAGCCGATCGCCGAACAGTTTTCGCGCAACCGTGCTTTTGCCGCTGCCCGAGGGACCGACGATCAGGCCGATTTTCCAGGGCGTTTCGTCCAGGTCCGGCATATCGACGCGGAACCGCTCGGTCGCCTTTTCGGCAAGCGGCACGTCGAACATGCCGGCCACCTGCTGCACCCGGAACGACGAGAACACCGGGCAGGCGACTTCAACGTCGATAGTGGGCATGGGCGGGTTCCTGGGGTTGGCTCGGGCAATGGCAATATCCGCACTCGTTCGTAGTCCCGCCTTCAGGCGGCTGCGCTACGGATTACCGTGAAATCGCCGCCTAGAGGCGGGACTACAAACGGCGGCGACTACAACATCAGCGGGTAGCACGGACACTTTTCCGGAAAACGGCTTGCCATCACCATCGGCTCCTTCGGAAAATGTGTCCGTGTGGCGAAGCCACAAGAGGAGCTCGATACGGCTGCTCCCTCAAGGGCGGATTTCTTCGCAAGGCGCTCCGCCGGCCCCAGGCGAGCACATGGGGTGCGGATACCTCTTCCGAACCCCAGGAGGCGTTTCCCAAATCCTCTTGTTGCTTCGCAACACGGACACATTTTCCGAACATGTGTTCTCCATGTGGCTCATCTTCTCCGGAAAAGTGTCCGTGCTACCCAACCTTGTTTGTAGTTCCGCCTTTAGGCGGCGCGTCACTGCCGCGCAGGCGGGAATTCAGCCGCCTGAAGGCAGGACTACAAACGATGGAACTACAACATCAACAACCGGCACTTCAGCCCCTCGGCGGTCAATCGCTCGAAGACCGCCTGCTGGTCGTCTTCGTCCTCACACTCGACCACCACCTGAAACGCCTCGGGTACGTCGACCTCGGGCTTCGGCGCCTCTTCCGGCTCGGGCTCGGGAAGCTCCGGCTGGTGGATCATCTCGTCGAGCAGCTTGCGGACGGCCTCGTTGTCGGTCTCGACCGAGTCGATCAGCTCGGCCAGCATCTGTTGGTCGGTTTCGGCGAGCCCGGCCAACGGGTCGAGCAGCACGAGCAGCTTGGCCGCCTCCTGGTCGTCGAGGTCGAGCACCAGGACCGGCACTTCCATGTCCGGCGTCGTCTCGGCACGCAGATGGCCGTCGACCAGCTCGAGCGTTCCGTCCGGCATCTCTCGGGCCAGAAGCGCGTCGGCATAGCCGATCTCGGCCAGCACGCCCTGCAACGCCTCGCGCTGCGCCCGCGGATGCGTTCGCCAGTTCTTCGGGTTCGGCCGCAGAAGGCTGGCTTTCACGCGGCGGAAGTCTTGGATGCGATCGCGGATGTGCATGGCAGTCACACCTCCTGCAACCGTTCGCCGAGTTGGGCGAGTTGCATGTCGTGGATGTCGAGCCGGCGGCGGAACTCGTCGAGATACGCCTGGTGTTGGATGCATTGCGGCAGCCGGTCGCGATCGGCCTCGACAAGCTGGTCGACCTTCTCCGTCAGTCGCTTGAGCTGATCCGAAAGCACGGCCAGTCGGGCATGGACCGCGAACATCCAAGGCGCCAACGCCAACACACCCGACACGGCCACGCTGATCACGATTCCCCATTGCTCGACGCTCATGGCTACGCCTGCTCGGGATGGGTCGCTCGGTAGTCGTCGACCGCCTTCAGAAGCTTCTCGCGGTCTTGCGGCCGGTCGAGCCGAAGCGGCAACTGGTAGTGGAAGTTCTCGGACAGCAAGGTCATCGCCTGTTCTTCGTCCTGCATCAGTCGGGCAAGCAGGATCGTCTCGCGGACCACGCCGTCGAGGTCCTTGATGGCGATGTTCTCGGTGATCACCGCCAGGTGCCTGAAGCCCCACTTCTCCAGCAACGCGGACAGCTTCACGTAGGCCCGCTGCCGCTCTTCAAACGCCGTATCCTTCCGCAACAGCCAGCCGACCAGGCCGCCGGCCACCAGGGCCGCCAAGACGATAATCAGCACATGCTCCATCACCAGCGTCAATCCGAACAAAGGCATCATGGGAATTCTCCTTGGGTGGGAATGGTTTGTCGAACGGCCAACGGCTATACGGTCACACGTTCATCGCACGGCGGAAATGGACGACCACCGGCAACACCAGCCCGGCCAATACCGCGACGATCAACAGCGCCCAGGGGAACGCGGGCTTCGCCGGCGGTTGCGGGCGGACGTCGGGCAATGGCAAAGGCTCCGGTTCGGGCGCCGGCTCGGGCTGAACGTCGGGCTGTGGGCGCGGCCGGGGGCAAAGCGACGCGGCGATCTGATCGGCCAAGACGCCGCTCGTCGGCGGAAGGTTCGATCCGCTGGCCTTGAAGACCACACGACCGTCGCTGCGCTGAACCATCACGCACGGCACACTCGACACGGCCCGCGCCAGCCGCGCCCGATAGATCGGCGAACGCTCCGTATACTCGTGGAAATGCGTCTGGCTCCGAAGCGACGCCAGCCGCGGATCGGCCTGAAACCATGCAACCAGCCGCCGCTGCTTAGGCATCGTCCGCCAGTCGGTCGCCAAGACAAGCGTGGTGTGGTACGCATCGCCGTCTTCGGGCAGGTCGATCACCCGCTCTTTGGCCGGCTGCTCTCGGTGGGCGCCGGTCGTTTGCACCTCGGCAAGTTGCTCGTGCAGCCGAACGAGGCTCTCGTGCTGGTCGGTCGTTGTCGAGCCGAGCCACGCCAGCGTAACGGCTGCCGCGCCGACAACGGCCACGGCCGCCATGGACAGGAACATGGTGCGGTCTTTCATCGTAAAATACTCCGGGGTTGGGAAAATGGTACGGACTCAGTGGGGGGAATGACCAATGACCAATGACCAAGTTGCGAGGTTTGACGTTGTGTGGTTTTCATGACTTGTGTGATGTCATCGCTTCACGCATTGCGCTATTCGCAAAACGTGGCAACGGTCGCCGTGTGGACCTTGAACATTAGACATTGGTCATTGGGCCTTGGTCATGCGCGCCACCCAGGGCCGCGGCGGTGCGGGCGAGTAGACTGCCGTCAGTGCCACCCCTCCGTACGCCTGCCAGCGGGCGAGGAACGTCTCCCGCGGGATCCACTCGAGCCGGGCCGGATGGTTGTTGTCCATCACGACCGCATGACGCCCGACGAATCCGCAGAAACAGACGGCATGGGCCGGCTTGTAGAACACCACCGCCCCGCGCCGCGTGCGACTACACCAGGCAAGGAACTCGGTGTTGCCGCGGTCGGTGTAGGCGAACCGCAGCCGAGCGGCGTCGACCTTCGCGACCAGTCCTCCGAGCGTCTCGCCGCCGCGATAGGCCTCGCGCCACCACGCAGCCAGCTCCGGCAGATTCTGCCACCGCAGCACGCTGACCAGCGACGCATGCACGCACGATCCGCCCGCGTAGTTGTGCTGACGCAGCACCTCGGGCAGGTCCATCGGCGGGATCGTCGCATACGGACAACGGCCGTCGGGACAAGGCCGTTGCGGCACCGGGCCATGATCCTCCGGGCTTGGATAATCGGCCGGCACCACTTCCAGTTCGCATCCGCAGAACAGGCACAGCGCCAGCACCATGCCGGTCAACAGGGCCCAACAGAGCGAACCGAGGGCATAGCGGGGCAGAGACGATCGCGGGTTGGAAGAAGGCATCGTGGTCATTGCGTTGTTCGAAATCGTAGGGTGGGTCGAGCGCAGCAAGCCCCACCAGAACTTTGGAGTGCGTATGTCTCTTTGGCGTGCGGCTCAGCAGAGCGTCCCCCGATATTCATAGAACGGGCTGCGCGCCAAATCCGCCGGTTCGGTCAGCCGGTCGGCCAACTGCGGCACCGGGTCGACGCCGCCGCCAAGCCGGTCGGCCAACGCACAGGCATGGCTGCAAAACGGCGGATACTTGCTGGTGGTCGCCTCGCGTTGTGGGTCGATGAAGCGTCGCACCAGGGGTAAATGGATCATCGCCGCGTAGAGCAAGGACCGAAAGCCGTACTCGCAGCCGCAGAGCCGCTTCATCCGGTCGGTCGATCCGGCCCGATCGTACTGGGACCAGCGATCGTGTGGGTTGACGGCGTACCAGTCCCAGCGGCCCGGCCAACGTTCGATCTGGCTCGAAAGCGTCACGGCCCGACCGCCGGCGGCGTGCAGCGTTTCCAACAGGAACAGGTCGTCGCCCCACCAGGCGGCCTTCGCGGCATGGCTATGAATGCCGCGTCCGCCTGCCGCGATCAGCCCGCGCCGGCGAAACAGCAGCAGGTCGCCGTCGCGGATCTCTCCACGCACGTCCGCGTAGGACAGCGGAAACAGCACATGACCGGATGCAGCGTCGTTTGCGGTCACCATGGGCAGAGTTCCTCCTCGATCGGCTCGTCGTCGAAATCCATCACGTCGCAGAGGTC
>Ga0180433_10010305_pt1 | contig 11273 bp, 11 predicted proteins | sample SS_ome_8_FD_132980 | JGI IMG/M metagenome (GOLD analysis project Ga0180433, IMG submission 132980) | Hypersaline lake sediment archaeal communities from the Salton Sea, California, USA - SS_1_D_1 metaG | ecosystem: Environmental > Aquatic > Non-marine Saline and Alkaline > Hypersaline >... | reverse complement strand
CATTAAGCAACATTACTCTGAAAATGTGCTTCTTACTCCCGGTAACTCTATTTCAACTTTTGATGCGAATATTGCTGCTCAGTTTAGCAATGGAAATATTGTGGAGATTGCTCCTGGTTCTACTTATGTTGTGCCTGAGTTTGATGAAGGAATGGCTTATATAAGTGATATTTCCGGAGACGTTTATGTAAGTACTGCTCCAAGACTACTAATCACACAGGGTAAAGACACTCCTGTGATTGCAGGTGATAAAGTCCATACATTAACAGATGCACAGATCTTATTCACTATTGAAGGTGAAGAGATTGGTTTAACATTACAAAAGAATTCTATCTTTGAAGTTTCCGGAAGTTATGTTGGAAGACTTTATATGCGAGCAATGGAAGGAGATTTTGAGATTATTCAGGAAAGTGATGAGGAGAAAATTCAGCAGGTTTATGATGGAATGCTAATTGAATATAACGACTTGTTCTACACAGAAGATGGTGGTGCACTGATTAATTATAACGACGGATCGATTGCACAACTTCAAGAAAAACAAACATTTATTGTTAAAGAGTTGGATGATACAGAAAGTCCGGGTGTTGATCTGGAACTACCAAATGGAAACTACTATTCAAAAGTTTACAGTTTTGATAAAGAAGGTAGACGTTCAACTTCAAGTGAGACTGCGCTGTTTGCACCTCAGGAGTGTGCGGATACTACACCTCCTTATGCGGATGCCGGAGTGAGTAGAAAAACTGTTCCTATTTTCAAGACTTTAGAGATAAATGCCGGATCTTCGTTTGATGCAGATTCTCAAATTGTGAATTATACACTACAGGATGGGGATGAGACTTATGATAATGGAACTGATCCTGTGTTTGTGGTTGGACCTTACGATGAGCCGCAATTAAGAAACATGACTCTTACAATTCAAGACAGCTCTGGTAACAGTTCTTCTCAGGAGATTGAGGTTGAAGTGATTGTTCCTGAAATTTTCTTAAACCCTTCATCGGGTGCTGCCGGAGTGATAGAGGGAAATGTTTCGAATCCAAGTGAAGCAGGTGTACCTTTTGTACTTGCACGGCAGAGAGAGGTCGGATGGGAACTACTTACAACAGATTCTGCAGATGAAAATGGCAGGTACTATACTGATGAAAATGGGGATTATACTGTTTCAGACTTTAATCTTACAGATCAGTTTGTGGTGAAGGATCCGGATTTAAATACAATTGCAGATATTGATCCTGATACTGGGCAGATTAATATTTTAGATGATAAATATACAGTGGAAGTTTATGAGGCTGTTCCGCCGCTTCTTCCTACAAGAATTGTGATTGTTGATGAAAATGGCACAATTATTCTTGCAATGTTTATGGTGCCGCAGGTTAATACTGATGTGACAATTGATTCTCCTGAAACTGAATATACTCTTGAATTTATCCGGACGCTTGAAGGTGTACATGTGAAAGATGTAGATGTAAATGATGAGTATGTGTTAATTCAAATTCCCGGTAATGATTTGAACTATCCTGGTGCTGCATCGATGAAAAATGGTAATGATGAAAGGATTGGTTTAATTGAAACTAATGGAAATGTTCATTTGATTGATGAGGGCTTGAGTATGAGAGTTAAGGATGGAGACGTAAAAGATCCGATAGTGATTGAGGTTATGTTTGGGGATAAGGTTTTGTATGAGATTTATGTAGCTGTAAGTTTTGAAAATGATCTTAATTTTATTGATGCTGCTGAGTTCTCTGTTCCTGAGATTGTTGCTCCGCAGCCATTTGACGGGCCTAGAGATGGAGATAATGATGGAATGACAGACAATTTTGAGCTTGAGTATGGGCTTGATCCTTATGACCCTGATGATGCCGGGCTTGATTATGATGGTGATGGTTTAACAAATCTTGAAGAGTTTAAAAATCATACAGATCCAAATGAAGCGGATACTGATGGCGATGGATTTAATGATCTCCAAGAGATACAGTCTGGATTTGATCCAAATAATCCTGATCCTTCGCAGTATCTGGATGTTCAACCGTCAGATCCAAATTATGAAGATATTATTGAACTTACAAACAGAGGAATAATTGAAGGGTACGAGACTGATGAAGGTCAGGAATACAGGCCGGATCAGGAAATTAATAGAGCTGAGTTCACAAAAATCATTCTTAAGTCGTTATGTTTGATTCCAAGGCCGGAAGCTTACGAAGGACCATCTGTATTTAGTGATGTTCCTTTTGAAGGTGACGATAATCCTTGGTATTACGATGAGGTTAAAGAGTCTAAGTTGATTGGTTTGATTACCGGATATTTGGGTGAGACAGATCCGCTTAGTGGGCTTGCACCGTTTAAACCCGGCACCACAATTACCAGGGCTGAAGCTACAAAGATTGTTTTGGAAGCTTTAGAGTACCAGGGAGTGATTACTTTGGAAGGAGTGGAAGCAGATGAAGGAGAAGCCTGGTATGATCCATTTATGGAGGTTGCTGTTGATCTAAGACCTTATCTGGAGGTAGAGTCTTCGTTTGATTATGTCCTAACTTATAATGAGTCTTTAAATCCAAATGAAAACATGACAAGAGGAGAGTTTGCGGTTATTGCAAATAGGGTGCTGGATATCTTTGACTGTTTTGATACTGATAGTGATTTTGATGGAGTTCCTGATTATTGGGAGCTTGAAAATGGCTTGAATCCTTTTGATAAGACAGATTTTGATGATGATCCTGACTCCGACCGGTTAATAAATATTGATGAGTATAAGTATAATACTGATCCTTTTGATGCGGATACTGATGATGGAGGTATTGGTGATGGAGATGAAGTGGATTTTGGTACTGTACCAAGCAACAGGCCTGAAGATGATCCGATTGATACTGATGATGATGGGCTGACAGATTTTGAAGAGACAGGAATTTATGGAACTGATCCTGATGTTGCGGATACTGACCTTGGTGGAATGAATGATGGGGATGAAGTAAAGAGAGGTTCAGATCCTTTGAATCCTAGTGATGATTTGGATACTGATCTGGATGGACTTTCTGATTATGATGAGGAGAATGTTTATAATACAGATCCAAACGATCCGGATACTGATGATGGTGGAGTTGACGATGGAACTGAGGTTTTCCGTGGGACTGATCCGTTAAATCCTGATGATGATATAACTACGGTTATTAATGAACTTGGTGAAGGGATTTATGTGATTATTGAAGAGTGTGGTGATGGATGTTGTCCATTTGTAGATAATTTATCTGATTTGGAAGGTGGTGATGTAGTGTTTACTGCGATTATGTCACCGGATAATGGTGAGATTTTTGCTAAGAGTGAGGATGTGGAGATTGAGTAGAAAATGAATTATAATTTTTCCAAAATTTCCTCGAGGATTTTTCCAAAATGATAATCAAGTTCATTTTCTGATAAACTCTCTTTTTCACTTTTTGTATAAATGTAAATGGGAATAAGTAGTTTTTTCTTCCTGAATAAATAGATATAACTCCTAAGTCCTCCAGACTTTCCCTGATTTGTATCACTACTTTTAATCCTTATTTTAAATATTGATTTTCCTATATGTACTTCATTTTCAGGGGAAAAGGTTTTTAATATTTTTAAAATGTCCTTTTTTATATTAGGAAATTTCTTTTTGATTTTTTTTAATTGTCTTATGAAATGTTTTGTAACATAGACAGAATATTTCATCTATACATCTTTTAATTGTTCTTCAAGCGGGGGTAAATTATCTACATCCATCTTATCCAAAACCTTATTTAATGCTTCCACCGTATTATCAAGCTTAGATTTTTTAGTAAGCTTATAGTATTTTATTAGAAAAATAAAAGTAGAGGTCTGATTGTTTAATCCTTCTTCATCTTTAATGTCTTCTAATTCTTCCTTAATCTTATCTTTAACTTTTAGTAATATTGTTGCCATAGCCATAGAATATATAATTATTATATATCTATTATATATCTGTTATAGTTTTTTTGCAAGTTTTTTAATCCCAACTCAAACTTGAGTCCCCTGTTATTGGGATTGGATCACCAAGATATTTTGGTTTGGATTCAAAGTGTACGTTGAAGAAAGCTTTAACTTTTGCGATAGATTCTCTGGCTTTGTTGTAAAACATTCCTAAGTACGGCTGTTTATCAGCGATGAGACCATAAGTTTGAATATTAAGGTTTTGGCCTATGTAGACCGATCTGGCGAGGTGAAATTCTTGAGTTACAACAATTGCATGGAACACCTGGAAAATTTCTTTAGCCCTGTACATACTATCGTAAGTGTCGAATCCTGCATGGTCCAGGAAAATGTCTTCAGAAGGGATCTCGGCTTCCAGGAGGTAATCTTTAATCGTGTTAACTTCATCGTAATTGTCTCTTCCGTGATCCCCGCTAACAAGAATTCTTTCAATTTTTTCTGAGTTGTAAAGTTCAATAGCAGTATCTACTCTGTCTTTGAGCATGTCGCTCATTTTTCCGCTATTATAAACCTTTGCACCAAGTATTATTGCTACTTTGGTCCTGGGGATATCTTCGATGTTTTTGTAGATAAGATCTTTGGTTGTGTAGTTTACATAAATATTTATCACAAAAACTATAAAACCTGTGATAAGCGATAAGGCTAGGATGATTATTAGTGTTTTTTTTAGGATTTTCATTGGTTGTTTGTTTTTGGGAATCTGTAATGGCCGATAATTTCTGTTGGCCATAAAGTGAGCATATTGTCTTCAACTGTGCCGTGACCGTAGTTGTGGATTAAATACGGCACTCCGTCTCTTCTTCTTTTGTCTGATACAATTCCTATGTGCATTAGACCGGTTGCAGGGTTTCTTGCATATGTAACAATATCTCCTCCCTGCCACTGTTGTAAATTTTCGATATCGTTTGGTGTAATTGTTATAGTTAACGATTGTGCGAATTTTTCAAAAAAAGATATAAGGTTTGGGACTCGTCGAAAATCTATATTAGGATCAGGTTCATCTTCAATTCTTGGATAGTCTTCAATGTTGTTTTTAATATCTGTGTCGAGGAGGTTTTTGAGGTCATATCCGGCGTTTTCAAAACTTCTCCAAATCACATCGGTGCAAACACCGGTGTCATCAGGAGGGTAACCACCTGAAAAATATTCTCCATTGTACGAAGTAGTAATTCCAATTCTGTTTTTTGCACCTTCAAGGATGTCTTGTTGGTTGGTGATACCGTTATTGTTGAAGTCATTATTTTCAGTTAGATCAAGGATTTCATCGGGAACAGGCACTTCTATAGGTGCAGAAAATATTGAAGTTGTTAAATAACCGGTATTTTTCAAAATTAACCCTGTAGACAGGACGATTAAAGTAAAGATTAGTAAAATAAGGAAATTTTTTGTGTTGTTTATTTCTTGCATTTTGTTTTATTGGGATTTGAATTTTAGCAGAAATGGGGATTTTTACAAATAGGATATTTACGTTCCCACAACGTAATACCAATGGTCTGATATTTCATCTATTACTACAAGCTGGGTAAAGTGATTGAATTCCTCCTTTATAGGAGGATTGTCATCAGATCTATATATAAATCCTCTAAAATCATCAATAAATCCTATATAAGTAATAAAGAAAACTTCTGTTAGACCATCATTTTTGTAAACCCAGATTTTTCCTCTTTTTGATAAATTTTTATACTGCTGCGGTAACTCTATACGATCAGGAAATCCAACGACACTTTTTACTTCGATTGTGCCATCTTTTATCATAGAGATTACTTCATTTCTTTCATCTAATTTAAAGTTAAAGTTGATACTCTTCTTTGTTTTAGAGATTATCGGGGTGAAGGTTAAAAAAACTGAAGTTATAATCATTAATAAAGGTATTACAGCTAATTTTTCAGATTTCTTATTCCTTTTTGCTAAATGTATTACTGACAAAATTAATCCTATAAATAAGAGGATAGATAATCCAAAAAACATTAAGGGTATAAAAATAAATGATAATTCATTGATATCAGTATTTTTAAATATTGGCAGATCGCTGAAATCTTCTGAAAAAGTCATAAAAAGCATAAACAGTACTGAAATAATCAGGCAGTACCAAAACGTAAAGTTTTTTTTGAAATATTTTATTTTCAAGTTTCTAGGTTTTTATTGATTTATTACCCAACATCAATAATCTCATCAGGACTTAATTGTTCGTAGTTACTGTAATCCTTGACTTTGAGCTTACTAAAAATTTCTTTTACCTTTTCATGATTTTCTTCAGGCAGTTGTTGAAGATGTAAGTTTGGGATTGATAGAGGTTCGAGATATTTACCGATTTTAGATATTAGTTTTTTGTAGTTCACGAAACCTTTTAATGCATTTGGATCTACTTCTGTAATTTCTTTTGGGAAGACAATTACCTTTTCACATTCTGGGACTATTTGAGGCATTCCCCCATTCCATGTAAAAACTCTGATTACGTCTTTTTTCCCCTTTTTTCTGTAGAAAAGGATTTTAGGGACGAAGTAACCAGTTTTTTCTGATAAATTATCTTTTACTGATGTATATCCACCATGGATATGTTTTTTCGTGTGGTAAATAAGGATGTTTTTTTGTATCTGAGTTCTGAACAGCAACAGCGTTGCTTCTGGCCCAGGTTTCAATTAACTCTTTTTGAACACACTCTTTTGGGGCCCCATCACCACCGATTTCGTGATCCTGGGGATCAACTACTAATAGATCAAAATGTTCCGCAAACTCCACTACAAGCGGCATTGTTTCATAAGCAAAAAACGTAGGCCTCAAGTAGTTGATATTAAAATCTATCCCTTCATCCTCATTAAAACTGTAATTAAAATACACTCCAGTATTTGGATTTTCATACCAAATCTGAAAATCTTTTTCAGTTTTTTCAGGGATTTGATAGTTTGGTTTATCTTTAAAGTAGTTTAGAAAATCTTCTTTGGTGATTTTTTTATTATCTTGAGATGTGAAATGTAGGTCGTAGCTCATAATTATATTAATTACTTATAATACCAACAGTTTTTCTATCCATTCATCTAAAACTTCAACGGTTAATGCATTAGCAGGATAGAAAAATTCTCCTTCATAAATCCCATGTTGATAAAATATTTTCATATATTTTTCAAACCATTCCCCTCCAAGAACGTCACCAACAGGTCCATAGTCTTCTCCATTATCAGCAACTCCAAAAAGGTTAACTAATATTTTTGTAGCTTCGGCTCTATTTATTGTATCGTATAACCCAACTTCACCATGTATGTACCCCAAATTATAGGCTGTAGCTACATAATCATAATATGGATGATCTTCTGGTATATCTTCAAATGTTGGGTTTCCATCAGTGTCTATTGGTATCTCAGTCGCTTCAATAACTTTTTTAAAGAATTCTGCTTTTGTAATTGCTTCACATCCTTCACAAATTAAACCTTCTTCATCACCGTATATCCCTTCTTCATCCCCATAATTTTCTTCTTCTCCATTTTCTTCATAATTTTGCCTTGAAATAATGTCTTCGATGATTGCTAATGTTTTTACTGTTTCTGCTCTGTTAATATATGTATCTGGTCTAAATGAACCGTCAGGATGCCCATCGATTAAATTTCTATGCTTAAAGAAGCAAATTTCTTCTGAATATTTATCTTGACTATCCAAATCTGTAAAACATTCTGTTGTTATGTTCATTTCATCTTCAGGTTCGAATCTATCTCCAACAATATCATTTATAAAACCAACGACTTCTTTTCTGGTGATAGGTTGGTCAAGATCAAAATTTGGTTCAGAAACTAAACGGGTATCTAAATATTTTGCGATTTTGTAAAATTGTAAAGCCCAATGGTATTCATATCCATCAGCTGACAGGGCGTTAACTTCTTCATTATCCCAATATGGGGATTCTGATCCTTCAATTTTTTCACCTAGCCTTGTGCAATTTAGAGCCATTTTAATAAATTCTGCATATGTTACTTCTGCATCAGGTTTAAAATATCCTGTTATGTTTCCTTGTTCATCTTCATAACCTTCAACAAACCCATAATCTTTAAATGACTCAATGAAACCATGATACCAAGAACGATAGATAACATCTATAAATGGGACAAGCCCTCTTTCATAAAGTTCTTCTTTTGGAGACTCTTCAAGCCACTTATCTTCTAATCTATCATCCAGCTTACTAAAGTTATCCCAAATTGTATTTTTCCGTTCTTCGCCATTGAACCATTCCATTTTTTTGTTCCATTCATCAGGATTCTCCTGGATATATTGGCCTAAAATTAATAACTCTTCGTTTGGTGAATTTGCGTCCATCCAATATATTCCTTCTGCAAAAGAGTTACGCCTATTTTCAAAATTATTGAGTTTTGTTTCATCAACTATTGCAAAATAATCTATATATCCGTTTTCATTTTCTTCATAGAAGAATAATGAACCGTCTTCGATTATATCAATTTTGTTTTGTAAGTACTCTTCTTCTTCCCCTAAGTTGTAAAAATCCTTATTTTTGTAATCCCATTCCCATTCATAATCATTAATATAATCTGCGATTAACTTTTTATCATCGACGACAACTGTTTTGTCCGCATTACAAAACAGAGTAGCTTCTATTACCTCTCCATCTTCGTTTTCTTCATAATCTATAACATTTAAACATCTTATTAAATCTCCATAATAATCTCTTGTTGCTTCTTGTGCTTCAATTGCACTGTTATATTGATCCATAATATAGTTCCATGTATCTGGATAGTATTGACCAAATTTTTCTAAAGCATCTTCTCGTATATTAATTGTGGTTTTTGTAGAACTTGTAGAATAACTAAAGTATAACCCACTTATTTCGTTTTCAATATTTAGCAAAAATTCGTCAAAATATTCTTCAGTAAAATACTCATGATATGTGCCAAGGTCCTCTGGATGATAGATGTCGATATAGTTATTATTTAGATTTTCCTCTTCTCTTTCTTCGCTTGTTTCTATTGCTTCATTTTCCAAGTAAATTTCACATTCTTCGTCACAGGAATTTTCTTCTTCTATTGGTTCTAATGTAAAATCTTCAATTTCATCCTCCTCTAAACGACATGGATTGATTTCATACATTATATCAAACCAAAAATCCGGATATTCAGTCCTTAGAGTTTCACCGGTTTCATAGCTATCAATACAGGCTAAACTGTTTTCATTGTTCGGATTATCATTGAAACATATTTCAAATAATTCATAATTTGTGGCACAACTAGCATCTACAACCTCTTCAACATTAAAGTATTCTTCATAATCGGAGAGAGTGTCTGATGTAATACTGGTCCATACTGATTCTCCGCTTGTATTAATTTCTTCTTCAGGATTAAAATAATCATAATCTATATCATTCAAACAAGAACCAAAACTGTTTCTATAATCAATATAATCATCCCAGACATCCGGATATTGTTCTCTAAAAGCTTCAAGGATTTCAATATTATCTAATATAATTCTATATTCTGAGGGGGTGTATCCGAAATAATGTCCAAAACTAATCTTTCGAACCCCACCATCAGGACTGCATGTCGATGAACTAATATTTTCAATATAATATAGTTCTTCATAGTCTGAAAGTTCATCTACAGTTGGATAGATTTCTTCCAATTCAAATTGAGTTACATTATCTGTACACGGATTTCGATCTAAAAAAGCTTCCCAGATATCCGGATATTGCTCTTTAAAAGCATTAAAAACTCCACTTTCTGAGAATGAAAGGACAATTTCCTCTTCACCAATTTCTTCACAATAAAACATTCTAAAACCTACTACCTCATCAGAAGTTGTGGAACAGGTATATGATTTAATATTACCAGGGTGAAAGCAGTGTTCATAATCCGGGAACTCCTCAACAGTAATACGTGTATTGTAGTCCCAATAATCAAAGTCCGCCATAACCGGAGCAAAACTCACAATAAGTGTAAGTATTATGGAAGATAAAAGGAAAAGAAGTATTTTTTTCATGGTTTTAGAAGATTATTTATATATGGTATTTAATAATAGCCTTATTTAGGGTAAAATTCAACGATTTGTCCGGCTTCTAATTTTATTTAGCAATAATTTCTATTCTCAGTGGATTTTCTTTTATATGTAATTCACGACCTTTTGATATAGGTTTATTAGATGAAAATGTATAGATAATTTCATTATCTTTTACAATTTGAATAAATAAATATTTTTCTTTTGGATATTCAAAGTTTGGCAATAATAGTGAAGTTTTATTACCAGCAGACAATATAAGATTTTCTTTATGAACAATACTGTTAAAAGTATCAAATTCTTTAGTATATATTTGAACTATTTGAAGAGAATAAGTACTATCAGTATCATTTACAAAATTGTATGGATTTTCTATAGATTCATCATACGGGGAGCATCCACAAAACAACAATGTAACTGAGATAATTAGATATTTTATATGTATTTTTTTCATATGTTTAAGTTTTATTTAGGTTGTGGTATTTACAATAGTGAACCCATTAGGATTAATAATGTAATTAACATCTTCAGATATTAAAGGAATCCGATCAGGATTATCATCAACCCAATCGAAATAAAAAGTCACCTTGAAGTTCATTGCATTCGCAGTTCCCCGGTTCTTAACTTTCACAGAAAGATTCAGAGGTTCATAGCCAGCGTATGTTTCTGCAGGAACCCCCTGGAGATCATAAGCAATTAGATCCGGCTGGAGCGCTTGTGCCTTTGCTTTGGGCACAAGGGTAGCTTCAGAAAAAATTGGATTCGATAGAAAAGTTGTAAGAATGAAGACCGAAAGGATTGTTGAGGTGAGTTTTTTCATGGGTTTATTTTAAAATTTTTTGATTCAAATGTCTCTTGAATATTAATCATCTCGATATATATACCAATCTTTTTCTATTTTAATTAAACTATCAAAATGAGTTCTATTAGTAATATTTTCATCATAGATGATGCCACACTCAGAATCTGCAAAACCAAATAAAGTGAATTTTATATACAGATTTGAATTTTTGTCAGTTTTTCTTACATAAACACATTGAACATCTAATTTTTCTAAATCTGACTTTAGATCATCAGGAATATTATCTGAAAAAACACAATATTCAGTAATTTCATTTTTATTTATAAAATCCTCGACGATTTTATTAAATATTTTTGCATTTGTACTATAATTTCTTTTGATATTTTCATCAGAATATTTATTTAAAGTACAGTTACTTAAGATTAGTAGAATAATGATAAAAGTTAATAATACAAAGTATTTTTTCATTCAAAAATTTCAATTATGTACCAATTTTCCCCAACTTTTTCTTTTACATATT
>Ga0180433_10010304_pt1 | contig 11274 bp, 12 predicted proteins | sample SS_ome_8_FD_132980 | JGI IMG/M metagenome (GOLD analysis project Ga0180433, IMG submission 132980) | Hypersaline lake sediment archaeal communities from the Salton Sea, California, USA - SS_1_D_1 metaG | ecosystem: Environmental > Aquatic > Non-marine Saline and Alkaline > Hypersaline >... | reverse complement strand
CAAAAATCCACAATAGATAAAGGATATTTTTCAATAAATTCTTGAAAATTATTTTTATCAAGCTCAACTACATACTTCGGCCATTCAACTGCATAAGATGCATCTTGTTTAGAAACATCGCTTTCTTCTTTACTCTTAAAAATTCTCATAATGTTTTATAGAAATATTTTATTTTTAGTAGAGTTTTCTCCTAATTCTTTGATTTTACCTGTGAATTCTGTAGCAACTTTTGCATATTTTTGTCCTTCTGATGCAGAGACCCATGAGAGAAGTAAACGATCAGACTCAAGACCTGTTTCTTCAAAAACTTTTTTTAACATAGCAAATCTCCTACGTGTATAATAATTGCCCTCTTGATAATGACAATCACCCGGGTGGCATCCTGCTACAAGTACGCCATCTATGCCACCTAGATATGCTCTTAATACAAAAATCGGATCAACCCTACTTGAACACATTACCCTAATAGGCAATATAGACGCAGGGTATTTAAGCCGACTAGTTCCTGCTAGATCTGCTCCAGCATAAGAACACCAGTTGCATAGAAAAGCAAGTATTCTTGGCGTAAATTCCTCATTTTTTTCCATATTAATCCTTTATCCCTCAAATTCTTTAAATTCATCTTTTTTAAATGTAATAAGAGGTATTTTTTCATCTACATTTTTACCTGGTATATAATCAAACATCTTTTGAACAGATTCGCTAACTTTTTTAAATACCATAGCAACTGGTATATCAGAGGGGCACACATCATCACATGCACCACATGCAACACAAGATATACTAATATGTGTCAATCTACCAAGATGGAAATAAAGTGTACCTGGTGGGACTCTAAGACCTGGTCTTTTTCTAAGTTCAGTTTCAAAGTTGGAAGGTCCATATTCAGAATCAGATGATTCAAACTCGCAAAGTACACAGTAGCATATAGGACATACTTTGCTACATCCATGACAGCTTATACATTTTCCAAATATTTCAATCAGCCCGTCTATACCATTCATCTTTTTATCAATTTCATCAAAGAGTTTTTTCTTTTCAATTCCTCTTTTTTCACGAGCTTTATCTAATTTTTTGCTATCCATTTGTTTATCTGAAAAATCTCCCTTGAATCCCTTAGCAATTTCTTCGGCTTTTTTGGTGTTAAGAAACATCATGCATTGTTTATCAAGATCATTTTTTCCTAGCATATCAACAGTTATATCTGCAACATAAGGCGCAAATTCTTCACATGATCTGCAAGTCGGTCTTGAACCATCAGGAATCTCACCTTTTTTAACTGCATCCCAATATTTTGAAAGATTTTTTTCTACAGTTCCATCTACTCCAAATTTAGTTGGATAAACACCGCCACATGTTGAACTTATGATTAGCAGATTTTCTAGGCTTCCCTGTTCACGTTTAATCAATTCTACAAAACCTCTTAGCTCACATGGTTTTACAACTGCAGCAACTAGTTCATCGGGCGATCCTTTTAATGTAAAACGAGACAATAAGTTACCAGCATTAACTGGCATTAATGGATAAAAGGGAACAGCATCCTGAAGGTCTTTCACGTCTGCTATTAACGAGTATGCAACAGCTCCTTTTTTTTCTATTTTTTTGAGAGTAAAAACTGCTTTGACTTTTTTGTTTTCTAATAGGTACTTTAGTAATTCTAGAACGCCTTGCTCTGTGCTTTTGTTTATTTTAAGTGATTTAGTCATCTGAATCCTCCACCTCAAGAAGTTCTTCTTCTTTATAGGCAACTAGTGGGATAGGTTCGTCAAGATTTTTACCAGAGACATAATCAAATAAAGCCTGAGTTTCATCAGCTATCATACTAAATATCTGACCAACAGGAATAGACATCGAACATGCGTCTTCACAAGCACCACAGGAAACACAAGAAATACTCATATGCATCATCCTGCCCATCTGGAAAAGAGTTGTATCAGGTAGGAATCGTATACTACCCTTGCTCTCAGCTCTTTCAAGATAATCCTCAGCAGAATGTTTTACTTTATCAGAATCAAAATAACAAAGGCGACATATACAAACAGGACATACTCTCATACAATTATGACAATTTATACAGTGGCTAAAGGTTTCAACGAGATTATCTATCCCGCCTACTTTTGCTTTAAGCTCTTTATGCGCCTTTTTTCTTTTTTTCTTTTTTTCATCTGAAAATGTTTTAACTTTTGTCTGCCAGCTATCAATATTATCTTTTAGATTTATTCCAAGCTTATTGGCTGCATCATCTCCTTTTGTACTATTTGAAATAAGAAAAAAAGTATCTTTTTTTGCACCAAGTGTGCCTATATGAAGATCTCCTGATACCATACTTGATTTATCACATATTTGACATAGAGGTCTCATCATCTTATCATCAAGTTTTTTAGCAGCCTCGTTGAATAATTTTATGTTTTTCTCAGGATATTTTAAAAAATCCGAAGATGGTAAAACACCTGGGCAATCCATGCTAATAATAGTCATATTTTCTAGATTAGCTTGACCAAGTTTTGCAAGCTCCACAGTTGCTCTAACTTCACAGGGTCTCATAACAGCAGCTATCTTAATTTTTCCTTTACCGAGCCGAGTTACACTAGAAACTGCTTTAGCACCTTGAACAAACATAGTCGGTGGAAGGGGTGTTGCATCCTTCAAAAGAGATTTATCTTTGACAAGTACATAAGCAAACGAATCTCCTGATGGAGCTCTCATAGGGATTATAACTGCGTCAAAAACACCTTTTTTCATTGATTTTTCCAGCATACCAATAATTGTCTTTTCTACGCTGGGTTTAGCAGCTACAATCGCACCTTTAAGCTTACTCATTTTATAGCCTCCCTTATCTCTTGATAAAGTTGTTTAAATTTGAAATGTTTAATAGATGCTGCACCAGATGGACAAGCAGCAACACAGTTTCCGCATCCTCTGCAAATGACCTCGTTCACTACAGATATTTTCTTTGATTCATCAAAAGTTATAGCGCCGTATGAGCAAATAGATAAACATGTTTTACAGCCTATACAAAGAGCTTCAGATATCTCAGATGTTTTAACCTCTGGTTCTATCTTCCTACCTGGGACTAGAGATGATAATATCTTTCCAGCTGCAGCTTCCGATTGAACTAATGTTTCAGATATATTTTTTGGACCTTGTGCACAACCAACTATGTATATGCCCTCTGTAGAGGTAGAAATAGGATTTATTTTTTCATGTTCTTCTTCAAAGAAACCTTCGTCACCTTGATATATTCCAGTTATCTCTGCAATTTTAGAAGCATCAACAGCAGGCTCAACAGCAGGGGCAAGAATCACCATATCCACAATAAGATTAGTTTTGCTGCCATTTTCGTCCTTGTATTTAACACTTAATTGATCTTTACTTTTTGTAATCTCAGCATCAGAAAATCTTATGAAATTAACATTTTTTCCTTTTGCCTGCTCATACAATTTCTGATTTGTTTTTCCAGGAATACAAAGATCAGAATAAAGATTAGAAACTTTAACTGAAGGAATTTTATCAGTAAGGTATTTAGCAAATTTTATAGAATACATGCAGCATATTTCTGAACAATATCCTTTTTCTTTTCTACCTACACAATGAATAATTGCAACTGATTTTGGAGGTTTACCATTTTTAAGGGATATTTTCCCAGATTTGTTCATTTTTTCAAATTCCAGTGAAGTGATTACATTGTTTAATGTACCATATCCATACTCTGGCAGTTTTTTAGAATCAAAAAGCGTTGAACCAATTGCTATTACCACAGCACCTACATCAAATTGAACTGGTTCATCTTCAGCATCCGTTCTTTTAACCTTTATCTCAAAATTTCCAAAGAAGCCAACGGCTTCGTCTACTTCACTGTTGGTAAAAACCTTGATGTTCTCGTTGGTATTTATCTCCTCGATTTTACCATTAATGATTTCTGATAGTGGTTTCATACTAAGAAAGTTCTTCTCAAAGTTTGTAACTAAACCACCTAACTCAGGGGCTTTTTCGACAAGGTATACCTTTCTGTTAGGTCTCGCCAGTTGCAGACTTGCTTCAATTCCAGCTATGCCTCCACCGATTACAAGTACATCGGGATTGCTATCTATCTCTTTTTTCTCAAGAGATGAATGATAGCGTACTCTTCCAATAGCTGCTCTTATCAAACGTATAGCTTTTTTTGTTGCTTCGTCCTTGTCCTCTGTAATCCAGGCACATTGTTCTCTTATATTGGCAAGTTGAAAGAGATAAGGGTTAAGACCTGCTTTTTCAGATACTTCCATGAAAGTTTTTTCATGATCCTTAGGAGAGCATGCTGCAATTACAAGATGGGTCAGATCCTGTTTTTTTATTTCCTCTTCAAGGAATTTTTTACCATCTGCTGAACATAAAAGTTTGAATTTTTTAATAACTGCAACATCTTTATCTGAAGAAATTGCTTCAATGACTTTATCAATATCAACTTTTTCTGCTATGTTTGGGCCGCATTCGCATACATAAACGCCTATTTTTCTTTTCATTTAATCGTTCCTTTTAATTATAAGATGATAATATTTTTCCAACTGCTGCACTTGCCTGTGATACTGATTCTTGAATATTCTTTGCACCCTGAGAGCAACCTGCAATAAAAACTCCAGGTTTTGAGGATACAACAGAAGAATCCTCTAGATTCTCTTGCTGGAAAAATCCATATTCATCAATAGATATTCCAAGAGTTTTAGCAAGTTTGGAAGCATCATGAGATGGCTCAATAGCCGGTGAAAGGATAACCATGTCAACGCCAAGGTTTCCTTTTTTTCCACTTCCATTGTTGTATTTGATAGAAATCTCTTTTCCTTGCTTAGCAACTTCAACATTGCTTGCACGGATCATATTAACCTTTGTTTCTTTCATTTTCTCATAAAACTTCTGATGAGATTTACCAGGTATGCAGAGATCTGTATAAAATTCAGATATTTTTACATCAGGGATTTTTGATTTTAAATAATGATTAAACTTAAGTGAATACATGCAACATACCGATGAACAATATCCTTTTTCTTTTCTACCTACACAATGAATAATTGCAACTGATTTTGGAGGTTTACCATCTTTAAGGACTATTTTTCCTTCAGTCGGACCGTTGGATGCGTATAATCTTTCAAACTCTAGGGCATTATAGATATCGTCGATTTTTCCATATCCATATTTAGGTAATTTTTTAGAATCAAAGACATTAAATCCTGTTGCTACAAGAATTGCTCCAACTTTAAGCTCAATTTTTTCATCTTTTTGGTTATAATCTACAGCTCCAAACATGCAAGCTTCTTGACAAGCAGTACATTTTTTACCTTTGAAACGAAGGCAGTTTTCAGTATCAATCATAGGAACGTTTGGAAGTGCACCAGCACATGGAACATATATTGCTTTTCTCTCACTAAGTCCCTCTTCAAACTCGTTTTTTAAATTAACAGGACAAGGTTCAAAACAAGCATTGCAGCCTATGCAATTAATCATGTCTACGTATCTTGCTTTTTTATGGATTTTAACAGTAAAATCTCCAGGATTACCTTTGATTTCTTCAACTTCAGCAAGCGTTAAAAGATTAATATTTTTATCCTGAAGCAGCTCTTGCTGTCTCGGAGCCACCATACATGTTGAGCATTCCATGTTGGAAAATACTTCTTCAAATTTTATAGTGGTGCCACCGGTATAAGATGTTTTTTCAACCAAATGCACTTTTCTGTCGGCCTTAGAAAGCATTAAGCTTGCTTCAATTCCAGCTATGCCTGCCCCAATCACTAGCACATCAGTAATATGTTTTTTTTCTACCATAATTACCTCTTTAAATTATAACGATTTTTTTGCCTTAATTGGGCTTGGCCCCATCTTTTTAATTTTTTCGTTAAACTCGTTAACAACATCTGCAAATCTTTGGCCTTCTGATGCAGAAACCCAAGAAAGACGTAAACGATCTGCCTCTAAACCAAGTCCTTCAACAACCTTTTTTAAAATCGCAAATCGTCTGCGAGCATAGTAATTTCCTTCATCATAATGACAATCACCAGGGTGACATCCTGCTATAAGAACACCATCTGCACCTTGAAGAAAAGCTGTTTCGACAAGAACTGGATCAACCCTGCTAGAACACATAACTCTAATAGGTGTCAAAGATGCAGGAACTTTTAATTTGCTAGTTCCTGCTAGATCCGCTCCAGCATATGAACACCAATTACAAAGAAAGCCTACTATTCTTGGTTCGAATTTTTCTGCCATTCCTTCCCCTTTTTAATTAAAAGTTTTAACTTTTTCAAATTATGTTTGGATATTTTCAACTAATTTTTTGATAGGTAATGCTAGAATTGTATTTGTGCTTTGAACTTTCCTCCACCCTCATCTGCACAGACAAGAAGTGTTTTGTTTGTTCTTTGACACCATGCTTTTATGTCATCTGGAAAAGAATGACAGTCTGCTAATACCTCAAGCATATCACCTTGTTGGATTTCCTTTGCCTTAGCTGCAACTTTAAGTATTGGCTGTGGGCATTTCAATCCTAAAGTATCAAGTGTGTGTGTTGTCATAATTTTTCACCTCTTTTTTAAAATGAAAATGTTACCTGAGCATCATTTATTTCTGCCATGAAAGTTGTTGCTCCGACAACTTCCACTCCCTCTCTCAAATCTTCTTTTTTCATATCTTTTGCATCAAATGCTAGTTCACATAACATTATCCTAGCTCCAAGGGCTTCTACTCCTTCAACTAAGTCAGCCATATCTGGCATTCCCTTGCCTTTAATTTTTTCAAGTTCACCTTTTTTTAATGCTGGTGCTCCGCTCGGAGTGAAAAACAAAACAAGATCATCTCCTGATGCAATTGCACTAGAACCCAAAATGAATGCTGGATAAAGATTCGTAGGTTCTGTTCCATTACATATTATCGCTACTTTACTCATAACATAACCCCCGTTGGAGCAATATTACTTTTATATATAATTCTTATGGTTTTCTTAGTCAAGCAAGATAAAAATTAATCAATAATAGTTTCAATTTGAAATAGTTATATAATCAATTACACGTGAGGCCATATAAAAAAGTACCATAAATCCCAAACTTAGTATTATAGTAACATACCATTGTAAATTAAGAGGAAAAGTCTGTTTAGATATTCCAACATAAAACCATAGGGGTATAAGAAAAATAATATACATCATCAGCCAGTATCTAATCGGTTTTCTACCCATATACTCTAATCTTTTTAGTTGTATTCCATTAGAATCAATAATATATATAGCAAGAAAGATCAAAAATGAAACCAAAATAGAGAGCATTATAAAAGAAGGAGTCGCGGTCATTTTATTTAAGGGTATAAAAATCAAAAACGCAAGGAAGAAAATAAATGTAGACCATATAACAGTTTGATTGCTACCGCACCATAAGCCATTTGAAATAATTCCTTGACCAATTATAAGCCCTGTAAGCATTACAGGGAGATAGTATAATGCTCCGGGATAGCCACCCAAATAATGACCTATGAATATAGAAGTCATATCAAAATATATTAAAACAATATAAGATAGATTAATAACAAAAATAAGGCTGATTAGAATTTTCCAATTTAACTTAGAAAGCACAACACATGCAATAAATAAAATTGCACTTAACATAACTTCATCCATCTCTAGAAATCCATATGCTGAAAATGTGGACAATAAAATCCCTATCAGAGCCAATTTACCAAATCTTAAAAGTACAGTTCGTAAAATAGTAGATTTTTCTTCTTTTTCTCTTTTTTTAAGATAAAATGCAAGGGATAGACCACTAGCAAAAAGAAACATTGGAAGAATAAAATCTCCCAAATGTACAGTACCCCAAACGTTATGGCGTAGTATATCTGGAAGGTTACTACTAAGTCGTAGTGTTAATGTAAAGAAAACCATTCCAAGGATTGCTAGCCCTCGGAATGTATCTATAGATTGATATCTTTCCATATATTTTATTTGTTTTTTTATCCCACAACTGCCTCTTCTGCTTCATCCATTGTTCCAGGCTCAGAACCGATGCATATAGGATAATTTGGACCTGTTCGTTCAAATCCTTTTGGTGCAATAGTTGTATTTGCACACCATCCACACATACCATGCTTAAGGGCAGTAGCATCATAGCCAAGTGCATTAAGCATTGCTGTTGCTTGGCTGGCTGTATGACCTGTGTAGCAAACTACTATTATCTCATTGTTGAATGGTAACTTTGACAGGTTTTCTTTTGTAAATAAGCTTGTTATGCCTCCGTAGTTAACTGACCAAGGAATATGACCTAGTTTGTAATCTGCAGGTGATCTTATACTTAAAACAAATGGATCATCTGATGTATTACCATCGTTCAGTTCTTCGTACAAATCTGAGGCCAGTTTAACACTTGTATCTATAGAATCATAAAGAGTTCCACGTAGTTCTTCATCATAAGCACCTGTATCGTAATTATAATCATGTCCTTCCTTTTCTTTAGTAAAACATTTATCTAATGTCACCTGGGAATCTGTAGTCCAAGAACACATACCCCACATCAGTGTGATGGCATTATATCCATTGAGATTTAATAACGCTGTTGCTTGGCTGGCTGTATGGCCTGTGTAGCAAACTACTACAATCTGTTTTGATTTGTTTTCAGGTAATTTTGCAAGACCTTCTTCTGTAAACAAAGTTGACATACCTATATTTACAGCACCAGGTATATGCCCTGCCTCGTAATCTTCGGCTTTTCTTACACTAAGAATAAATGGGTCATTAGATACGTCTGTGTCATTGTATAATAACTCCCACAGATCTGGGGCTTTGATAACTGGTGATTTTTTAGTAGCAGTTAATGCGGCAATTCGCAATGCATCTGAATCAGATTCAGATGTTACTTGATTTGTTTCTACTTCTGAGGTTGTACTTGGCTCAGGATCGCCTCCGCATGCTAATGGTTCTAGTATTTCATTTTTTGCAGGCATAGTTTTTACAGATGCTTGAGGAGCAAAAACATTAATAGAAGTTGTAACCTCGGGATACCCTGGATCTGATCCATTAATGATGGGATAATCGCTCCCTGATGTGAAATATTTGTTAACTGCAACATCGCTATCATTAGTCCAAGAGCACATGCCCCACAAAAGACAAAGAGCATCGTAACCCATGGTATTAAGCAATGCTGTAATTTGCGCAGCAGTATGTCCTGTGTAACAATATACTACAATCTGTTTGTCCTTAGGTAAAGTTTCAAAGTTTTCTTCAGTAAAAACACTCGTATATCCAATGTTCACTGCATATGGTATATGGCCCAATGCATAATGTTCAGTACTCCTTATGCTAAGTATATAGGGATCGTTTGTTGTATCATTGTCATTAATAAGAGTGTGAAGATATGTCGCATTGATGTATTTAGTTGAATCTTTTGCATAATTTCTAGTTGCAACTAGAATTGCATCAGATTCTTCCTCTGGACTTTTTGTCAAATAGAAATAGCCCATAGAGAATATCAAAAGTAAGATACAAATAATTGCCAAAATTTTATCTTGTTTATTTGTCATTTTTTTCCTCCTCACATAGCAGAAAATCTTCCAGTTCTTTCGTTCCATTTAACAAATATGTACCATAGCAACAGTATCAAAATCATGATTGTAATTGCGCCAAGGTATGTGAATTGATCTGGAAGGAATATTGCTTGTTTTAACCCTGCAGGTAGCATATTTAAAAAAGCTGGTTGTATGTATTCTGCTGTTAGTGGTGCAGCAATAATTATTCCTATAAGTGCCAACCATAGTTTCACATGTCCCTCACCAGCTCGCCAAGATGAACCTACTGTACATCCACCTGCTATAGTCATACCAAAACCAAAGATTATACCACCTATAATTCCCGGCATCCAAAAGTTAGATCCAACCATAGTCGCCTCGCTACCTATTCCCATGATTTTTATAACTGTAAAGCCTAATAATCCCACTAGAAGACCAGCTATTATGGCTACAGCTGGCTCTGCATCGCCAGTCATAAAAGGTTCGCGCAATGCACGAACTATACACCATCTAGAACGTTGTAGAACAATTCCAATAAAAAGTCCAATTAATGCAAACGCAAACAATGTAAAATCGTTGAAGGTAAATGCAAGTGCCAGACCAATTATTACCACGACTAGTCCTGCAAGTGGCTGCAATGAAATGCCTTTGGTTTTTGCTTGGAGAAACGTTGATGATTTACCGCTGCTCATCTTTGGATGTTTTTCCATTTCCCAAAGCAAGTATTTTACTGCAAAGAAAACGCCAATTGCTAATCCGATAACAAAGATTATTGCACCTGCTGAAAGTGCAGCCCAACCGCTAAAGAAGTTACCAATAGTACAGCCCATACCAATTATACAGCCTATGCCCATCAAGATTCCACCTAGTAGTCCCTTGAAAAGTTCTCCTCCTGGAGCAATACGAATTGCAAATTCTTTACCTAAAAGCGCACTTGCAAGAGCACCAACGATTACTAAAATAGAAAGCACTGCATATTTATATTCTAATATACCTATAATTGGTGCAGAGTTTTCCAAGGATAAGCCTAATCCACTAAACAGATTTTGCCCCCAATTTAAAATTCCTCCACTTGATCCCCATGGAGATGAAATCATGAACAGATTAATGCTTAACACTGCTAGAACTATACTTCCAACCCACATCTCCCAAGATTTTGCAAAAAAATGATTATAAAGTTCTTTAAAAATGCCTTTTTCATCTTTCTTAATTTCAGCTGACATAAAATTTTCTCCTCCCACATAATTTACTTAAAATTATTTATTTGCACTTTATATAATACTTATAAACGCCGTCTTCTTCAGCTGTTTCTAGTAGTTCATGACCTGTTCTATTGCACCATGCAGGTACGTCTGGCTTTGAACCAGGATCTGTAGCAAGAAGTTCCAAAATTTTTCCACTTTCCATCTGCTTCATTGTTTTTGCCAATTTCATTATTGGCATAGGACATGAAAGCCCTTTACAATCTAATGTCTCATCTATTTTTACTACCATATTTTTCCTCCCCGATTATTGATATATTTTTTCCATCTAAATATCTATTTGATATATAATTTTATTTATTTTTGAAGGAAATTTATATCAATGTTTAATCATAATGAATATAAATTAGTTAAAAAATATTTCAGTTTATAGTGTGCCTTTATATCCTGGATGAATTGGGCAACCAACACATCTATCTTTTTTGTATAGATCACATTCAGTGCAGATTGTTTTAAAGTTACATTTCATCTGTTTTTTTTCTGCATCTGTATAAAACTT
>Ga0180433_10010303_pt1 | contig 11275 bp, 9 predicted proteins | sample SS_ome_8_FD_132980 | JGI IMG/M metagenome (GOLD analysis project Ga0180433, IMG submission 132980) | Hypersaline lake sediment archaeal communities from the Salton Sea, California, USA - SS_1_D_1 metaG | ecosystem: Environmental > Aquatic > Non-marine Saline and Alkaline > Hypersaline > Sediment... | reverse complement strand
CACTAGTAACTTTAACAGAGTCAGGGGGGTTTTTAGGGTTCTCTTGTTTTACTTCTTTTGTTGTTTTTTTGTGGTTTTTATGGTTCTCCATGCCAAATGTAAGTGAGCACGGTAACAAAGTTGCCATTGCTATTACTGCTGCTAGTAAAAATTTTGAAAAATATTTTTTTATTTCCATAATAAAACTCCCGTATTATTTTTTTTAATTATGAGCGTTTCCAGAATGTTTTAATTAGTGGTGACCACCAACGCTTTTTTGGAAGTACTGGTTTTTTCTTGAGGTAACGTTTGTAGAAAAAGTAAGATGCTGCAGAAAGAATAGAGAAGACAATTAGACGTCCCACTAGTTTCAATCGTCTACGGTTACCTCTGCCACCTCTTCGCGACGAAAATTCTTTTTTGATATTATTTTCGAAGTCATCTTCTTCTTTTTCATAATTCTGTTCGTCTTCTTCAAGTGGAGGTAAATCGTTTATATCTACAATCTGTTCGTACTCTTTTTCAAGAGTAATACCAAAATCTTTCCCTATTTTATTTAACTGAATCTTGCGCGTTTCTTCATGTTTTATTACTTTTTTAATTGGCGTTTTAAGTTGTATTTTTTTTCTTTCGGGTTCTAAAGCTAAAATTGCATTGAAAAGTTCTTTTGCCTTTTTAGCGTCAGTTTTTTTCATAGCTTTATAAGCAACATCTAATTGTAGAAGTTTATCCTTATTTTCTTTTCCAAGTTTTTCATAATATTCTGTTGTTTCTTCGTATTTCTCCTCGCTATATATATCCATACCAAACGTTAGTGAGCATGGCAACAAAGTTGCCGCTGCTATTACTGCTGCTAGTAAAAATTTTGAAAAATATTTTTTTATTTCCATAATAAAGCTCCAAAGTAAAGGGTTTATGTTATAATTATTATTATATCAAAGGGAGATGTTCGTTTAGTCCTCTGTCTTTTCTAGTGTTTGGGATATCAATAAGTTCCCACCAATTATTCTTTTTAACAGCTTTTTTAAATATGTATTTTTTTGCAATTATAGTTGTTACAATTATTCCTCCGGTTATGACTGTAGGGATTAATAATTTTTTGCATATACGCTTCCATCTTGGTACTACGATTTGGTCTTTTTGTTTTTGGTTTTTTCGGTGTGTTTTTTTCCTGAGTTGTTTTTATAGGTGTTTTTTTCTTTTTTTCCTCCAAAAGGTATAGTTTATTAATATTATTATTAAACATTATAATATGTTTTTAAGTATCTCTTATATTGCGTCGCCTGTCAACAACCCTCCTATATTCTATTAGGAATTTTCTTAGCGCTTGTTTCGCTTCTGATGGGTGTTCTGCATGTTCAATCACTATTACAAATGTAATGGGTTTTTGGTTTTTATACCTCAAATACGCAACAAACCAGCGGTGTTCCCGATATTTTTTACCCATTTTTCGTTTTCTCAGATCACTTGTTTGGGCAGTACTTGTTTTTCCATATACTTCAAAATCTTTGATTTTACTGATATTTTTACCGGTACCTTGGGTAATCACTTTTTTCATAGACTGTCTTAAGAAGTTAAGTGTATCTTGAGATATATCAAGTTTTTGTTTGATTATAGTTTCATCTTTTAAAATCCGGGGGGTAACAAGATATCCAGTGAAAATACTTGATATCATGCGTGCAGCCTGAATGGGGGTAATAGTCAAAAAACTTTGTCCAATTGAGGCCGAAAGTGTTTCACCTTTCCACCATCTTTCCCCTTTGGTCTCCATTTTCCACTGTTTTGTAGGAACAATACCGGTTTTTTCGGGAAATATAATATTTGTTTTTTCTCCAAAGCCAAAACGGTGTGCATAATCAGCAAGGGTGTCTATATTGATTTTTTTTGCTATTTCATAGAATAATATATTGCAGGATTGCTCAAGGGCCTCGCTTGTGTTTAACAAGCCGTGCCCGTCATGTTTATTGCACCAGTATTTTCGTCTTGCAAAATGTATGTACCCCTTGCATTCGCATGTGCTATTTGGAGTAATAATATCTGTTTCTAATGCCGCACTTATGGTGACCAGTTTGAAAATAGAACCTGGGGGATAGCTTGCGCTAAACGCTCTATTTAAAAATGGGTGGTTATCCTTGAGATTATTCCATTCTTCTTGTGAAATTGGGCTTAAAAATATATTTGGATCAAAACTTGGTTTTGAAACCAGGGCGAGTATCGCACCGTCATATGGATCCATCAAAATACAGGTGCCATTTGATTCTTTAGGAAATATTGTTTCGACGACCTGTTGCAAATCTATATCTAAGTTTATTTGTATATCCCCTCCAGAAAGAGCGTTTTCTATTGTTTGTTCAGAAAGTTTTGTGCCAAAAGAGTTGATTGTTGTGATAATTGAGCCACTTTTCCCCTTGAGTGTATCTTCAAAAATTTTTTCAAGTCCCATTTTTCCCGTATGCCCCATATGTCCTAGTTCCATTCTTCCTAGATATCCAAGCAGATGGCTTGCAAATGCTTGGTACGGGTACAATCGCTTAAAAGATGTTTCTACAATTATAGAGTTTGTATCGCAAAACATTTCTTCTATTTTGCTCAGTTGCCCAAAGGTTATGTCACTTGCTATAACCGTTTTTTTCTTATATTTTTCAGCGGATTTTATTTTTGCTAGTAACGTATTATTTTTTACTATATTTTTGTTTATAATTTTTTCTATAGATTCTAAAATTTGCATGTCTTTATTACTAAGTTTACGAGCCCCCAGCCCCTGCCAGTATATATTATGCGTGGGTATATTAGTTGCAATAAGTTTGTTATTTGCATCTAAAATATTGCCACGTGTTGACGGTATCTTTTTTACTCGTAAAAAGTTTTTTTGTCCCCTGTCATAAAGTTTTTTTGCTTGATGGATTTGCAGTTGCACCAATCTTGCACAGAGCAAAAAAAGTAATAATAAAAAAGAAAAAAAGATCTTATATAATTTAACACTTGGTATTGTTGTTATGTGCCTCATTCTCCTTTGCTCTTCGAGCTTCGCCGGACAGGTAAGACTTCTTCGGGCAGATCGTCAAGGCGAAGCTTGTCCCGAGTTTCGAGGGATCGGACAGGTTCTTCTTTGTCCGGTTTTTTCTGGGTATTGTTCATCATCTGTTGTATCGGGTGGGATTCGTCACATATTTTCGATAGTTTTTCAAGTGATACATGGGTATACTTTTCTGTACTTGAGAGTGTCTTGTGTCCGAGTAATTCTTGAATTACTCGCAAGTCCACTCCTTTATTGAGCATATGGGTTGCAAATGAGTGTCTTATTTTATGTGGAGTAATAGTTTTGTCAATTTTTAAAAATTGACGAAACATTTCAAACACTCGTTGTACTGACCTACTGGTCAGTGGTCCATTTCTGTAATTTAAAAAAAGTTTTTCTTTTTGGTTTTTTACCCGTGATCTTTCTTTTTCAAGATAGTGTAATAATCTATCATGTGCTTTTTGTCCAAATAGTACGATACGCTCTTTTCGTCCTTTGCCAAAGATGCGTATTGTTTTATTGGTAAAATCTATATGTTCAAAGGATATATTAACAAGTTCAGAACATCTGACTCCTGTGGCGTAGATAAGTTCAAAAATAGCTTTATCCCTGTATGGTCGCTTTGTAGGCAACTCTTCATGTTTGACATCATCAAGCAGATGATTAATCTCATTTTCACTCAAATAAATGGGAAGTTTTTTATCCAGTCTCGGGCGAGTGAGCTTTAATGATAATTTTACTCCTTGTCCTTGTAAAAATCTCTCAAAAGACTTAAAACAAGAAAACTTTCGTGCAATAGAGCTTTTATCAATTTTTTTATAAAATAAGCTTACCAAAAAACGTTCAATAATTTGTCGAAATCCCAAATTAAGTTGGTCATCTCTTGGTAAATTATCCCAAAAATCACTAAACTGTCTCAAGTCACTGTCGTATGCACGTTGCGTATGTAATGACAAGTTTTTTTCTACAGATAAGTATATTAAAAAATCTTTTTTATGTTTTTTGAATTGTTTTATAGTCACTTTTCTCCCCAAAAATTTATTATATAACTTAAGTTATAATCTATAAATATTTTATAGAATCAGTGATAAGAAACAAGAGGATTTTTGGTTTAAGGTTTTTTGGGGAAGTTTCTTTTCTCGAAATTTAGGACATAGTACAACTGAGAGTATTTATTTGTGTTTGGCAAAAGCCCCTCGCACGCATCAACCTAGTTTTTTTTTACAAAAAAACGATGTTGATCGCTTCGGGGCACAGTGGGTTAGCAGGTTGCCCTTTCCCCTGCAGGGACGGGCACAATTTATGTCTTACAAAGCGAGGCTTGATTTTACCTTGAATGTTTTGAATTTTTTTTAAAAACACTTAATTTTAAATGTTTTTTGAATTATCCAGTTTATTTTGATAGAATACTAAAACTATGAAAAAACAAAGAAAAAAATACTATGTTTACATTCTTAAGTGTAGTGATGGCTCATATTATGTGGGATTTACCCATGACCTTTTTACAAGGGTAAAATATCACTATCTGGGAGAAGGTGCTATGTATACTCGCAAAAGAATGCCGTTAGAGCTTGTTTTTTATCGAGAGTTTTTAAGTAAATATGATGCTCTTGAATTTGAAAAGCAAGTTAAGGATTGGTCCAGGGCAAAGAAAAAAGCTCTTATTGATCGTGACTTTGAATTATTTCGGGTTTTAACTGCAAATAAAGTTTATAAAAAAAAATGTTTGAAAATTTATGATCCCGATTTAGGAGAATTTATAGATTTTAGTTAAATTATTCTTGGAATTTTCGAATGTTTTACAAAAAAACAAAGCTTCAAAGTAAAATTAAGTTTCGCTTTGTAAGACATAAATTGTGCCCGTACCCCACCAGGGGAAGGGCGACCTGCTAACCCGCTGTGCCCCGAAGCGATCAACATCGTTTTTTGTAAAAAACTAGGTTGATGCGTGCGAGGGGCTTTTGCCACATATAAATAAACATTCTCAGCTGTTAGAAGATGTCTGTTCATTTTGGTTTGGCAACTTTTACCAGAGTATTGCCATCTTTTTTGGTTCAAAGTTTTTTCTACTAATAGGATTCGCTTGTTGGGGGCTTGCAGATCGATGTTTTTTGTAGTTCGTGAAATAACTGTCTTGAGAATGTTCCATCTTGTACTGCTTTCTTGAGATTTATATTAGTTGAACAAATTATTCTCACATTACTTGAGATTGTTTGATGACCTTTAAATGGTCTATAAAATCCGTATCTGATAAATTCTGCCAGGTAATTTTGTGTTTCCATATTAAGATAATGAATATTTTTAATAAATAAAGTACCGGTACCATCAAGTTTTTCCAAAAGAGGTGTAGGGTGTTTATCTATCTGAAAGATTGGGTTTATTCCAAATAATTGTATAGCTATTTCAGGGTTTTTGCTCCGTTTTTGTAGATTAAGTACGTGTAGCTGTTCTTTAAAACTGATATGATGTAAAATCTCTACAGTTGGTAAAAGATCTTCTCTTGGTAAATTAAGAAGTAAAGCTTTTTTGCTCAAAGCTGTTTTTAAGAGTTCGATTTTAAAGTTCAGCAATGTTTTCCCATGTCCGGGAATTAATTCGTTAATAAGTTTTCCAGATTGAGTAGTTTCTAGATGTAATAAGTAATCCCAATCAGATATTTCTGGATAATTTTTTTTATCTTCATTTTTATTAAGTAAAGAGCGTATGCTCTCTTTATATAGGTGTATCTCTTGATGTTTACTATAGAGTTCTTCTTGAAGTTCTTTTTCATTTTTAATTAACGTTTTTAAGTTTCTGTTTTGTAGAAGGTGTATCACGTTGCCTAGGTAACTTGCAAAGATAACCATTTGGATTATTTCTTTGTTATTGTAGAGTCCAGAAATGTGATTTTCTATAATTATATACGCGATTAAGTTGTTTTTTTCATATATGGGGATAAATATAGAGGTATCTATATTTATCAAGAATCTAATTATTTTTTTTAGTGGTCCCGCTTCTTCATAATAGTTATTAAATTCTATATCATCTTTTACCAGTATTTTTTCTTTTCTGATTATTTCTTCAAGGCAGCAACCATGAAAATGTGCAGCTATAAACGTCTCAACTTTTGACTCAAGAGGGTTTTTTGTTTTTTTATATTCTTTTTGGTTATATAGCTTGCGTATGTATAATTTTGTTTTTTGTGTGGGAATACAAAATGCGGTTTTAAAAAAGTTTTGTGTTATGTGTTGCAGTTCTTTTTCACTTGTTGCTTGACTGAACTGTTCTAAGACTAACTGGAAATCTTGAATGAAGTTATATTTTCCTTTAAAGGGTTGCTTCTCTTGCATGTGTAAAAAACGTAGTCCAATTACTTTTTTAATCGAATAGTAAATGGCTATTGTGACCAAAGCAAGTGAAAGAGTAGGCAGCGCAAATTTGTTATTCATGAAGTTTTGAAAAATATTAAATGGGTAAAAATGGATCAGTTCTGTTGCGAGAAACGGACCGATTAATATAAACAAAAATATTTTTAACTGTTTTTTTAAAATTTTGGGCAAATTTGCTTTAATTAATTGTATCGATGTAATTATGGTGCTCAAAAGTAGTAATACATAGAGATTATAAAAAAGTTGCATATGAAATATAATTTTTAAAAATGTACTGTGATTTGGGGGTGTAACGTTGTTAAACCGTGTAATAGCTACAATAAAAAAGAGGCTTGACATCGTAAGTGTTATAGGAATACATATTTTTTGTCTCAGCCCAAATAATTTTTTATTTTTAATCAATGATTCTATAAATAGTGCTAGTGAGTGAAACTGGATCACGTTAAATACCCAGGTAATACGTATCCAAAAGAGTGTGTATCGGTAATCCATTGAAGGTATTAGTAATTCTCTTGTAAATTTTATGATCCATCCAGTATCTGTAATCATCGATGTGGCTATAAATATAATAAGTAAGCTTAGTGCTGTATACGTTTTTTTATGCTTAAACGTGTAAGAAAATAGCTTTTTAATTAAATATAGTTTTATAAAAAATGACAAAGTTGCGACAGCAAATATTGTGTGTTTATTGCCAATTATATTTTCTAAGTTAAAAAAAAATGAGCGTATATCTAATAAATTTATCATAATTATTTTACAATATTTTCTGTAATTCTATAATTAGGCCCTGTAGGGCAAAAATAAATATCATAGATGCGGTTACAAGTCCTAGTATTGTTTTAATATTTTGTCCAGATTTCCAGTCTTCTTTCGAAAACAAAAGGGTAATAATAGACATGATGTAAGTAAATACTACAAAGATTGCCGCAAAACTAAAAAACAGGTCCTGTTTTTGTATTGTCAAAAATGTAGTGAGTATGCCCACTCCGGTAATAATAATAGCACTTTTTTTATTAAGTATATTTTTTGCAAGTAAATTTTGAATATACTTGTTTTTCATGTTTTTAAATAGAGAGGTCATAAGATTGCTCGATGCCCATAGCATAGAGTGAATTGTTCCAAGTATTGCAGAGAGCATAGAGATGTTTATTATAGTGATTATCCAGGAATGATTTGGAAACATTATTTTTAGCACTTCGGCAAGAGAATTTGTTGCAAAAAGTTCAAGCGGAGTAGACACTATTATTGCGCTTATAAATAAAGTATATAATGTTCCTACAAAAAGTATTGAATAAGTAAGAGCTTTAGGAACGTTTCTTTCAGGATTTTTTACGATGTTAAATAATGAAGTTGCACATTCAAATCCGAAAAATCCAAAAATTACGATTTTTGTTGCTTTTAAAACATTAACAAATCCATAGGGTGCAAAGGGCGTAAGTAATATTGGGTCTGCGTTAGTCAAAGACATTATTATTATGGCAAGTATTGGAATGACTGTGCAGAAGATCAAAATTTTTTGACCAAGTTGCGACATATAAATACCCATAAGATTTATAATAACCAGAGACGTAAGAATAGTTACGCCTAATAGTTTTGCAGACATATTTGGAAAAAATGTTGTTGCAAAATTACCTGCAACTTGTGTTAAAAGGCCCATTCCAATCAAAAGTCCTACGATGTACGATCCACTTGTTATGATGCCCATAGTATGGCCTGCCCATTGTTTTACATAGAGATAAAAAGATCCTTCTTGGGGAAATTTTTTTGCAACATGAGCAAGGGATTGTGCGATAAACCATACTGAAAAAACAACAAATATAAATGCTAAAATTCCTGCTGGACCTACATTTGTTGCTAGTACTGCTGGAAGGGCAAAGATTCCTGCTCCGATCATAGCATTAATACCAATGATCACTGCCGTTGCCAGTCCAATTTTTCTTTTGCTTTCACTCATTTTTGGTCCTTTTTTAAGGGGTTTACATCAAATTATACTCTTTACATCTACGATTTACACTGGATCTATTTACTCCCAGTAAATTAGCAATTTTGTTTTGGCTCTTAAATTTGTTCCACAAAAGGGTCATAATTTTTGGATCTCTCAGCGCATGTTTACCCAGTCTTGCAGCTTCGATAATTTGTGGATCAGTAAGATTATATGCCGGATCAAATTGTGTTTCATCATAAATAGATTGTCTTTGTGACTTTTTGACAAGCATCTGTTGTACTCGTGTTTTTAATTCCCCAATACTTGCCGGTTTTGATTTAATAAGTCTTTTTTTGTCAGTATCTGTAAGTTCCAAAATATGATGAAATTCGTCTGTTTTTACTGTTTGTTTTGTAATTTTATACGCAAAATCAAGAATCTCTTCTTCTGGGAGTTTATGTATATTCGGGAGGGTAATCTGGTATTTACTTAATTCTTGTGCTAGATCATGAGATAATATGCGCTCTTGTATGCATTGTTGGAGATCTTGGCTGGAAGCAAGAATAATTCTGACATCACTTTTTTCTCTGTCATATCCCTTGAATGTTTTATACTGTCCATATTTTATATAATCAAGTAGATAATCTTGGGTTTCAAGGTCAACCAGTTCGATATTTTTAATGACCAGTGTTCCTGTTTTGTCTAATTTTTCCAAAAGAGGTATGTTTTTACTGGGTATTCCAAAGATTGGATTAATACCAAATAACTTAATAGGGATAGACAGATCTTTGTACTGTTTTTTTACTTCCAGTATTTCAACTGTTTCTCGTTGACTTATATGGTGTAATAAATTAACAACTGGTATAATATCATCTTCTGGAAGGTTAAGTAAGATAGCTTTGTTTTGTAGTGCAGCTCTTAAAAGATCTATTTTAAAATTTAAAAATGTTTCGCTATTTGAAGGAATAAACGTATTGATTAATTTTCCATACTCAGTTGTCTCAAGATATAAAAGATATTCCCAGTTTTTTGGGTCTTTCAAGATGCTAATTTTGCACTCCAGGATATCAGAAATTTCTGGGTATTGTACCGTGATAATCACGTTATTTTTTTCTATATTTGGAATGCCAGATACAATCAGCTTTTCCCCTGCATTATTTTTGATAAATGCGGTTTGTGGTGCTTTATATTTAATAACTTGACGTGCGATTTGTTTTATTGTTTTTGATGTTGGGTGTCCTGAGTGAGTGTTTAGATTAATTGGCACAAGTGCTTGTGTTGCTTGGTTTATCGGGGTAAAAGTTCTGTTTTTGTATGATATTATGCCAATGTTTTTTTCTTGATTATTGCGATTGTGTAAGAATGATCGTATACTTTCTTTATATTGTGTGATCTCTTTCTCTCTATTGTGTAATCTATCGCGCAAATCTTTTTCTTGCTTTATTATTAGGTTTAAGTTTTTTGTTTTTAATAAATTAATAATGTTACCTAGATAGTTTGCAAAGATGATCATTTGGTCTCGTTCGATGCTGCTATAAAATTCATGATGTTTATTTCCGGTATTAACGCGAGCAAATCGCTCAACAATAATATACCCGATTATTTTGTGATTTTCATAAATGGGAATAAAAATATCAGCATTTAAGTGATTTAAAAAGGTGATTATTTTTACTATTTTTTCTTCTTCTTTATAAAAGTTACTAAATGCCAGTTCATCATGTATAAGAATTTTATTTTTGAGTAAAAATTTTTTAATCTTACTAGTTTCACCTTGCGTACTCAAGAGAGTTTCTACAGTAGATTCATCCTGTGTAAGTATTGGCATCTCTTCCTGAGCACTTTCTTTGTCTGGTGCTTTTATAATATATAGATGTGTTTTTGCAATTGGTATACAAAAAGCTTCTTTAAAGAAGCTTTTACTAATATGTACTAATTCTCTAGTATTGGTAATATAACTGAATTTTTCTAAAATTGTCTTAAAATAATTGACAAAGTATAGCTTATCAGGTGATTGTACATGACTTTTTAAATTTAAAAATCTGAGTCCAATAATTTTTTTCATACAATAATATAAGGCGTAGGTGAGCAAAGAGAGAGATATTGCCGTTATGGTATACCGTCTTCCCGTATATAAAGATTTAATAGGGTAAAAGTGTATAAATTCAGTGATTACTATGGGGAAAAACAGTGCTTTTACCAGTATATTAAACTGTTTTTTTAAGATTCTTGGTATTTCATCAGATCTTATTTTAGCGAGCACAGCAAATAGGCTTATTAATAACAAGGCAAATAAATAATAATAGGGGGCAATTTTAATGACAGCAAGTTCAATAAATGGCCTTTGTACTGGGTTATTAAATTGTGCGAACGCTAAAATAACAAAAAAGAAAAATAACACAGTGCTAATAGGTATCAATATTTTTTGGCGTACGTTTTGCAACACATTTTTTTTCTTTAATAATGATTCTATAAATAACGAAAGGGCGTGATAGTGTAGAGTTACTATTGCCCAGGTAATTCGCACAAAAAACATGAGTATTCGTTGATCTAACGACGACAAAAATGTTTTATGAGCAGCTTTCAAAATCCAGGTGAAGTTGATCAGTATAGCTCCAATTATCGCTATTACAAAGAGACTCAACTGTGTTTTTTCTTTTTGTGTTGATTTTGTATTGAGCAACAAACTTATGACAATACCTATCTTAAATATAAACGCACTCGTAAAAACAAAAAACAGGAAGTAAAATCCTGTTACTATTTCTAAGAAATACTGTATCACGCTTTCTATGCTAAACATCCCATCTCACATATTATACTATAAAACACTCTATAAAGTACTATTTGAGCTTTTCACTTATAGTAGAATAGCAGGGTATTTTCTAAGTTTCAACAGCTTAAAGCTTACAATGGGTTATCTCTCGAAAGCTTCCCTATACCCTAAATCAAATCATACTCTTTACATCTTCTATTTACACTGGAGCGATT
>Ga0180433_10010302_pt1 | contig 11276 bp, 8 predicted proteins | sample SS_ome_8_FD_132980 | JGI IMG/M metagenome (GOLD analysis project Ga0180433, IMG submission 132980) | Hypersaline lake sediment archaeal communities from the Salton Sea, California, USA - SS_1_D_1 metaG | ecosystem: Environmental > Aquatic > Non-marine Saline and Alkaline > Hypersaline > Sediment... | reverse complement strand
CTATATAACCTATCCACTCCTGTATTCCGTAGGCTCCGGCTTTATCATAAGGTTTAAAAGCGTTAATATAATATTTTATTTCGTCTTTGTTCAATGATTTAAAATAAACATCCGTCACTTCATCAAATATCACCATTCTTTCTGCAGACCTCAGGCAAACGCCTGTTATTACCTTGTGTTTTTTACCTGATAATTGCGATAACATCTCATACGCTTCATTAAAATCCGCAGGTTTATTCACAACCTTGTCTTCAAGCCATACAATTGTATCAGCCGTTATCAGCAGCACATTGTCCATAATATATTTTTCACACGCATCTGATTTAATTTTTGCCAGATGCAGGGCTATATCAGCACCTTTAAGGTCTTCAGGGTAAATCTCCTTAATATTCCCGGTGATAATTGTTTCAAAATCTATTCCAAGTTCTTTCAGCAAGTACTGCCTCCGCGGAGATGCAGATGCAAGAATCATTCTGTATTTACGAAGGTTTTCCAGTATCATTGTTCTATCGTTCTATCGTTCTATCGTTCTTTCGTTCCATCGTTCCATCGTTCCACCGTTCCATCGTGCTATCGTTCTTTCGTTCTACCGTTCTTTCGTTCCATCTCTCTTTCCCTCAAACTCTGACAGGATCGCCGGCTGGCGAACGCTATCAGGTTTTACCATCAACCAATCTTCTTCAATCTTCTTCAATCTTTATCAATCTTCTTCAATCTGCATCAATCCCTTCATTCACTAAAGAACGCCGTAATATTATAATATGCCACCACTGCGTAACAAAGTCCTGCAAGCATTATGATCTTTGACAGGTTACTTGTGAAACTGTAATCTTTCTTGTTTCCTGCTTTAATGATCCTGTAGGCAAGGAAAAAGAAAGGCAATATCAGGGCCACAATAAAATATATCAATGTTATAATATCGTTAACATAAATAATATGAGCACATAATAAACAGGCTATTGTAATAATTATTAATGATATCACAACGATCTTTGTTGAAAGGATACCTATTATAATAGGCATGGTATTCCTGCCATACGCCTCATCTCCTTCATAATCTTCGATATCTTTGAGTATTTCACGTATCAGTGTAGCCAGGAATGCGAAAAAGGCAAATCCTCCCACCCATCCAAGCACATTATTAAAATCAATACTATAAGCTATCAGCTCCTCCCTATATACCCTGTTTAGCAATGGCACCTCGAACAAAGCCACCATAAAAGGGACCATTGCTGTCAATAAAGAAACAACAATGTTGCCTATCAGAAACTGTCTTTTATAAGTTGTTGAATAATACCACAATATCCCTGTTATTAAAAAAAAGATAAATCCCAGTTCCCATAATCCTATGATATAGGAAATATAAAAGCCAAGACCTATACCTGCAACATTAAATAATACATGGAATATCATTGCAAGCCGTCTGTGAATTTTTGTACCTACAACAACTGTATCAGGACGATTGACCACATCTGTCTTTCTGTCGAAATAATCATTGATTATATATCCTGCTGCAGTAAGGGATATTGTTGAAAGTACGAGGAATAAAAAGTTCAGCTCACTAAACTGCAGCTCAAAACCATTTATTGTAATGATCGGATAGATAATACACCACCTCATAAGGTATTGTGTAGCTGCTATTATCAGCAGATTTTTATAACGTATCAGACGTAAAAAATCTATCATATATCCTGTTTTTCATTTTGCCGACTGGTTTTTCTTGCCTACTGCCTACTGGTTTCTACGGCCACATTTTTTGTACACGCAGCGTTTGTTCTATCACATCACGTACACAACCTTCCCCGCCTTGCTTATCCGATATATAAACAGCAAGTGACTTAATCTCCTCTGCAGCATTGGCAGGGCATGTAGGAATTCCGACAACTTTCATAATCTCATAATCAGGCAGGTCGTCACCCATATATAAAATACCGTCGTTTGTAAGGTTATGCTTTGTAATAAAGTCATCCAGGCATACAAGCTTATCCTCTGCACCTGTATAGATATCTTTAATACCAAGGAATTCAAAACGCGCTTTCATTGAATCTGATATACCGCCTGTAATAACTGCAACAGGAAATCCTTTTTTAATTGCATGCCTGATAGCATATCCGTCCCTGGTATTTGTCGAACGCATAGGATGACCATCAGGATAAAGAAATACTTTTGTTGAGGACAGAACACCGTCAACATCAAAAGCAAAAGCCCGTACTCTTAAAAGTTCTTCTTTGAAATTGTTCATTTTTACTTGTCATTAGTCATTAGTCATTGGTTAATTGGTCATTAGTCATTAGTTAATTGGTAATCTAATTGTCACATTTTCAAATTATCACATTTTCAAATTGTCACATTTTCAAATTGTTATTTATAATACTCTCCGTCACAAAATTATACATTTTTTGCATTTTTTCCGCCCCTGACAACAAACTTATATGCTTATCTATTATATTCCTGTCGTTTCTCACGGCAGGACCTGTCTGCGCTTTCTCAGGCAAAATGTCTCTGGCTTTTTCCGCAGTCTCCGATAGTAAAGGTTTTATCAGATCAAACGGCAACCCCTGGTTATCCAGCACCTTTTTGGCATAATAATACATCTGATTTACAAAATTACATGCAAACACACCTGCTAAATGCAAATATTGTCTTTTTTCCGAATCAATAACATGTACATCACCTGAAATACTCCTGCCTATATCCATCAATATATCCTGATTGTGCTTAGTATTGGCCTCCACACATACCGGCACCTCACGAAAATCCACATCCCTTGTAACTGAGAATGTCTGAAAAGGATAGATGACCCCGTAATTATCCGTAATACCTTCAAAGATATCCAAACCAATACTGCCCGCAGTGTGTAATAAAAATTTACCCTTCAATACCGCATAGTTCAATATTTCCGGAATAACATTATCATTCAGTGAAAGAATATATATATCCGCTTCGCGATAAATAGCATTTATGTCAGTTGCATAGGATGTATCAAGCTTCTTCGCCAGCACACCTGCCCTGCCCTCTGTACGGCTGTAAACCTGCATTATATTATGACCGGCGCTTTTTAACGCAAGCGAAAGATGAGTACCTACATTTCCGGCGCCTATCATCACCATGTTGAATCTATTACTTAAATGTTTAATTTCTTGCATTTCTCAAACAATTATGTTAAATTTGTATAGTCCATTTATTACCATTTGTATAATTACCCTCTTTATTAGCATATCTTAATATAGATATATGCAACTATTTTATTTTAGTTGTTGTCATCTAATTAGCAGTATTACTAATACAAATCAAGTTACTATTTTATTGAACCAAAATCCCGCATTATAATGAAGAATTTAGTATTTTCCCTTATCCTGACCGTTCTGTGCTTTAATTATGTTTTTTCCCAAACGGATGAATATAGTAAAGCTTTTGATTATTTAAAAAACAAAGGCGAAGTTTATTTCACTTTCACTGTTAACTCTCTTGATGAAATAAGTACACTGACAAAGATCATTTCTATTGACAATGTAAAGCAGAAGGACGTATATGCGTATGCAAATGAAAAGGAATTCAACAGGTTTCTTGATTTGAACTATAATTACCATGTCCTTACCCCTGCAGGTGATATGATCAAGAACCCTGCAATGATGACATCACTGAAAAAGGGGGTGTGGGACTGGGACGAGTACCCGACCTATGAAGTATATTGCTCAATGATGGATACGTTCGAAATCTTATATCCTGATATATGTGAGATAATAGATATCGGTGTTTCAGTTGAGGGCAGAAGGATAATATACGCCAAAATATCAGACAATGTAAGCACAAATGAAGCTGAACCACGTTTCAATTATACATCCACTATGCATGGTGATGAGACAACCGGTTATATACTAATGCTGAGATTAATTGACCACCTTCTGTCAAACTACGGCACTGATCCGGAAGCAACCTTTCTTGTTGACAATATCGAGATATGGATCAACCCCTGTTCGAATCCGGACGGCACCTATGCCGGGGGGAATCATACTGTTAACGGGGCAACAAGGAATAATGCAAACAATGTTGATCTTAACAGGAATTACCCTGATTTCACTTCAGGAGACCACCCTGACGGTGAGGACTGGCAGCCAGAAAATATTTTAATGATGGATCTTGCCGATTCCATCCACTTTGTATTAACAAGCAATATCCATACCGGGGCTGAGGTGGTAAACTACCCATGGGACACACAGTCAACCCTGCATCCTGATGACGACTGGTGGCAACTGGTATCCCGCTGCTATGCGGATACGGTTCATTTGTACAGCTCAGGCAATTATATGACAGGTTATAACGATGGCATAACTAATGGTTATGCATGGTACGAGATAAACGGAGGCAGGGCGGATTATTTTGGTTATTATAAGCACTGGAGGGAATTTACCCTTGAGCTGTCAAGTACCAAACTGCCTCCTGCAGGAGATATGCCAATGTACTGGAATTATAATAACAGGTCGCTGATCAGTTATATGGCTGAGGTGGTAAACGGGGTTCATGGCATTATTACCGACTCTTTAACAGGCGAACCTCTCGAAGCCATGGTTTTCATTGACGGGCATGATTTTGATAATTCCCACGTATATTCAGAACTGCCTTTTGGTGATTATTACAGGTTATTGTACGAAGGCACTTATGATATAACCTATTCATGTGACGGCTACCAGTCAAAAACACTTACAGTGAACATAGTGAACCATGATTCTACAAGGCAGGACGTACAACTGGTTTCACTGGAATTCGCGCCTCCTGAAGCAGATTTCAGTGCAACACCCACTTCAACATGTAACAGCACTGTGACTTACACCAATGAAACTGTTACAGGATTGACCACAACATATTTATGGGATTTCGGAGACGGAGAAACATCAGTTGAAGAAGACCCGGTGCACAACTACGCAGGCGACGGAATATATACGGTAATTCTTACTGCTACAAACGCTTACGGAACAGATGTTATGACAAAGACCAATTATATTACCATTGAAGGAATGCCTGAACCTCCTGTCACACAGTCGGCAGCAATATGCGAGGACGAAGGAAGTGTTATGCTGTCGGCAACCGGCTCAGGAACCCTTAACTGGTACGATCAGTATGTGGGGGGAACGCTCCTGCATACAGGCCCTACGTTCACAACGCCTGTCTTAACAGAAACAACAACTTACTACGTTGAAAATGGTTTGATCAATGATCCCGGATATGTAGGGAAAGAAGATAATTCCGGGGATGGCAGTTACTATAATTACAGTGAATCACACTACCTTATCTTTGACTGCTATACACCATTAACCCTGGTTTCAGTGAAAGTATATGCTCAAACAGACGGGAACAGGACAATATCATTGCGTGACGGTTCGGGAAGCCTGATCGAATCCGCAACAGTATTCATCAATGAAGGAGAAAGCAGGATTGACCTAAACTTAGAAGTACCTGTAGGAAATAACCTTCGCCTTCAGGGGCCTTCGCAGCCGAGGTTATACAGAAACAGCAACAGCACTGACTATCCCTATGACCTGAACGGTATGATCAGCATTCATGACAATAGTGCAGATGACCTTGATTATTATTACTTCTTCTATGACTGGGAAGTGAAGGAAGCTGACTGTGTAAGCGACAGAACACCTGTCTCTGCAATAATCAACAATATGCCTGTTGCAGATTTTTCATGGAATGATGATAACGGGTCAGTTGAATTTACAAACCTTTCCCAGTACTCAAGCACATACCTGTGGTTCTTTGGTGACGGAGATATTTCCAATGATACCGATCCGGTGCACCAATATGACTCAAGCGGCGATTACACAGTGACCATGATAGCTGCCAATGCATGCGGGGCGGATACTGTTGACACTGTCATAACAGTAGTGGTAACCGGTATTGAGGACAATAATAATTTAAGTGATATTAATATATTTCCTAATCCTGCAAGCGGCTCCTTTACCATTGAATATAGCTTTTCGGAAAAGGAAAAAGTAAATATCAAAATATGTGATCTGACAGGCAATATTTTTGTTGAACGAATAGAAAATCCTGCACCTGGCAGGCATAGGGATAATTTTGATCTGTCCGGGATCTCAAAGGGTATTTATATCATACATATTACCACAGAAAAACAAAGTATGGTACGGAAAATTGTGGTGGAGTAAGAATATTTACCCCTCTCAATTATAGGATTATTATAGGATTTCTGCTTAGTTTTCCTTATATTTGTCTATATGACAATCACTTAAAACATCCCTACCTATATGAAAATCTTTATTGCCCAAATACTTATATTGTTATGCTTTTTTTATGCAAGATCACAGGATATCAATGGAATTGTCCTTTCAGATACAGGCAGTGTCACTGTTGTTAAAGTGTGGGGCACCCATCAGGAAAGAGCTTATGCCCATGGTTATCTTCTGGGAAACGGGATAAAAGCCATCTATGACGGCTATTTCGCACCGCTTATCGGGAGTAATATGGATGCATATAAGACCATCATTGAGGAAGGCACAAGCATAAAAATAGATCCTGTATTTCATTCCGAAGCACAGGCAATGATACAGGGAATGGCGGATGCAGGTGTTGATACAACAGGGACAGACTACCTGGAGTTGCTCGTTGCCAACTCGTTTCTCGATCTGATGGCTTTACCGGGTAAATCATCAGAAAAAAAGACAACTAACGGATGCTCCAGCCTCATGTCATGGGGAGAAGCAACAGCAGGTACAGACCTTGACGGGGCGTCTGTCATCTCAAGGCACGTTGATTGGTATCCTGCCCCTGCACTGACAGAGAACCAGGTTATTATTATCCATATCCCTTCGGAAGCAGATGAACAGCCATGGCTCCTGATCGGATTTGCAGGTCAGATATCCGTGCTGTCAGGTATTAGCAGCAGCGGACTGTCAGCATTTCAGCACATGATGTCCGACTTTTCCGGCAGCAGCGCCCTGAATATGGCATTTGAACCTGTATGGTTCACACTTAGGCGCAGCCTGGAAAAAACAGACATCAACGATGACGGCTATACAAATATCAATGATATCAAGTATGCACTTGCAGAAAATACCAACGGATACGCTGATGGCTATTTGATCTCGGCCCTGGCACCCTCCACAGCAGGTCATGACAGCCTTATCGCAATGGTTGCTGAAGTAGCTCCGGAAACACCGCTGCAGGTTTACAGGGGAAATGAATATAATGACAGTATTCCATCTGATAACCTTTATACTGCTAATGCACAGATAAAAAGAAATGACATGCATAATTACTGTGACAGGTATCTGGCAGTGATCAATGCAATTGGCAACGGTTTATATATCAGTTCGGAAAAGAACCTCAGTATAATGAAGGATCATTCCAACGGGCAAACACATAATGTGCAGTTCATGCAGCATATCCCGGAACAAAATATTCTTAAACTTGCTGTTTATTACAATAGTATTCCTGCATATCAGAACATAATGGTATCATACGATCTTACAGATCTGTTCGCGCCTGTAACAGAAATGCAAAACTCTCCTCCCGGAGGACAGAATATCAATGTCTTCCCTAACCCTTTTGATAGCTCTACTGTGTTTCACCTTCCTGAAAAACAAAATTCAGTATATGATCTCAGGATAATGGATATTAAAGGAAAAACCTTATTGGAAGAAAACAACATAACCGGAAAAACATATAAGTTAAACAGAAAACACCTTAAACCAGGTGTTTATATATATAAATTTACTGATAATAAAAATAATACATACCAGGGAAAAATCGTTATATTATAAAAATATTAATCATTCATAACTAAAAATTAAAAATTTTCACTGTGCCAGACAACGTTTTGGTATAGTTAATTGTCTTATAATTAAACAGTGGTTATTAAACCGGATATGACTGATAAACAACTTGTAAAAAAATGTCTGAGAAATGCTGACGGCGCGGTAGATGAGTTTTATAACCGTTACGGTTCAGCTATGTACGGTATCTGTCTGCGTTACAGTAAAAGCAGGATGGATGCCGAGGACATTTTACAGGAGGGATTTATCAAAGCATTGACAAAACTTAAGGAATTCAGGAATGAAGGTCCGCTTGGCGGATGGATAAGAAAGATCGTTATTAATACAGCCATTAATTTTTACAGAAATAAAAATTCCCAGTTCCTTAATATCGATGATGTTAACTATGATAATGAAGATCTTGACAAGGATATTATATCACAATTATCTGTTAATGAACTGCTGGGTTTTATTCAGGAGTTGCCTGAAGGCTACAGGATGGTATTCAACATGTATGTTATCGAAGGTTATAAACACAAAGAGATAGCGGAAACACTGAATATCACGGAAAATACATCCAAATCCCAGTTAGCCAAGGCACGTAAACATTTACAGGAAAAAATAAAAGAGGTGTGTTATGAAAAAACCGTATGATTATAAGATGGATGAGGTTTTCAGGGAGGCGTTCACAGACTTTAAACCAACGCCGCCCGGGCATGTTTTGGATAATATCAAAACATCCTATAACCAGCATTCTGCAGGTACCGGCGGTAACGGTATCAGCAATTTTGTCAATAATAACTGGGTGATATTATCTGTCACTTCAGTCGTTTCACTGGTATTTGTCGGGCTTATTCTTCTGAATGTCGATATTAACGGTGCAGACAAAAACAATGAAGATCTGCTTATGGCAAATACAATACTTATTCCGGACAATAATAACACACCTGTAAACACAAACCCGGAAAAAAGTATAATACACGCTTCTGATAATTCACCTTTAAATGATAATAATACTGAAAATATATATACAAAAACTGATCCGGATAACAATACTGATAATAAAATAATACGCAATAACAATATGCCTCCGGCACCAAAAGCCAATGCAGGTGAGTACGAAGATGTTTGCGGATTGTCCTGCCTGCTTAATGCAAAATACAGCAAGACAGGTACCTCAGGAATATGGACAGCAGAAACAGAGAATGTTAAGTTCGAATCCGGATCTTACGACAATCCGGCAACTGACCCCAATGCAAAAGTAACTGTCGGGGAGTATGGTGATTGTTCATTGGTATGGACAGAATATGATAAACAAAATAAGAATGTTAAAAGCAGTGATAATGTACATATCAGATTTATTGAGCCTCCTCAGATAAATGCAGGCAACGACATGAATGTATGCGGTAACACTGCATCCCTTGAATTAAAAGGCAGTAATTACGGCGGGCACTGGAACAGTATGGCAGGCGTTTCTTACGAAAATATTAATTCTCCAACCACTAAGGTCAGATATAAAGGTACAGGCAAACTGGAATTTGTATGGACCGAGAATATCGGATCATGTACTTATACAGATAACGTAAATGTGACATTTTCAGATGCTCCTTCTGCTGAATTCACTGTTCTTGACAAGCCAAAATGTTTTGGCTCTCCGGCGAAACTGGATATTATTAATAAATCCCTGGAAAGATATCAATGGGATCTTGATGGAGGCACAGCAACGGGTAATAAAAATGAGACGATAGATGTAATATGGAAGTCAGGCATATCCCATAATATAACCCTGACAGTATGGGATGAAAAGGGCTGCTCATCTTCCAAAACAATGGCCATTGAACAGCCTCCGAGACTGGAGCCTGGATTTTACCATTCCGAACCTGTTGCAAACATGCCTTTGCCGATATATTTTACAAATACGACAAAAGTGAACGGCATACCTTACAGTGAAAATGAAGGGATAAGTTTCAAATGGCGCTTTGGTGACGGGGAAGTATCCACTGAAGATTGTCCTCACCACTATTATACTTCCCATGGCGATTATACAGTAGCACTCTATGCACTTACACCAGAAGGATGTGTGGATTCAATCGTGATACCGAATATCAGTATCAACGGACAGTCACTGGTTGACATACCCAATGTATTCACTCCCAATGCTGATGGCAGGAATGATATTTACAAGGTTAAAGTACGCGAATTGACAGAATTTAAAGGTATTATCATGACCAGGATGGGAAGGAAGGTATATGAGTGGAACGACCCGGAAGGCGGGTGGGACGGCAGGATCAATGGTAATGATTTTGCCGAACCCGGTGTATATTTCTGTATTATCACCGGCGTCGGAAATGATGGTAAGCGTCACCAGATAAAAGACTTCCTTCATCTGAAATACAGGTAAAAAATAATATTACTATCTATCAAAATGACCTGTAAATGACCTGTCAGCGTGCAAAGCACCTGACAGCGTCAGATATTCTATTACCAAATCAATACTTCAACCGTACATCCATGTCCCCTCCCCTTATCACATAACAATCTTCATCGCATTCGTCAGTAATATACTTCGTCTTTATCTTATCACCGTCAATAGCTGTTATTGTCATATCCCCTGACCTGTACTTTGCAGTTACCGAATAATACTCATTAACCGGCACATCAATCCTGTAATCCTCAACAGTAGCAGTATCCACCCATTCCACAACGCTGTCCTCAACCCTGCCTTTATATATCACAACCGGCACTTCTTCATTCTCTTCATTAATGGTAACCTCTATCTTCAAATCCCCCCATTCAGGCGCTTCCTGGTAACATTCGCCACAATCAACAGATGTATCAGTTGTGATCTCTTCACATGATATTAGAACCACTCCGAATACCAGAATTATTAATAATACAATATTTCCTGTCATCTTTAACATCCTATTCAAGCCAGTAAACCTCCTTATCAGTTATCCTATATTTATTAAGGTTAATATAAAAAACAAATGAAATATCCACCCAATGGGGTGATCCCCTGTAAATATCAAGATCCATATATTCATACCCTGCAGTAACAGATACATAATCCGAGCTGTAAAAGGCGCCGGCCCGTGGTACAAAAATAAAACCATCATCTGCTCTTGTTTTCATGCCCTGATATTTCCCAAAAGTATATATTGGCTTTATTCCTGCATAAATACCGGTCTCATTCCTTTTACCAAAACGATAAAAAGGAATCCTTTTATAAATATCAAAATGAATAAATGTTCTGCTCTCATGTACCTGTAAATAAGTATTTTCTGTCTCCGTATCCAATAATATTCTTTTTTGGAAAGGTCTTGTGCCAATACCTGCAGATGCTCCCACTTTATATTTGGATTCCAGAAAGCCGAAATTCATTCCATATATAAAATCATAATAATTCCATATAAAATCAACACCTACAGAAAGCCGTTCTATAGCGGGACGCCAATTTCTATCCGAGCCGTTTTTAAGCAGTATCTTTTTTATTTCCTTTTT
>Ga0180433_10010301_pt1 | contig 11276 bp, 11 predicted proteins | sample SS_ome_8_FD_132980 | JGI IMG/M metagenome (GOLD analysis project Ga0180433, IMG submission 132980) | Hypersaline lake sediment archaeal communities from the Salton Sea, California, USA - SS_1_D_1 metaG | ecosystem: Environmental > Aquatic > Non-marine Saline and Alkaline > Hypersaline >... | reverse complement strand
GCACCTGAGCCTGTATTTATAAAATGTCCTTGTCCTCTTTCAAGCATTATAGGCAAGAACACCTTAATTGAATAGATGATGCTCCATAAATTTACATCGAGAACTCTCTTCCAATCTTCCAGTTCCATTGTTTCAGCATAAGCTCCACTGCCGATACCTGCATTGTTTATCAGCATGTCAATATCGCCAAGTTTTTCTTGCGCAACTTCTGCTAATTTCGCAACATCTTCATACTTAGTCACATCACATCTTGCTGTGAAAACTTTAATCCCAAGAGCTTCAATTTCTTCTTTTACCTTTTCTAATCTCTCCATGTTAATGTCGGAAATAAAAAGATTCATTCCTTCTTTTGCCAAACCAATAGCCAATGACCGACCAATGCCGCTAGCAGCACCAGTAATAATAAGATTTTTATCTTTTAATTTTTTCATGTTAACACACCCTTCAACCATTTCACGATTATATCAATTGATTCGTCTCGTTTTTCGTGAAAGATCAAGTGAGCAGAGTTAGGAATTATTTCAAGCTTTTTATTCTTTGAACTTTCCAATCTCTCGATGATTTCTTCCATGTATTCCACGCTAAACAGCACATCGTCGTCTCCATTAATGATTAAGATGGGCGTTTCAATTCCCTCAATGGGTTTTGGAAGAGGAGCTTTCATTTGAGTTAACAAGGATTTAAGTGTGTATTTATCGGCTACAAGTCGGTCGTTTTTTATGAATTTTTCAAAAATTGGTAGTAGATCCTTGTTATAGACCAAATTTTCAATATTCAAGTAAATCCAGACTGACAGGCGGAAAGTTGGAAGTATTCTTGCGAAAACAGGCATGAGTGGTCTTAACGCCTTGTAAATTCCCTTCAATTTAACAATTTTTTTATGAGCTTTCTCATTTAAAATCGCCGCGTTATTTAATACACCCACCTTAATTCGATCGTCGTTAGATATAGCATAGAGAGAGGTAAACCCTCCTAAGCTTGAACCCGCAAGGATGACTTTCTCACCAAACTTGTTTATGACATGCGTGGTTATATCATATACTGTCGAGACCAAAAAATCCATTGTAAAATGACCACGTTTTCCTTCGCTTAGACCATGTCCTGGTAAGTCTATGCCGATCATTCGAAATCCTTTCTTATAAAACATGTATAAAAATTCCGTGTAAAATCGACTATACATGCCCGTACCATGAATGAACATTATCGACCACTCGAGATCTTCGTCCGCACCATAAATATCTAGGTGGATCTTATTGCCGTTCGATTCAACATAGTCCTCCGTTATTGCGGTTTCTAAATCTTCAGGTTTAAATTCCAAGCAATACTTATGCCATGTGTTTTCAGGTTCATAACTCATTAATATTCACATTATCGTTATTTTGATTTTTCAAATTTGATTAATTAATTATAAGTTAGGTATTAAATGGAAATTCGTCTTGAAAATATATAAAAGTATAATTTATTGTTGGAATTTTTAAAATTTAAATATCTTAAACGCTAAAATGTAATTGTATTGCTTTATAAAAGAAAAAAATTATGAGTTATGAAAAGGTTAATGTCAAATAATATTGAGATTCAAGGTATTTGTGAGGAGAGGTTTGAACCAGTAAAACAGGTATTCGCTGAACATTTTAAAACTGGTCAAGATGTTGGTGCTTCGTTTGCAGTAACTATTGATGGAAAGTTCGTCGTAGATATCTGGGCGGGGTACGCGGATGCTGATAAAACTCGTCCCTGGGAAAAGGATACTATTGTAAATGTATGGTCAACAACAAAAGTCATGACTGCACTTTGCGTACACATTCTTATAGACCGTGGACTTGTTGATCTTGATGCTCCCGTTTCCAAATATTGGCCTGAATTTGCTCAAGCAGGGAAGGAAAACATTCCCGTCCGTTATCTTCTTAGTCATAATTCAGGAATGGCTGGATACGATGAAAAAATAACTTTAGAGGATCTTTACGATTGGGATTTAATTGTTAACAAGTTAGCTGCTCAAAAACCTTGGTGGGAACCTGGAATGCATAGTGGATATCATACTACATCATTCGGGTATTTATTAGGAGAATTAATACGACGGGTAACGGGGAAAACTCTTGGTAAATTTTTCCAAGAAGAAGTTGCAAAGCCACTCAATATAGATTTCCACATAGGCTTCTCTGAAGAAATCGATCCTCGAGTTGCTGACTTGATCCCTCTCAAGAAAAATTTGTTCTATCGACTAATGACAAGCAAGTTTGTGAAGTTCTTATTACGAAATAAAATGATAATAAAGAGTTCGTTCAACCCTATCGTAACTGGGTTGGATGGTAATACGCGAGCTTGGAGGGCCGCAGAAATACCTGCGTCTAATGGTCATGGGAATGCAAGATCAATAGCTAAAGTCGGAGCAATTTTGGCTTGTGGAGGTGAGATTGATAATATACGCTTGCTTTCAACAAAAACGGTAGATAATTCCATTGAAGAACAAAGTTACGGTAAAGATCTCGTGTCAATTAAAATCATACGATGGGGGCTTGGATGGGCTCTTACATGTGAAGAAGATCCAATAGGACCAAATCCACAAGTGTTCACATGGGGGGGATTAGGTGGTTCAAAACTCATTATGGACCTTGATGCAAGAATGAGCGCTGCCTATGCAATGAATAAAATGTTTTTCTCACTTAAAGGCAAACCTCGAGCAGAGAAGTTAATGACAACACTATATGAATGCTTATATCCTAAATAGTAAAAAAATTGGTATAGAAAGAGCTATCTATTGAATAGATAACTATTTAATAAATACTAATTTTCATAACTATATTCATTAACAGCCTCGAGCATTGCAAGAATATTCTCTGGAGGGACATCAGCTTGCAAATTATGAATCGGATTCCATACATAGCCTCCTCCAGGAGCAAAAATCTCGAGTAATTCTGTTACATGTTTTTTCACTTGTTCTGGACCTAAGCGCGGTATCTCACGGGTATCAACACCCCCTCCCCAAAATACGATATCATAGCCAAAATTTTCCTTTAAAAATTTAGGGTCCATATTCCTTGCGTTAATTTGAATTGGATTAAGGATGTCAAATCCACATTCAATTAGATCTGGGATTAAAGGGACTATCGAACCACAACTATGGAAAAATACTTTCATTTTACTATTCTTTTTTATATAGGAGCAAATTTCTTCATGAGCGTATTTAATATGCTTTCTATAAAGTCTAGGATTTATCATAGGACCATTATTTTCCCCCAAATCATCCCCCAATACGATTATGTCTACGACATCACCAATATACTTGGTAATAGGTTTTAAAGATGATATATAAAATTCAAGTAAAAGACTTACAAATTTTTCAATAATCTTGGGTTTTCTTATTACATCAACGAGAGTTTTATCTAATCCACGAAAGGCATGGATGGCTTGAAATACAGTTAAAGTGGGTTGAAACACGATAATTTTATCTGTATGTTCTCTCAAATATAAAGCTTTTTCTCGAAACTCTTTCCAAAACTTTCTAGTCGGCATTAAGGTCATAGGTGGGTTAGGATTTCTTGTATAGCCCAATTTATCTATAGCTTTTAAAAGAGATTGAAAATTCAACTCTTCAGGATACCCCTCCTTAAAAGGAACATACATTTGATCCATCACAACTGCCGCCTTGGACATTCTAGCTAAAACAGTACCATCTGGGTGTACTAATTCGTAAGAATCGTCTGGATTATGTTGTGGCTTAAATGTTGCGGGAAATTGGGCTTTAATTCCGTTTACTTCCACATCATACCAATCAGAATCATTAGTCATAAATTGAGACCCAATATCAATTGCGTCAATTCCAAATCGTTCAATAAACCAATCTTCTACGCGAGCAAGCTGTTGAAATACATCAATTATCCGGACATACCCTTCTTGTATCCCGAGATGCTTTTTTAGATTATAATAAGCAATAGCGGAAATGCCCGTAACTTGAGAAGCGCCAATATCTATAGGTACCCGATCGGGTTCTTTATGGTTCAAGGTAGTTAATATACATTCTCTCGAATTCATGAAAATCAACTCATTTACAAATCCTTCAAAATTTTAATTGTATTTAAATTGTTATGAAAAATACAGCTTAGGATTAATAATTGATGTAGAATTTTTCAAAATATAAAATGAGTTAATTTCTCTCAGTCCTTTATTTCTTCGGCTTCCATGGGATCCACAGTAATGGTACTCTTACTTTCAATTATTTCTCCACGAATCACGACCATCTTATCAATTAAACCATGGAGCAGTGGATCATCTTGCCATAAATGTACCGTTTTTCTCACAAGAACTTCAGCCCATCTTTCTTTATAATCATCTATTGGGTGTATAAAATACTTAGGCCCTTCAGATTTCGTCCCCTTCCCAAAAACCTTTGCAATTAATTTACCTCTTATTTTATCCATTTTCAAAACCTCCTAAATAAATTGCATTTTTCTTGCATTTTCTATTGCTTTTTAAGTAGTCTGAGGTTTAAAACCTTTATTTAAAATAATTTTGGTTGCCATTCGAGCTACATTTCCTACAATTTTTGAACAACAGTCCATCATCCCAGAATTAAACGCTTCTTTCATTTCATTAGGATCCCATAGGTTAAATGTTCTTCCCATTTGAGTTTCTTGGACATCATAACACCGACACGAACCATATTCTTTAACATACCAATCATGTAACTTTTTTACAAGTCCGTACGATTTCATTGGTTTCTTTATATTCTTAAAATCTTTATGTTCTCTACCAAATAAATATCCAATAATCATGGAAGAACCTACGAGAGCTCCACATGATCCATCACCTGTAAGCCCTAATCCGTCAGCTAAACCACTTCCAGCTTTAAAAACATCTTCATTCCATATTCCTAAAGCATTAAAAATAGCAGCTATAGCAGTTTGAGCACAACCCGTGCATTCTTTTTCATATTTCTGCCCTAATTCAAATGCTTTCTCAGTTATTTTTTCTTTTGTTTGACTCATTATAAGTGAATTCCTAATTTTATTTTTATCAATTTCTTAATATGAATATTATAAATCAAAATTATATTTTAATATAGTTTATTAGTAATTCTCTCTAATAATGATATAATTATTTCACTTGAATTTGAAAAAAACTTCTCTAATTGGATTATATTATGAAGGATTTTAAAGATAAAGTAGCTGTTATTACTGGAGCAGCCAGTGGTATTGGGCGAGCATTAGCAGAAAATTGTTTTAAAGAAGGAATGAAGGTTATGTTAGCAGATATTGAGGAATCCGCATTGTTACAGGCAGAAAAAGAATTGAAAGCTGCGGGTGCCGAAGTTTTAGCAGTATTAACAGATGTTTCCAAAGCTACCGATGTTGAAAACTTAGCTCAAAAAACGCTTGAAAAATTCGGAGCAGTTCACTTATTATTCAATAATGCGGGAGTTGGAGGTCATGGACCTATTTGGGAGAACACGATTAAGGATTGGCAATGGATCTTAGGCGTTAATCTATGGGGCGTTGTTCATGGGATAAGAACTTTCATTCCGATAATGATCAAACAGGATGCCGAGTCTCACGTTGTTAATACTGCTTCGGGTTTTGGATTAATTACAGGCTCAGGTATCTATGGAGTTACAAAACATGCAGTTGTAGCTTTAACAGAAATATTAGCTAATAATTTAAAGTCTAATAAAATAACTAATATTAAAGTGTCAGTTCTTTGTCCAGGAATAGTAAACACGAGGATCCTCGATGCTGATAGAAATCGTCAAGCCGAGTATGAAAACGAAGAACCGCTTGATCCAGCTGCTGAGGCGGAATTAGAGGAAGGAAGAGAAAAAATGAAAGCATTTTATGCAACAAACATGGCTCCAGAAACCGTGGCTGACATTACCTTTCAAGACATTAGAAAAAATCGTCTTTATATTGTAACTGACAATCAAATAAAAGGATTTTTCCAACAACGATCTAAAAAAATCATGAAGGCAATTGATGCTCACGGAGAACCATAAAATAGATTAATATGAAAATGTCTAGAAATAACAAACTTAGAGTCCTGGCATTCGATATGGGAGCAAGTTCCATACGAGCGATAACGGGTTCATTAGATTCTAATAAGAAGCTTGAATTAGAAATCTTGCATCGATTTCCTAACGAAGGTGTTCAAGTTGGTGATTCGCTTTACTGGGATGTCTCGAGAATATGGCAAGAAATGGTAAATTCAATGAAGCTCTACGTAAAAAAATATGGTTCAGAGCTTGATAGCATTGCTTTAGACACATGGGGCGTTGATTTCGCACTTTTAGACGAAAACGACGAGCTAATTGGGAAAATCCATCATTATAGAGACAAGAGAACGGATAATATTATGGATGGAATGTTCAAGGTTGTTCCGAAAGAAGAGATTTTTAATCAAACCGGCTTACAATTCATGCAAGTCAATACTTTAGTACAATTATATGCAATGATTCGTAAAAAATCGCCATTTTTCGCAATGACAAAAACCTTCTTGATGCTTCCAGATTATTTTAACTTTCTCCTCTCAGGGAAAAAGAGCTCGGAATACTCAATCGCAACTACTTCTCAGTTATACGATCCAAGAAATAATGACTGGGCAAAAAACATGTTAAAAAGATTCGGTTTAAATCCAGAGTGGTTTCTTGAGATAATACAACCTGGTACGACATTAGGAAATATAAAAAAGGAACTAGCAAATGAGATTGGATTAAGCCCTAATACACGAGTTATCGCTGGTGCTTGTCACGACACTGCTTCAGCTATTGCTGCAGTACCAGTTAATATGACGGATTATAAATCCGGAGAATGGGCGTATTTAAGCTCGGGAACTTGGAGTATTATAGGTGTGGAATTGGAGAAACCTATAATAAACGAGAATGTTCTTAAATATAACTTTACAAATGAAGGAGGGATTAATGGTACGATTAGATTCCTGAAAAACATTACGGGGTTATGGTTAATTCAAGAATGTAAGAGGATATGGGATAAAAATGGATTAAACCTTAGTTGGGACGACATAACTCAACAGGCGAAGAATGCTCAAGAATTTCAAAACTTCATTGATCCGATGGACGATTCCTTCATGAATCCTCTAAACATGGTTGATGCTATTAAGTCTTATTGTAGAAATCACGATCAAGCTCCACCAGAGAGTGTTGGTCAAATGTCAAGAGCTATTTTTGAAAGTTTGGCATTTAAATACAAGCAAGTAATGGAAAATTTAGAAGATTTAATTGAGAATAAGATTAAAATTCTTTATGTTATTGGCGGGGGAAGCCAAAACGATTTACTTAACCAATTTACTGCTAATTTATTAAACATTCCCGTGGTTGCTGGACCTATTGAGGCTACTGCGATTGGAAATATTCTGATTCAAGCACTTGCTTTAAATAAGATAAAGGACGTGAATGAATTAAGGAAAATAGTTCAAGAATCTTTTCCAATCAAAAAATTCATGCCAAAAGAAAATGAAAAATGGGAAAAAGCTTATAAACGCTATCTTGAAATTCTTTAGATATAATAAAAATCGAAAGGTAGATTAAAAAAAACTATTTATTCATTCTATTATAATTCTTTTTATCACTCAATTAAGTGGGATTCAAAATTATGGATGCTAAGCAAACTTCTGAGACTGAGATTGAGATAGGTAGAAAGGAGAAAATTTCCTTTTTTGTAGTTAACTTTGGAAACATTCCTCTCATGACGCTGATTAACTCCTACCTATTAATCTTTTACACGGATGTAGTCTTTCTTGATCCTGGGATAATTGCTCTTATATTTATTATCACCAGGGTATTTGATGGATTTAATGACCCTCTCATGGGTTATATTGTAGATCACTTGCCCAAGACAAAATATGGAAGATTTCGTCTCTATCTTATGATAGGGAGCGTTATATGTGCAATAAATTATGTAGCGTTATGGTTAGGACCAGCTTTCGCTCCTGAAGGAAAATATCTCATTGTATTTATATCATATACTCTTTTTGGAATCACCTTTGATATCATGGACATCCCTTTAAATTCAATGATTCCCGTGATGTCCGAAACAGGTAAGACGCGAAACAATCTCTCTACAATAAAAAGTCTCGGTTACACGATTGGAGGTATAACCTTTGGAATTTTAGCAATTTCCATGGTTGCGATAGTCCCGCCGTCATCATTGCTAATGGGTTATACGATATTAATCATATTTACATCAATATTCGAGGTTATAGCTTCTATTATTGGTACCTCAGGTATCAGGGAACGGATCGAACCATTGAAAAAAGACAACTATAACGCAAAGGAGTTCTTTAGAACATTAAGTGCTAGACCCGTGATTGTTTACTTCTTTTATGCTTTAATCTTTTCAATAGCAGTTGGCACTACTGCTGCGGCACAGCTCTATTTTTTCACATATATTGTTAAAAATGTGGAGGTACTTGTTATTTTAGGTATTTTCACTTTTTCTGGTCTGTTTTTGGGATTTTTTATTGGAAGACCGATTCTTGAAAAATACGGAAAGAAATATACCTTAATTATCGGAACATTGTTTAATAATTCTGTCAATTTATGTATTCTCTTAATTGATCCACGAAATTTTCTACTACTATTCTTTATTCTTTCTATCTCATCAATTGGTGCAGGAATTACTCAAGTTGTAGGATATGGGCTACAGGCCGACAACACGGATTATGTAGAATGGAAGCGCGGTATTCGAACAGAAGGAGCCATTGCCTCTTTAGTATCATTTGTTAATAAAGCCGGTTTGGGAATTGGTGCAGCATTGACAGCATTTATTTTAGCAATAACGGCGTATGTTCCAATCACCCCTCCTCCTTCAGCCATCATTGGAATTTTTTTAGCAACTTACATCATACCGGCACTCTTAGGGCTCATCGGGGGATTGATCATACTATTCTTTTATCCATTAACTAAAGAAAAAAACGCTGAAATTGCTTTAATATTAAAAGAGAGAAGAGAAAGTCATACTAACTAATTTTTCATCTCTTTTTTCTTTAAAAATACATTTTTAATAAAAAGAAGATAAAAAAAAGAATAGATAAGTAATTTAATCTATTTTTTATACACACCGTAAGTTTTACATGTATCTATCATTGCCTTTACATTTTCTAATTTTGCATCGTCAGGAATTTCTGATCCTACAAAAAGTCCTCCTCCTTCGGCGCACCCATCAATGATTTCTTTTGTTTGCTTTTCGACCATGGCTGGTGTTCCCAACTTAAATAAGGAGGGTTTTAAATTTCCTTGAATACACATGTGATCTCCAAGGATTTCCTTAGCTTTAAAAATATCCGTTCTTTCGTCTATGTGCATGTATATTGTACCTTTCGGCAACTCTAGGAGATAATGCAATCTGTCTGTCCAATTAGTATCCATGTGCAACTGAACAAGATAACCTTTATTCACATAGGTCGTGACCATTTTCTTAAAATATGGCCAAAAAAGCTCTTCAAAGTGTTTTATGGAAATAAAATCAGCACTAGCTCTCGTTGCGCCTACTAAAATCGTTTTTCCTCCGCTCATTGAAACCCCATACTCCCCCATCAATATCAAGTTATCAATTAAAAAATCGCTTACTTCCTTAATTTTGTCCGGATATCGATAGATATCTTTCATGAAGTTAGTTGCTCCTCTAAAAACAGATAAAAGAATGAAAGGATTTGCTGCCGAACCATCAGTAAATGTAGGAACTTGAAAATGATTCCACCATCTTTGAACATTTGCAGTAACTTGAGGGCCAATTACTCCAAGATTCTTCATTTCTTTCATTCCCGCCCGTTTAAAATTAGCAAGCCATAGCATTCCCTTTTCAATTATTTTATCGTAATCGTGCTCTGTCATGAAGGGATCATCAAGACTCTGCTCGACAAGTTGAGGGGATTCTTTCGGTCCTAACATCTTTCCAGGTAATCGCCAATCAAGATAATATGCTGAAAAAATATCAGGAAAAGGGTTTATATATTGCATGTATTGTCCGCCGCCTGCCATTGCTATATCGTATCCTCCTAATTTTTGATACATCCATTCGTAAGCTTCCTGAGATTTAACTGGATCTTCAATTAATTCTTGGGCTGTAACATTATAGTACTGAACGGGAAGAAAATCTATTAAGGGCCAGACTGGTACCCTATCGGGTTCTTTTAAAGCCATCGCAGTCATGACTCTCTCAATTGAGGTCATTGCCTCTTCTTTGATAGGTTCCATTTTTACCCCTCCTTTATCCAATTAGTTACTATATTTACACCTTCAAAGGCACTATCTGTATAAGCATCAGCTCCAGCTTCTTTCATCCACATCTCATCTACGGGTAATCCTCCTATTATGATCTTTATTTTATCCCTTAATCCCGCTGATTTTAGTGCTTCAGTAGTTTCTTTCATCGCATCAAGGGCAATCGTCAATAATCCCGAATAAGCAACGACCTTCGCATTGGTTTCTTTCACCTTCTCTACGAACTTTTTAGCAGAGATATCAACGCCTAAATCGTAAACCTGATAATTTGCCGCTTTTAAGAGTGTAACAAAAATATTTTTACCAATATCGTGAACGTCGCCTTTTACCGTTCCTATTATAACAACACCTAAATTTTCACTTCCACCTACTTCTTTTTTCAACGCAGATTCTAGAATTTTAGCTGATTGTTGAAAAATTTCGCCTGCCATAACTAACTCGGTCAAGAAATACTCTTTTCTAGAAAATCTTTCTCCTACTGTTTCCACACCCTTTCGTAAAAGATCGATGATTTCCTTAGGATTTATCCCTTCTTCTAAAAATTTTTGTACTAGCTTATAAGTTCTATCTTCTTCCAATTCTACGACCGCTTCGACAAGTTCTTCTTTGGCACCCATTATTTCTTCTTACCTCCGATGCTTTTTTTTATGAATGCAATAATTAAACGTCTCATGGAAAATGGTTTACCATTTTTTCCCCATAATATTTTTCCAATTGCTCTATTAATATCTTTTTCATCAGCATAATTAGGTTTTCTTAAATATTCTTCCATATTGATATTCCTCGTATTAATGATTAGAATAATCATTAAGTAAGTAAAACACCTATATAAGTATTTGAATTTGATGAAAAAAACAGGAAATCTAACAATCAATCCCTACTAGTTTTAAGAAATTGTTTTCACAAATTCATAAATGGTAGAACCAAAAAAGTTTCCCGTTTTACCGGTTTTTTTAAATCCATATTTTTTATAGAAATTTTGGGCTCTTTGAAGGATTTCAGTAGTATCCAAGCTTAGAATTGAACATCCCTTAGCGAGAGCATCTTT
>Ga0180433_10010298_pt1 | contig 11277 bp, 13 predicted proteins | sample SS_ome_8_FD_132980 | JGI IMG/M metagenome (GOLD analysis project Ga0180433, IMG submission 132980) | Hypersaline lake sediment archaeal communities from the Salton Sea, California, USA - SS_1_D_1 metaG | ecosystem: Environmental > Aquatic > Non-marine Saline and Alkaline > Hypersaline >... | reverse complement strand
AGTTATTATACAATTAGAAACAGTAGCTTTTCCTATTTCTTTTACAGCATCACGATAAGCAAGCGCGCGTAAACTTCTGTCTAATAAAGTATTTTCTCTGGTTAGTTGTTTTACCCATTTAGACATATTTTAATGCTTCGCATTTAACGCTGAATAGTCGCAGATTTAGTCGTCGCTTCGCCACGTCTGACGTGGCTCCGCCGAGTCAAACTCGGCTTTGCCGAGTCAGAATCGGCTTTGCTCCTCTGCCGCAGAATAAACGCTGAAGTGCAGAAATACGTATTTTAATACGTATTAAAATACGTATTTCTGTGTTACTTTATCTTCACCATATCACTTTTCCCATCCTACGTCAAAAGGCTTCGGAATGATATATTCGCTCCCGTAAACTAAAAATAATGACATCCGATGTCATTATTTTTTTGGTCCCCAACAATTGACAAAACAAGAGTGCGAGTATATAATATAGAGTAAACTTAAAAAGTTTATTAGGTTCTTTAAAAAGGAGAGTTAAATGGAAGGGTTTCCGAAAAAGAAAAAAGCGCGAGGAATAAAAAGATTGTATTATTATGGCGCTTTACGGAGTTATGTTGAAATAGTGAGAAGAATCAACTCTAAAAAAAATTATTTCTACGAGGTTATTTTTAGAGCAGAAAATAAGAAAATAATCCTTGAAAATGTTAAATCAATTCCTTTGGGCTGTGTAAGTTCAAGCGGAAATCTTCTTTCCAAAATTCCGATTAAAAAAACAGAATTTATTGCAGATAAAGCTTTTCACTTTGAAGGAGTAGCATTAGGAATAGTCCAGCTTAACAATGATAAATATCTTGAATTAGAAGTTGTTCCCGGAAGATTATATATTTATTTTCCTGTTATTCGTGCTTATAGAGGTTCTGAAGAATGCTATATTAAACTTTTAGAAATAGCTTAATCAATTTTTTTTAAAAAAAGCTACGAACTTTAATAACAAGAAGGATAAAAATGGAAGAAAAATATTGTAAGAATTGCGAAAGCAAAGTAGAATAATTATCAAATCAATCTGAAATGGGAGACAGTTATCGCTCTTGGCGTAGATATGAATGTCCAAAATTTGGCACTCTTACCGAAGGTCAGGTTGAATTAAGAAAGAAAAATTAGTGTTATAAAAATAAATCTTCGTAACCTTAAAAGCCAATCACTTAAACGATTGGCTTTGTTTATTTTTTTGTCAATTTCAAACGATTATTTAAAAACTTAGGGGTCGCACCCCTAAGTGAAAACACCATCGGTTTTAAACCGATGGTGTTTTTTTCTTTTTTGAAAAAAAATTGACAAATGAACCAATGAAACGAATGCTTAACGGAGAAAGAATTGGAATAATAATCAACTGCATCCCAAACCATTTCCAGTACTGAATCCAAGAAGTATGAACAACAAAAATCATGTATGGTGTCAACGTTCCGGTCCAGAAGATAAATCCACTAATTGCCTCCAGTAGTATTCTTTTAACTTTCATTTTAATCTCCTTTCTTTTAAGAGAACAAAAAACTTTATTCTTCTTATATTATAACACGCGATAAAATAAAAGTCAAATGAAATTTATCCTAATTATATGTGGAACCAAGCTCCATATATACGGTTATTACTTACTGTTACTTGCTAGATTAAATAATGACATCCGATGTCATTATTTAATAATTTTTAATTTTTGAAGAGCGGTTTTTAGGTCTCGCGCGCTTATGTCTTGAAAGTGGTGAGTAGTTATTCCGAATTCGCGGGCAGCTTCTATATTTTCTTTTTTATCATCAATAAAGAAACAATATTTTCCTTGAAGATTTAATTGAGTTAATACATGCTGATAAATTTCGGGGTTAGGTTTTTTGTGACCGATTTCACAAGAAACAAAGTAACGATTGAATATATTGTCCAAAGAAAAATACATTCTCCAAAAATCAGTCCAAAGCGGACGTTCGTTATTGAGGGAACAAAGGATTAGTCCCCTATTCTTTAAGGTTTTTGCCAAGTCCAATACATAGTTATTAATACTGGTCAAGCTATTCAAAAGCTCTTCAATTTCTGCGTCGGTATAGGTATTTAATTCTAAAATTGCTTGTTTTAGCTCCTCTCTGCCAAAAACCCTTGCCGTTATCTTTTCCCAGTTGTTTTCTAATATTCTTGTTACCGGATCTTTCAACCTTTTGACTTCAGTTGCGGAACGAACATTTCCTTTCCAGGGATTACTAAAAGAAGCAAAGAAAACTCCTCCAAAATCAAATAAAATTGTCTTTATCATTTAGCCTCCTATTTTATTTTTAATGTGCTTTTCAGTTTTCTAAAATAGCATTTTCGTGTATTTGTGTCAATTATTAAGTATTTAACAAAACAAAAAAGGCGCGATTAAACTCACGCCCTGAATTATAATTTTTACAATAAATATTTATTGTTTCTTTTCTAAGTAATCCATCTCTACTTCCAAATCTTTTCTAAGTAATCCATCTCTACTTCCAAATATTTCATTTTTACAAGATAAAGAAGCGATGCAGCAATTGACTTTTGAATACGGTAAGAGGTGCCTCTTGCTGTATCATGCATAGAATCAATCCTTTCTACTTCTTTAAATTCTTTTTCTGCTATTTCTCTCAGTTCTTTAGGGGTCATATTATTTCCTCCCGAAATTTTATTTTCCCGCAAGCCAGTTTTTGAATTCAACTGAAAATAAGTATTCTATACTGGCAAACAAAACAAGTAGTAGTTGGGCAACCATGCCATCAATCAAGCAAATAGACAAAGCGATGAGTAAACCGGGGCCTAAACCAATAAGTATCCCAATACTCAAACCAGCGCCTAAGCCAAAAAACAAGCTAATAATGAAAGCGTTAATTACTTCAAAATGTACACAAGCAAATAAAGTAAGGGCAGCACCCATGATTAAGCTAGTAGATAGTCCAACAACCGGATTAACGGCAATACTGATAACCGAACCAATGAACAGACCAAGGATCAAATAAAGGTTTAAAAATCCATCTTCGTCTTTGAATTTCTTTCTGGTAAATAAGAAAACTAAAATAAACGACCAGATGAAGGTAAACGGAATATCCCATAAACGGGATATTGAGAAAGGCAGCTGGGTTGTCTTATTTATACCGCTTTCAACCTGGCTAACTATCGGTACTTCGCCTTTCATTAAATAGCAAATCCCCCAAGAAAAAGCAATAAGAATCGTTAGAGCTAAGGGAATTCTCCAAAGCATGTTTTTTCTTTGCTGTTTTTCCATCATTTCCTCCTAAAATTTTATTTTCAAAAAACTAAACTGTTCTACTAATTATAGAACAGTTTAGTATACCAAATAAATTTAATTATGTCAATAATTTGTAGGAACGATTTACTACTATTTGTATAATTCCTGAATGCCTTTTATATCCCCTGCTTCTAAGCTTCTTTTCTTTGTTTCTCCATAATCAGCATATCCATACATTGTTTGTTCTGAACATTCAGCAGTATAAAGATCATCTAAGCCAACAGTGTGCCCTAATTCGTGAGTGGCAATGTTTTCAAAATCCATCTTACCTGCTTCGCCGGTAGCCGACCAATCAAAATCTACATCATCATAAATTTGATCCCATTCTATTAACGCTCTTTCTTTCGGTGGCACATTAAAAATACCCCAAATAATAGTTACTCCTATTGCCCCAGCTGAATCAATATCAGCAAAATAAACTTCATTTTGGCCATCGGGACTTGAGAGATCGGCAATTAGTTCATCAGAAGTAACTATTCCTTGTCCAACAATATTAAAATTTGCTGCAGATTCCCATTTTTCAATATTAGTAGAAAAGTTACTGAAAATAAAATCTTCGGCTAATCCCCTGGAGTTGCTTGGATTCAAAACCCAGGGTTCAGCTGTTTTCCATTTAGTGAATTTATTTAAAAAGCCATAACAAGAGCTATTGTCCGGTTCTGGTTCCTCTCCTCCGCAATCTTGAGGACATTTATTAATATTTTCTCCGGGTTCACAAATTCCATTACCACACTCTGTTCCTGGCTTGCCAAATCCCTTTTTGTAATCAATAAAGGCATAGCCTTCTACTAACTTACCTTCTCTCCAAACAGAGCCGAGATAAAAAACGTCAGGAGCAACTTTTAATGCCTTATCGGGAATTGATACTTTTTTATTCTGAAAATTTGGTTTTGCCGCAAAAACAACAAAACCCACAGAAAATATCAAAGTAAGAACTATAACGAAAATTAAATATTTTTTCATATTATTTTTTGGTTAATTATTATGGTTTAATTTTAATCATTTTAACTTTAAAAATCAAGTTGTTTTCTCTTTAACTAAAAATAGCGGAGGCCTGGCCTCCGCTATTTTATCTCGGTCAGAGCTTATATTAATATTTTAACACAAAATGAGACATTTGAGACACTGGTTTAATCTAATTTTTTTGATGTCTCATTTTTGAATTTTAATTTCTGTGCTGTCGGAATAAAAAACTAATTTAGAACCACCATCAACTAATTTTACTATAATACTAATTTCATCTCTATCAATAATTTCTCCCCTAACAAAACCAGTGCCGGATCCCATGCGACCCATTCTACTCCCCATATCAAGAATTTCTCTATCCCCCATAAATTCTTGCATACGCTCTTTTCTTTCTTCTGGCGAAAGGTTTCTAAATTCTTCGGGATTAAATCCTTCGGGTAAAGAAGGTTTCTCTATATTCTCTTCCCTGTTTTCCGACGAAAAATCAGACCTATTCTGAAAATCTTCTTCAGTTACACCAACAAGAATCATTTCAGCTATTATACTTCCATCTTGATTTGAGCCACCCCTAACCGTTACTATTTCGCCAATTATCAAATCATCTAATGTTCCTTGAGGTAATTCATCAAATTGAAAAACACTTGCCTGATTTCTTTCTGAATTAACATTTTTTGCTTTTCCTCCTTGTGATTCTTTGTTTTTTATAAAATAAGCAATCCCTCCTCCAATTGCACCGAGGCCGATAATTATTAATAAAACAATTGCAATAGTAGCTATTCCTTTTTGTGTGTTTTTATATATTTTCATAATTATTATCAATAAATTTTTATTCGTACCTTAGGGCCTCAATTGGATTAAGTGAAGCGGCTCGTTTGGCTGGGTAATAACCAAAACCAATTCCTATAACAGCGGAAACCCCAAAAGCCAAAAAAACAGACCAGCCCGAAACACTTGTGCTAATATCAGCAAACTGAGAGATACCGAATGAAATAAACCAGCCAATAATCACACCAATGATTCCACCTATAAAAGTAAGCATCATGGCTTCGGCAAGAAATTGCATGTTAATATCTCTTTTTTTACCGCCAATAGCTTTTCGAAGTCCAATTTCGCGAGTTCTTTCTGTGACAGTAGTAAGCATCATATTCATAATCCCAATACCACCAACGATAAGAGAAATACCAGCAATCGCTCCAAGGAAAAGAGTGAAAGTGGCAGTAACAGAAGATACGGCTTCTAAAAGAGCTGCCTGGTTCATCACTTGAAAATCTGCTAATTGAGGATCGGCAATATTATGACGAATCAATAAAAGATTAGTAATCTGATCCTCGGCAATTGACATAAAATCCTCATCCTGAACCTGCACATTAATAGCAGAAACATAATTATTACCAGATAAATAACGCTGAGAAGTAGAAATAGGAATAAGAATTAAATCATCTTGGCTACCAAATCCTGTGCCTCCTTTAGGTTTCGTGACACCAATAACTGTAAAATCAATTCTATTAATTCTAATTTTTTGACCCACTGGATTTGTATTTTCGCCAAATAAATCTTCACTAGTTGTTGGGCCAAGAACTGCTACTTTAGATAGATTCCTGATATTTTGGTCAGAGATAAAAGAGCCAAGCGCTATTTCAAGATTCTTTACTTGAGCATATGAAAAAACTGTGCCAATTATAGAGGTATTTGTATTAGTACCCTTGGCTGTAACCTGCTGCCTGGTTGAGACCTCTGGAGCAACTACTTCGGCAGACAAAACTTGCTCCTCTATTGCTTCAGCGTCTTTCTGGGTAAGGGTTTGAGCTGATCCGCGTCCACTGCTAACCTGAACTCCGGCACCACGCTGAGCTCCAGGATAAACCACAAGTAAATTAGAACCAATAGACTGAATATTCTCTTCAATAGAAACCTGTGTTCCCTGACCAATAGAAATCATAGCAATAACTGAACCAATGCCAATAACAATACCTAAAACAGTAAGAACTGATCTTGTTTTATTCATAAATATTGCTGAATAGGTTTCTTGTAATAAATCGGAAAAAAGCATTATTTAATATTATTGATAATTCTTTGTTTATGATTTTTGTAATCTTCTATAATGTTACCGTCAAGAATATTAATAATTCTATTAGCGTGTTCTGCCACATAACGTTCGTGAGTAATAAGAATAATAGTGCGTTTCTTTTCAAAGTTTAATCTTTGAAAAGTTTCTAAAACAACCCTGCCTGTTTTTGTATCAAGATTTCCTGTTGGTTCATCAGCTAAAATTAACGAAGGATTATTCACAAGTGCTCGAGCAATAGCAACTCTTTGCATTTCACCTCCTGAAAGCTGATTAGAAAGATGATTAAAATTAGATTCTTTTAATCCCGAAACCTTAAGAGCATTTTTTGCTTGCTCTTCTCTTTTTTCTTTTGAAATACTGGAGTAGATTAAGGGCAAAACAACATTACGAAGAACTGTTGCTCGAGGCAAAAGATTAAATGATTGGAAAACAAATCCAATCTTTTTCTTACGAATATCTGCTAATTCATCATCTGAAAGTTTTGAAACGTCTTTACCTTCAAAAAAAAATTGGCCATCAGTTGGTGTATCAAGACATCCTAAAATATGCATTAGGGTTGATTTACCTGAACCAGATGGCCCCATAATTGCTACGAATTCTCCGTCTTTAATGCTGAAAGAAGCGTTTTTAAGGGCATTGGTTTCTACGCTTCCGCTTTTATAGGTTTTAGCAATATTTTTAACTTCAATCATATAATTTAACGCATCATTCTCATCATGTTTGGATTAAATCCTCCCACATCTCCTTGTGATTGACCTCCTTGTGATTGACCTTGGGTAGAAGAAGTTGTCTGAACAATCACTAAATCACCTTCTTTAATACCGTCAAGAACTTCTGTTATAGTGTCATTAGAAATCCCTACTTCTATCTGTTGATCGTCTAAGTTGGAAACAGGAATAATACCACCTGAAACATTGGCTGTATTTATATCAAGTTTAAAATTCTCATCTACAACTTTTACATATAATGCGCTGCCTTGTTGTTTTACTGCAGAATTAGGCACTATAAGAACATTTTGTTTAGCATCAGTAATAATTGCAGCAGAAAGACTCATCCCGGGCTTTATTCGTTTGTCCTCTGTATCAAAAGCAATTTTAATATTATAGGTTACTACACCTTGTGTTGTTGTACCAACAGTATCAACTTCCACCACTTCTCCAGTAATAGTTAGGTCTTCAACTGCATCAAAAGTAATGGTGGCTTTTTGACCTGTTTTAACCTTGGCAACATCAATTTCATTAAGAGAAATTTCAGCAATTTCTTGTTTAGTGATAAGAGTAGCAACTATATTAGAAGAGACTGATTCTCCTTTTTTGACATTTACATTAGCAACAATTCCATCAAAAGGCGCACGGATATAACAATTTGAAAGATCTTCCCTGGCACTATCTAAATCTTGCTCCTTTCGCTGAACATCAATTCTCTTTGTTTTAAGATCTAATTCATCAATGCCTTCCATTAATTTTTCTAATGCTAATTCTTTTTCTTTAATTGAATATTCAGCGTCCAATAATGACTGTCTATTATATTCAAATGACCTTTGAACCTGCAAAAGACTAGATAAATAACTATTCGTTTTTGAATTATAAGATTTTAGACTTGATTGATAATCGCTCACAATACTAAAAACACGTTCATTTCTTTTAGATCGGGAATCTACCCAAAAATCCAACATATTGATTTCGTTTCTTATAGCTTCAGATATTAATCTGAAAGTCTCCAGGGTTTCTTCTAATAGACCTTCAATGATTTGTTTATCTGCATAACGACTGGTATTTTTATAATTAATGAAATTTTCGCTATATTTAGCACTTGCTTCATCATAAGCGCTTTTGGCTTTATCTATAAATTTTTCTAAGTCGTTTTTGTCATTAACATTAATAGAATTAATCAAAGCAGACATATTCCAATAATTACCGAATGCTTGTTCGCTATCTGCTATTTCATAACTATAAAGAATAGCATTTAAGCCGGCCTTGATTGTGGGTAAATCAAAAAACACATCAGTAACAGCATTAAATGCATCTTCATAGCCCTCTTTAATATTGTCTTCGGTATCCCGTTTTTGACTTTTTGCTTTATTTAGAGCATTTTCTGCTTGAAGAACACCCAGCTCATCTGGCGGCTCTAATAATTTTTCCAATTGAACTCGCGTAGTCTCTAGGTTTAATTCGGCATCTTCTACTTTTTCCATGGCCTCACTATTGTCTATCTGAACAAGCAATTCTCCTTTTTTTACTTCCTGGCCATTTGTCACTCTAACATAAACTACCTCGCCAGAAACTTTTGGTTTAACATCTACCTGATCAGAGGCTGAAACCTGCCCGCTTCCAGAAACTGAAACAATCAAAGTCCCTCTTTCAACTGCTGCGGTTACATAACGGATAATATCTTTATTATTAGATATTTTTTGGTAAACAAAATAAGCTCCGCTGATAATAATCAACGCAAGAATTATAGTAATAATTTTGTGCTTTTTTATAAAAGTAAATATCTTTAAAAACATATTTTACAAATATCTGCCTCCGGCGTTTAAATTAAATCAAGCGCCGGAGAGCAGACATAGGACACAATATTAATTTTGTTTTATTCATTTATATTCTTAATTCTTTCAGGAAAATTGTGAAGCTTTTCAACAACTTCTGGATTATCCGAAGTAATAGTTATCTGAATGCCATTATCAAGTATTGTAACCTCGTGATTAACTTCATCGCCAAACTGCCCAAATCTTAATCCTCGAAAATGTCCAAACTTAAACCCGGGAAATAAACAATCATTCTCTTCCGTTATTTCTTTCATCATTTCTCTTCGTTCTTCTTGAGTTACCTCTTGCCATTCAGTAGAATTCCTAAGTTCTTCCATAACTGCCCTACATTCCTCCCTGGATTCCCCTCTCTCCCCTGGGGTCATCGCTTTAAATTCTTCCATTTTTACCTGCCACTCTTCAGAATCTCTATTAAGCCATTTACCCCAGCTAAAAGCATCTGCTTGAAAAGTATTAAGGGCAAATCCTCCAGCAACAAACGCACCAAGAACTAAAGTAGCAATTTTTATTTTTGATTTTAATAACATTTTATTAAATCCCCATTATTAGTGATTTATTTTCGACCTTTTCTACTCTCTACTTATTATTACAATTAAAATGTAAATTTATTTCAAAAAAAACCGCTAATTAGCGGTTTTTTATAAAATACTGCAAAATAACTATTCAAAAAGCATTGATCGCGGAGGTCCGGGCCGATGATTTCTAATAAGGTTTCTAAATTCTCTATCGGCTTTTAAAATCCCAAAAGCCTTTATTTCACCGTTGTCTCGTTTTCCAAAAACTACAACCATATTTTCTTGTTTAAAATCTGTTCCTGATGGGAAACGAGTATTTTCAGTGATAAGTACATCTATTACTTGTCCATCAAGTTTCTCAATTCTAAAACCATTATCTGTTATTTCAGAAATCATACCATGATGAACATTGTCAGACCCAAGTACTCGATAAAATTCTCCCATTACGGGCAAACGACCCTCTCTGGCCCGCCGAAAAAGCTCTGGATGGAACTGAGTTTTACCAATAATAAAACTGGCTAAAAAAACAATTACAATAATGGCTAATATAGAATAAAGAATCGGGCGACGATAAGCAAATGAGAAACGTTTAACTAATACTTCTAATATTATAATTAACGCTATGGCGATTAAAATTAAAACCCATGGAGATGAGACCAGCAACGCCCCAAAACCAGGAAACCCAAATCGAGGTAAATACCACATTCCACTTAATCGTAAATTAAAAAAGATAAAACTTAATATATATAAAATAAATAATGTAATAAAGATAATGCTAAAAGCAATAAAAATACCCCTCCAAATGAAATATATTTTTGGCTTCATTTTCACTTTACCCTTTTTAATTTTTTCTAAAATATTATTCTTGGTCATAGATTTTTTTCATAATTTCTTTACCTCTTTTAAGCCTAATAGCAACTGTTCCAATAGGTATATGTAAAATGTCAGCAATTTCTTTATAACTTAATTCTTCAAAATAATAAAGAATTATTGGCTCACGATATTTTAGATTTAATTTATCAAGATATTTATTAATTATTTTATTAAGCTCTTCTCTATTAATTTCTTTATCACTATTCTCTTTTGATACTGGGTGTGGAAAAAGTATGTCGGGATCAAAAAGATATAAAGGATTATTGCTTTTTTTCTTAATTGTATTAATAAATTCATTATGGGCAATCCGATAAAGCCAAGAAGAAAATTTTCTTTTAGAGTCAAAGCTCTTGATATTTTCATATGCTTTAATAAATACCTCTTGGACTATGTCTTCTATGTCTTCAAAGCTACGTAAAAACTTTTTACCATAACGAAGCATTTTTTTCTCATAGCGTTCAACTAAAATACCAAATAATTCAATATTACCCGACTGAACCAAGCGGGTAATCTTCTCATCTGTCTGTTGTGCCATTTCTCGTTCCATAATATTAATACAACCAATAAATAGAATTTATTTCAACTCCTTATTAAAAAATCGGTATGATAATCATCGTAACCGATTTTTTGATCCGTTTCAATCACCAGCACATAGTGGCTACCTCGGTCTAGAAACTGGTTTTTGAGGGTAAATTAAGGGTTTTTCCGAGTGTTTCTCCGACCCGTCTGGTCATCCACGATACTGCACTGACTCGTGCTGCCGGGCTTGGATTCCCCGCCAGAGGTGGGTGCGCCTTGGGCGCAGAACCAAGATTTACGGCTTTAAAGTCGCCGATGAGGCGACTACTTCAAGTCTAATCCTGCCGGGCTTGGATTCGAACCAAGATACTCGCCTTCAAAGGGCGATGTCCTACCGTTAGACGACCCGGCAGGATTAGACTCGACAATTACTTCTTGAAATAATTTTCCAATTTATCCCTTAGCACTTCTTTACCGTAACCACTTTTGAAAAATCTCTCTGCTTTATAAGCGT
>Ga0180433_10010295_pt1 | contig 11279 bp, 27 predicted proteins | sample SS_ome_8_FD_132980 | JGI IMG/M metagenome (GOLD analysis project Ga0180433, IMG submission 132980) | Hypersaline lake sediment archaeal communities from the Salton Sea, California, USA - SS_1_D_1 metaG | ecosystem: Environmental > Aquatic > Non-marine Saline and Alkaline > Hypersaline >... | reverse complement strand
TGCTGTGAGTGTTCCCAAAATGCGAAAGACGGACAACCCGTACTTTGGCAAGATCGTCCACTTGTGGGCACGCAACGTCACCTTTGGTGCCAGCTATCAGAACAGCGTCAATCGACGTTGGGCTGAAGTGGAAGCGGACGAATACTTCGTCGCTGAGAAGTTGTGGCGTGGCAAGGGTGAACGGATCAACCGTTACATGGCACGACACGTTGACAAACTGGATGAATATCTGGTCTATCAACTGCGAACCGACAGTAACGGTGTGGCATACGCTCCGCTGCACGATGAATACCGTGACGCTTTCACTGGCGAAGTGGTTGACATTGAGAAGCTGCGACCGTTCATGCCTAAGAAGCGACCCAGCAAGGCCCAACAGGTCAAGGTTCTGGGATGTCGTGAGACGTTCCCCCGAACAGTCCACGTTGACGGTGGTACGCTTGGAAAGTACCGCTTGGGAGTCTATCAGCTTAACGCTGACGGCGAGCACTTCTGCATGGAAGGCATGGAACTCGCTGCTGCATAAGCTACAGGGGGGCGGGAAACCGTCCCCCATTTTTTTTGTCTGGTAAGGACACCAGCTAGGACAGTGTAACAACGACACACCTCAAACGGAGAACGACAATGAAAGTTATTCCTAAGCTGCCTTACCGGCACGCTAACATGCTGAGCAACACCGCAGTGGTTGTAGACGTTCAGGATTGCGTCATTGCCACTAACCAGCCTGACTGGGAAGCGGACGCCAAAATCTTCATCGAGTGCCAGAACGGTGCTCCAGAGATGCTGCTGATGAAAGACGACTACCACGTGGTGGTGGAGGACACCGGCTACTTCAACTGTCACGGTGACAAGCGGCTGGCACTGCTGCGATCCGGTGACAAGCTGGTTCCGAGACGGTTCAAAGGCAACACTGCAATCTGTGAGGGCTACTGCCACAACTCAGAACGGCAGGTGCTAGTTGAGATTGGTATCGACGAACGGTACTAGGGACACCGGCTAGGATAGCGTAACAACGACAACTCAATCGGAGAACGAAATGAAGTATTACGCTGACTTCACTGATGGACTTGGTTCTGACAATTGCATCCGCTTGGATGGACGGTTGTCACGAGAAAACCAGAAACGACAGGCAGAGCGACATGCTCAACGGTGTCGTTTCATCAACTCCAGCAACACCCGCACCTATGTCATCATTGCAGGTCCGAGTTTGCTGCGATCCAGACCAATCAGCCCTGAATACACGGTCGCCATTGATCGCAGTAAGGACACCGTCTAGGACAACGTAACAAACAACCTTTCACTTGGGAGAGTGACATGCCTGACTTCAAAAACCCTTTCGGACAGAAGCTGATGACTCAGGAGATTCGGAAACGAATCCCCGCCCTGTATGAGCAGGATGGCAAGGGCGACGAAGCCATTGCCCATGCCAAGTATTTCTGTGCTGGCTGGACGTGGTACGCCACTGAGTTTGACCACGACGACACTGACGGTGAAGTGGGCCGATGTTTCGGCAAGGTCTACTCCGATCAGGAGCCAGACGGTGAATTGGGCTACTTCAGCCTTGCCGAACTGGCATCGCTTCAGGTGCGTGGTTTTGTGGTTGTCGAACGTGACGCCCACTTTGAGCCAACGCCGCTGAAAGACTGCAAGAATCCCTGCACTGCGTAGGGAGGACACCAGCTAGGACAGTGTAAGACACAACGCCGCTCCAACAACGCCCTTCGGCAAGGCAATCACAAATAGAGGAGGATTGGTCCAATGGGCTAGTGTGAGCCTGAACCCCTGACTCACCCGGTTGAGGAGCAGGGTAGGGCGGTAGAACGTAACCGGGGGCACGCCAACAGGGAGCACCGACGTGGTGGTTGGCGTGTCATAGAACTCTCTTTCTCCCAAGGACACCACCTAAGACAACGTAACAACGATCACCGGAGAGAACAACGTGAACATTGATCGAACTGAATGCCGCAAGCTGCGGCAGGCATTGGAGGCTCATCTTGAGAGCTTTGAGTACGAAGGCGTAACTGCATCCATTGAAGGCAGTGCCCGCTATTCCGACACCACTGCCAGCTTCAAGTTGGAAGTGACGGTGAACAACGCTGACGGTTCAACCAACACCAAGGCTGCTGAGGACTTCAAACGCCATGCCCCACTGTACGGCATGAAGGAAAGCGATTTGGGACGCACGTTCCGACACGGCAGGGACTTGATGGAAGTGGTGGGCTTCCGACCCCGTGCTCGCAAGAACAACGTCATCGTGAGAAACCAGAATGGCAAAGAGTATGTCATGCCTCACACGACGGTTGTCATGTATCTGAAAGATGCGGCGTAGGGACACCAGCTAGGACGGTGTAACAACAACGCACCTTAACGGAGAATAACATGACAGAAGTTATGATGTCTACTGCTGTGGATCAGTGGTTTGATCGATTGATCTCTGCTGTTCAGAAGCAAAACGAAGGCGAAGGTTTTGCAACATCAAATGGCAGTATTCGACGTGACGTGGAAGTTGATGAATTCATGCTCATGAACGTGGCAAACGGTCAGGCTCAATTCAAACATCGCCATACAAGAAACTACGTTTTTCTGCGTGCAGATGGAACATTCAGCATTCCCAGCACTGGTAATGCTTGGCTCAAGGGGACGTTTGACAAAGCTCCGTCGCTGGAAGAACTGCGAGAGATGTTGAAGTAGGGACACTGACTAAGCCAACAACGACAATCAACAGGAGTATGCTCTTGGGATATTACTTCATCATTGGCCTTGCGACAATTGCATATGTCGCATGGTTCGGAACCCAGAATGCCGGATGGCAACCGGCTAAGCGACAGAGGGCCGTCGTATTGGTGTTTAACGGCCCCGTGAAAGAGAACCGTCTGGCGTTTTATACATCGGGGTTCGTTTAGGTAAGACCCCCTAGAACAATCCCCGGTGACTGTCTGGGCAGTCACCGGGGCCATATTACTCCAGAGGACACCGACTAACCAACCATCGCCAAGGCAAGTCGCCAAGGCACAACCAACTTTTTGGAGAGTAACATGAGACAGTCAATCGAACGAAGTGAATTTGCAAAGCTGGCAAACCGCAAAGTTCCCAAGGCCAGTGGTGGCGAAAAGACTGAGGCGGTGCGTGTCGGTGACGTGACCTTTGACTTGGTCCCCAAACAGGTCAAAGACGACAAGTCGCTGGGATTCACGGCACTCGGCAAGATCCTGGTTCCCGTCGAAGTGGATGGTGAACAGTATGTTCTGCCATGCCAAATCAGTGGTCACGTCACTGTGATCGGCACCAAGCCCAAGGCAAAAGCTGCGTAGGTGTGTCGTTGTCCCGCCGCCAATCCCCATCGACGGGTGGGGGTTGGCCGGTAGGACACCAACTACAGGGACATCACCAACAAACCGGAGGAACGACAGTGAAAGTTACATTGAAACAATGGCTTGAAATCAATAAATCCGTTGATCAGGTGCGGGACGCACTGAAACAAGCCAATGAGACGGTCGCTAAGATCGTCTTTGAACATCACAACGCTGGCAACGTCGAAGAATCAATCCTGATGATGAAGTTGTGGGAACAACTTCACGAAGTCAGCCTGCCAAGTGGCATCAACCCTCAATCAGAGTGGATCGGTGGCGATAGTTCAGATCCCAAGAATCATAAATTGCGTGAACCGCATATTGTCGGTGGTTGTTCGTCAAAGCGATACTTCACCGATGAAGAGATCGCCGAAGCAGAAGCAGTATGTCATGGCCCATGTGACTGGTCCATGTGAGGACACCAACTAATCTGCTGTAACGACAACTCACACCTTAACCGGAGAACGAACGATGGGAAACAAAATGTTGCGACACGTCACTGAGGACGATGTAGTGGTCAAGCTGGAAGATGGCAACCCGTGGCATCTTGTCCTTCAGGAAGAAGGCAAAGAGAAGATTCAGGTGGAAGCAAAGATCGGCAAGTTTGCTCCAGTCATCAAAGGCGGGCAGGTTGTAGATTTCATCCCCCTGCCCCGTTATCGCTGGTCAATCAATGTTTGGCTTGTCTGGCGAAGTGAACAAACAGGCTATACCGGACTCGTCAACCGTGTCTGCCTGCATCCACAAAGTGGCAACTGGAAGTGGGCAAACCCACCAAAAGAACAAGAAGTCAGGGACAAGCGAACTGGCAAGGTAGACAACCCGCTGCTGGGGCAAGCTACCAAAAAACTTGTTGATGGCACTGAGGATAGCTTCGCATCTGAGGCAAACATGCGGCACTATCTGGTAGAGCGTGTGAAAAGCGAAGCAATCGCCGATCACGTGATGGCTCTAATCAAAAGCCGACTCGATGAACTGGAAGCCGACGCCGATGAAGTGGCGGCTGCGGCTTAGGACACCAACTAGATAGCCAGTGGGGAACGACGCCCCACTGGCTCTTCTCATGAAAGAGCAACAATGTGGATTCGTGAAGACTGTGGCAGAGATCGTGACCGTCGTCGCAAAAAGTTGGAAAAGGATCAGCGTAAGAAAAACGAGAAACTACGCAATCAGGAAAAGCGTGACCATCGTCGCAAAGCTGCCTAGGGACACCGCCTAAGACGGTGTAACAAACAATCACACCGGACGGAGGACGAAGCAATGCGAGCCATTCGTGTTACCTTTGAAGATGGAAATACCATCGAAACAAACATCAACGGCACCGACGAAGCAATCCGCCGATATTACATCGGACAGGAGTTCCAATTTGGCGACACTGAGGAACATCCCAAGGATAAGCTGGTCAAAGCCGTGGACGTGGAATTCTTGGACTAAGGACACCGCCTAAGACAGCGTAACAAACACCACACCGGAGGAACGAACGATGGCAAAAGTCATCTACCAAGACGAAGAATACTTCGTCATCGACCACGCTCAGTTTGGGACACGCTTCCAGATCAAAATCGCTGAGTCACCTAACGCTAATCCCGTTGTGGAAGGTAAGTGGGTGGACGCCTGCGACTGTGAAGAAGTCACCAATATACCGGTTCACCCATCACAGACGCTGTCCTGTTTTGTCTAAGGACACCGACTAGAGGGACATAACCAACACCACCAATCGGAGGAACGATCATGGCTCGCTATAACTACGAAACTCCCAATCCTGACCCATGGCCTGATGCGGTCAAGATTCCTGCCAGCGGCGTAGCCGTGGCATGGCACGTGCTCGGCTGGCAGACTGTACCAGATGAGGACACAGAGTGGACTGGTATGGAAGTACATACTGGACGATTGGTCTGCCGAATGGTTGGGGATGATGCCCACCACCTGTATGACCCTGAAGATATCGTCGAAATGCCACGTGAAGACTACTGTGGAGTTTGTGGTCAAATCGGCTGTGGCCACGATGGTCTGGATCGTAACTGAGGACACCGTCTAACCCGGTGTACCAACAACACACCGGGGAGGACGACATGGCTAAGAAAAACAAAGTTTCAAAGCGGAAGGCAAAACGCAACAAAGGCGGGCACCTGAAGGTCGGCATGGGCTTCAGCACCACCCGCACCACCTTTGACAATGGGTGTGGTGCCTATGGCAAACGCCTCACCCGTGCGGAACAACTCCGCAAGGCACTAGCTGACTAAGGACACCAGCTAGAACAACATAACAAACACCACACCAATCGGAGGAACGATCATGGCCCGCACGCTCTACATTCGACCCGTCTACAAAGTCGAAGAGGACAACGCTGGAACCATTGAAACGCTGACCAGTATCGCCCTGTGTACCACCAATGGTGAGATCCTGGTCGATGGCCAGATCTTGGAACACTTCCCAAAGGATGAACCAGGGGTTGATATCAAAGCCTGCGGCATGGAATTCCACGATGCCAGCGAGGTTGTCTGGGGGAAGTCAATCGAAAACAGGTACAGCTACGTGTCCAAGTAAGGACACCAGCTAAGACAGCGTAACAACACATCACACACCGGAGACGACAAATGAGTCGAACTGCTGACGTACTGGTCGAAGCCATCATGTTGGATTGTATGCCTCGACCATCCGCCTGCGTGGATTTCGGGCTGGACAACGGCAACGTTCAGCAACGCTATGAGGCGTACTACTACCCCGTCCATGCTGGCGAGATCACCGCCGATCAATTGCACGAGGCACTGGTGGGTAAAACACCAGAACCCGTACATCCCCTGTCACTAGCTGCTGTGATGCGATCAAAACAAAAACCAGTGAAACACGTCCCTGGCAAGGCGCTCACCGAACTCTTGCAAAACGCTCATTACAACCCGCATAAATCGGTCGAGATCACAACGGCTTATGACCTGATGTGAGGACACCAGCTAATCTGCTGTAACGACAACCCACACTCAACGGAGAACGAAAGATGAATCGTGTCGCTGCTGCTTACCAAAAGATGGAAGAGCAAATCCAAAAGCGTATCGCCGATGGCGTGACCACCGAACAGGCTGTCGCCAAGACAAACGAAAGCCTGAACATGTCAATCAATGAATACTGCAAGTTTCAGGAGGCCAAAAGCCTTGCAGTAGCTTCTGGCAAACTGTCAGCCGATGAAGGGATGACAATCTACAATTCGCTCGGCGAATCGGTGGAAACATTCAATGGTCAACCGGTTCACGTCAAGGCAGTGCTGACGAAAATCTTCTCAGAACTGCTGACTGCTGCATAACTGGCGGTAGAACAGGCGGGAGGCAACTCCCGCCGTGTTCTTCTCTCTCAGGACACCAGCTAAGACAACGTAACGACAACCACACCACAACGGAGAACGAAAGATGAAGCGAGTACATGGCAAAGTCGGCAACATGCGTAAGGCAGTTGACTGGGTCGTTTATCCCGGTGAACGGGAACAAGATGGGAACAAAGTGCTCTTCGTGCAAAGCGACAAACGTGCTTTGGCAGTCAATGTCGAAACACGCAAGGGCGTACTGAGCAACGGCAAAGGTCATCCCGGCTTCCACACTGTCAGCAAAATGATGGTCCAGCTTGGACAGGCTAAGGTCATCGACGTGCCGCAAGAATTCATTGACCAGTGTGTCGAAGGACAAGCCAAAAGTGGCGACCACATCGGAGGAGGGGTCTACATCGCCTAAGAGGACACCGGCTAGTGGGGTGTAACAACAACACCCCACACACCGGGAGGACGACATGAACGCTACCGAAATAAATGAACTGGTGGCAGAAAAGAATCGCCTGATGCAAATGGCAGGCGGGGACGATGTCAGTTCAACATTGGACAACGCCGAAAAAGTGTTGGCTGAACTGAACAGGGCAGATCTTATGCTCAAATGGTTGATGCAGGGATTCATCTGTACCAACTGGGGAGCAACGATCTGTCTGAAGTTGGAAACCAACGTGCAACGATACTATGGCACGTGTCAACACCACATGACACACCACAGAATCGCTCGGGTGCTCGACGATATCAGACGCACCAAGAAAACATACTTCACGGCTGAGAACTGGTCGAAGCGTACAAAGTGATCGTGGTGTGTGGGACCGCTGCGGGAGAATCCTCCAACTCCCGCAGCGGTTACCCTCTAAGGACACCAGCTAAGACGATGTAACAACACACCACACACCGGAGAACGAAGTGAACAACAAACACCGTGTATTCATCGCAGGGCGAAAACTGGGCTTTGTAGTCGAAGACATACGCTGGATGTGCAGAGCCATGGGGTTCAAGCCAACACTGAGCGAAGTGCCAGAACAACGCTACTATTATGTTCAACGTGCGTGCCCAACACTTTGGAATTGCTCAGCACGCAAGTCAGACGATTACCGGGATTGCACCCGTGAACAGGCCGATCTGTTGATTGCCAAAATGCAAGAGGCAAAGGCCATCCTGACGCTACTCAAAGGGAAAGAAAAGCAACTCCTCGCTGCCATGAATAAGTCAGACCACGAACTGGCTAGTTAGGACACCAACTAAGACAGCGTAACAAACAACACATCACTCAACGGAGGAACGAACAATGAAAGTTGTCACCGCACACGTCGAACCAATCAACGAAGAGTACGACGAAGAATGTCTGGAGTTCTTGTCAGACGAAGAGAAGTCCAACACTCTCGCCATTGAATTCTTCCATGGTTACAGAACCATGGCTGAAACGCTCAAACTCGCCAAACAGCACAGCGAACAGTGCTTGGCCTTTGTCAAAAGTATGTTGACCGAACAGGACAACAAGGCGGCATAGAATCAACTCGCCAGAGTTTGGACCCCTTCGGGGGTCCGCTCTGGACACCAGCTAAGACAACATAACAAACACCACACCTTTCGGAGAACAAACATGCGATAGAATCAACTCGCCAGAGTTTGGACCCCTTCGGGGGTCCGCTCTGGACACCAGCTAAGACAACATAACAAACACCACACCTTTCGGAGAACGAAACATGCGATGGCTTGACGTTCGACTGCACGCAGCAGTCACGGTTGACTGGCACAATGGTCCGCTCAAGAAAATCAGTGCACGACAGGCAATGACAGCCGATGGCAAGGTGCTGACCATCAACCCGTTCGATGATGGCTTCAAGCTGGCCGCTTAGGACACCAACTACATGAGTGTGTGGGGATGACAGTCATCCCCAACACTCACCACATATGGAGGCACGATCCATGACGTTCGGAACATCGCACTTCGTTTCACTCAGACACGCCAGAACATATTACAAGCGGCAAGGCTTGGGGCATGACGTGAAACGTAAAATCACCGATGGTGAGATCACTATCGGCAAGCCCAAACCACGCAAGGGTTGCACCATCTGTATCAATGACGAAGGCCGTTACGTCTACAGTGAGGACACCGCCTAGAGTGGTACAATCAACCACACACCGGAGGACGAACGATGACTGCTATTGAACGATGTGAAACCCTGCTGAAAGAAATGCAAGAGTTGTTCCCGCAAGTCGGGCTGAGCTTTGGTTACATTGGCAACGTCGAACGCTGGGGCGATGAGCGTAGCTGGAAGTTCTTCACCAAAGTCAAACTGCCAGGACGTGACATGTTCTACGACAACTGTGCATCCTTCGGCTACGCTTCAACTGACAACCTGGACAAGCTCGCTGACGAGGCAGAAAACAGCCTTCGCCACTGGCTGGAAACCAAAGTTGCACCACACGCCAGTAAGGACACCAACTAAGTGAGTGTCAGGGGATGACAGTCATCCCCAACACTCACCGGAGGACGAACGATGCAACACCGTTACGAAGCGGTCGAACAATTGCGACGGGATCTGATCGACTATCGGGTCGAACTGACCGATGATGCAAAGGAACGGTTCGACAACTGGGTCGAACACGACCTGCCCGCTAGTGATCCACTGATGGCTTGTGAACAGCAAAGCACCTGTCACGGCCTGGAGATCGCTTTGCTCAAGGGAAAGAACACCCGCAAGCGATGGCACCCCTCGATCACCCGCAAGGACAACGGGTACTGGGAAGCCAACAGCTACACGCTCTAAGGACACCAACTACATGAGTGTCAGGGGATGACAGTCATCCCCGGCACTCACACACCGGAGACCAACTCATGACTGATTACATGCGGACCTTCACTTTCTGCCGTCGCTACTGGAACATCCCCCTGCCGTTCGGCTTCGTGCTGTTGATCGTCTTCAAGTTCCACGGCAACATCTACGGGGACAACAAAGTGATCCGTCTTGACTGGCGACCGGGAGTGTGGTTCTGCTCACTGACATACTGCTGGCGGTGCCGTGAGACACAGGTTTACATGTCGTTCCGTCGCTGGTGGATGTGGAACAGCGAACACCTTGCCGTTCGCTACGGCGAGTATGTGGAAAGCTGGAACCACCCAGGCTACTACGTACTCAACAGCAGGTGGCTCGGTCACCACAACATGGTCTAAGGACACCAACTACATGAGTGTGAGGGGATGACAGTCATCCCCGCCACTCACCCGAACTGGAGGACGTTGAACATGGCTGCGACTATCAAGAAGATCACAAGTGAGCGACCGGGCAAGTGCTGCTGCTGTGGCGAGCGATGGTACACGATGGAGTCTTACATCCAGGTCTTCAACGAGAACGGCAAGCAGCGACGTGGCGAACGCTACTGCACTGGATGTGTGAGCTACGCTCACACCAACAACCCTGATGCTGTTGATGCTGACGCTCAGGCTGACGCTGATGAGTTCGCATACGAACGACAGCGTGAGGACTACGCTGCCTACCAAGCAGCAGGATGCACCAGCGAGTACTGGTCAGACCGTGATGCTGGCTACGCTCACTGAGCATAGCTCGAACAACGCAAGCCGATCCTCATTAGTGAGGATCGGTGTTGCAAAACTTAAAATCAAACAATTCCAAACAAAAAGGGACACCGGCTAGGGGCCGGTGCTGCCCCTACGGGGACTACGGTACCACCCTATTTTATGTTACTAAGAAAATTTCCCCGTGCGTGTAGCAAAAGTTGAAATTCGGGCATTCTCAAAATCCGAACACTATCTTAAACTGCTATGCCAAAGAAAATCCTCATATACACAGCCGGTTTCATTTCGTTCCCACTCATATGGCCGTTTTTCACATTCGGCTTTCGGTCGTTTGGACATCTGTGGTCTGAAATTTATGGCAATTATCTGATTAGAGTGGTTCTTCCCATTGTATCACCTGACATATTACCCTGAAATTATAGGAATCAACATGGGTAGGAATCGTCTGTATCGCTATCTGCTTTGTGGCGGTTTTGATTATCTGCACAGCTTTGTGGCTTATGTGTGAGACAAACTGGAACGAGTTAAAGAACCTAAACAACAGAGTGGAAGAACTCAGAAAGAGGATCAATGAAGAAAGCGACAATACTTAGGCGGCTTTTCATTTTGCTGGTGGGCATAAGCACAGGGATCATCATTACACCCTGGTTTCTCTTAACGTGGCCGATGTTCAACTATTGGTGGATCAGATATCTGAAGGAAGTTGTGTCACCGGTTGTAAATGGCTAATTTTGTGGCTTTTCGGCGGCACCCGGTCAAAGACAATAGGATTCTCTACCTATCCGAGATACACAATGGCTAAACACGCTAAAATGGCCACAGCCAAGAAGAACAGTATCGGATATTTCCTAACCGGCTCCCAGTATGATAAAAAGGCGTCTTTAATCGCCTCTTTCGTGTAATACCAGAAATCTTTCATTTATCCTCTGATCAGCAACCCTATTGTGAAAATGAAAATCAAACAATTCAAGACAAGAAGTGATACCACACAACATACCGTGAAAATAGTGAAGCAGGGGAACTTCTTCATGCTATTATATGAGTAACATCATTCCCCAATTGGCAAATAAGAAAATCC
>Ga0180433_10010294_pt1 | contig 11280 bp, 10 predicted proteins | sample SS_ome_8_FD_132980 | JGI IMG/M metagenome (GOLD analysis project Ga0180433, IMG submission 132980) | Hypersaline lake sediment archaeal communities from the Salton Sea, California, USA - SS_1_D_1 metaG | ecosystem: Environmental > Aquatic > Non-marine Saline and Alkaline > Hypersaline >... | reverse complement strand
TCGCGAATGCTGGAAATGCCAATGCCTGCACCGGGACTTCGGGGCTTGCGGATGCCCGCAGGACTGCGGAATTGGTCGCCGCGAGGTTGGGAATCGCTCCCTCCGATGTGCTCGTCGCCTCCACCGGCGTTATCGGCCGACCGCTGCAGATGAACCGCATTGAAAAAGTCATACCCGACCTGACATCCGGGCTTTCCCCCCAGGGCATCTCAATGGTGGCGCGGGCGATACTGACCACCGATTCCTTTGTAAAAATCAGCCATTTTGAAGACCACGCAGGTGGCGTGCCATACAGGATTCTGGGTGTAGCCAAAGGTGCCGGCATGATCATGCCGAACATGGCAACCATGCTCTGTTTTATCATCAGCGATATCCGGATTGACGCAACCGACTTGAAAGGCGCGGCCCTTTCTTCGGTTCATTCCACATTTAATCGAATCACTGTGGATGGAGACACCAGCACCAACGATGCGGTCCTGATCATGGCCAATGGGAGGGCGGGGAACAGGACACTGACCGAAGCGGACTCCAAACGTTTCACCCGCGGTCTTGAGAAAGTGACGGGGGACCTCGCACACATGATTGTTCAAGACGGTGAGGGTGCCACCAAGCTGATCCACATTGTCCTGAAAGGCGCTCACAGTGCTTCCGATGCGTTGAGCGCTGCAAGAACAGTGGCGAATTCCAGCCTTTTTAAAACCGCTTGTTACGGCGAGGATCCCAACTGGGGCAGAATCATGGCTGCCCTCGGCAGAGCCGGTATCCGGATGGAACCCGCGCACGTGGATATTTGGATTGATAGTGTACAGATCGTTTCCGGAGGTTTGGGAAAAGGCTCCGGGCCCGAACAAAATGCCGCCGAAAAAATGAGTCAAAAGCAGTTTTGCGTGACGATCGACCTGCATCAGGGTAATTTCCAGGACCATATCTTTACCTGTGATCTCACACACGAATATGTGACAATCAATGCAGACTACCGGACGTAGATTGCATCGAGTCGGCGGCATGTGGATTTGCGCCGGGATTCAGTAAGAACATTTCATGCCGCTGATGATCTCGGTGAACATTTCATGAAATATATTTTGATTCGATAAACCTCGGTTTACCCGTTCCGCCTCAAAATTAAATAATCCGAAAAAAAACGCGAACCGGATCAAAATTTCAGGGGGCTACCGTGTTGGATTCAATGAAAAAAGCGAAGCTCGATCGACCCATGGTTTTGGCAACGCGCAATGAGGGGAAGATTTCCGAGTTCAGACAGCTTCTGAGTGATTTTGATGTCAAGATAAAAAGTCTCAATGATTTCGGCCCGATTCCTCCCGTGGTGGAAGACGGGAAGACTTTCGAAGATAATGCCTATAAAAAGGCCCATTTTACGGCAAGATTTCTCGGGTTGCCGGCCCTTGCAGACGATTCGGGTCTTCTCGTAGAAGCGCTCGACGGTGCGCCGGGAGTCCTATCGGCTCGCTATGCGGGAAAAGATGCCACCGATGAAATAAACAATATAAAACTGCTGAAGGCCATGAAGGGTTTGGAGTTAAGAGACGCTTCCTTTGTGTGCACGATCGCTATTGCAGTGCCTGCGGGTCCCGCCCTGATATACGAGGGCAGATGTGACGGCCTGATTGCACCAAGGCTTCTCGGAAGAAATGGTTTCGGGTACGATCCGATATTCTTTTTTCCCCCGCTCAAAAAAACCTTTGCACAACTGTCGGCGGCGGAAAAAAATCGTATCAGCCACCGCGGAAAAGCCATGGCAGAACTCAGGAGCGAATTTGATAAGATTTTGATATGGCTCAAACAAAGGCTTGCGGCGGCACCATACTAAGGGCAACGTGTAACCTTTCTGTGTTCTGTGTCTCACAATTGACAGTGCGGTTTTCATACATATGTTTCATTTAAATTATGTCTAAAAAAACCTGTAGGAGGTACCTATGTTTGAAGTTACGGAAAAAGCCAGTGAAATGATCAAAGAGTTTCTCAAAGATAAAAAACAGATCCCACCCATTCGTATTATGCTGTCGGGCGGTGGCTGATCGGGGCCCTCAATGGGCATGGCTCTGGATGAGTCACGGGAGACCGATGAAGTTTTTGATGATCGGGGCATTACCTACGTCATCGACAGGGATTTTCTTGAACAGGTGAAACCTATAAGAGTCGACTACGTCAACTCCGCCATGGGTTCCGGTTTCTCTATTTCCTCCAGCATGCAAACTGGAGGCTCATGCGGCGGATCTTGTAGTTGCTGAGAACGGAAAGACCCAACCACCATCTACAGCGTAATTGAATGCTTTGTGCATGGGGATGGTGGTTTTTTTCTCCCTATGGTCGTTCATGAGGGGCGTGGGAGTCGATAAAAAAGTAGCGCCTCCCCCCCTCCCCGGTGTTGCGGCTAAAAAGCCCCCAGTTGGCAGGATGAAATTTTTATCCCCACTGCCTCGCACGCAGCGGAGACATCCATTTTGCTGATCCCATGCTTTTGCGCGATTTCCCAGGCGGACTTACAAGAAAGACGTCCCGCTACGAGTGCGTCACGGATTGCATCTCGAAGGATATCCGAGACGGTCTCAGCCGGTTTCACGACTCTTTTTTGGGGTCGATACCCATAAAGTCCCAGCTGGCACTTGGTTAATCGTATTTCAAGACAATCAATTGTAAAACCAACCTCCAAAGGCGGTGTTTTGGTATCTTCAGCAATTCTATGTGCCGCCGCGCATGATATTTCCCCATTCAAACCTTTTCGCTTTACGGCGTCTGCGACCTCCGGTTTGGGTTCACGGTCCGATGGGTGCTTTTTTTTGTAATGTCCGGCATCCTCGTGTGTCATAACATAAACCTCAAGTTTTCTTTTGGGTGAGTGTTGGGTTTCATTCCCCTTTTAGTCTAGCTTTTCCCTGAATCATATATCAAGTGTGGAAATGAATATCAGGGCCGCCGCGCCCCGAAATTCAACGCTCGATGCAGTGTATTCCTACCATCAGAGCGATTTTCATTCACAGTCAAGTTGTGGGATCCGTATCTCGTCAGATTACCCGTTCGGTTAGCCGAAAGGGGACATTCGCGTTATAATCCGATCCATTCAAATGTGCAGGCACAGGACGCTTTTTGGGAATCTTGTGGGCCAAGCCCTTTACACATGACCTGATTTGAAGTATCAGATAATGGGGCCGTCACATGAAATTGAACGAGGTGTGGGTATGATCAAAGATCGTGTGAAAAAGATGCTGGATGAATTGCCGGATACCGTTGAGCTTGTTGCAGCAGCAAAAACGAGAACGTTGGAAGAAGTTCTGGAAGGCCTGGAAGCAGGCTTGAAAATTCTTGGCCAAAATTATGTCCAGGAGGCCGAGAAACTGCATCGTGTCGTCGGCGGACGAGCCAAATGGCACATGATCGGTCACCTCCAGAGCAACAAGGCAAAAAAGGCGGTTGAGATTTTCGACATGATTGAAACGGTGGATTCAGTCAAGCTTGGCGCTGCCATTGATAAGGCTTGCCGGAAGGCGGGGAAAGTGATGCCGATCCTTATCGAAATCAACAGTGGAGAAGAATCTCAAAAGGCCGGTGTCATGCCTGAAGACGCCATCTCTCTGGTGAAGGAGCTTTCTCAGCTGAAAAATATCAGGATTAAGGGGCTTATGACGATGGGACCCTTTGAAGGGGATCCGGAAACTTCACGCCCCTATTTTCAGAAAACCAGAAAACTGTTCGAGGAGATCAAGGGGATGAATCTGCCCCGCGTTGAAATGAAGCATCTTTCCATGGGCATGTCGAATTCCTACAAGGTCGCCCTTGAAGAGGGCGCCAATATGGTGAGGATCGGAACGAGGCTGTTTGGAGAGCGAAATTACAAGTAATGGCCATTTCCCGCGGATTCCAAAGGGCTGTTTCGCATTTTCCGCCGGTGCATTGATTGAATGTGTGAGGCTGATTTGATCTCGTGAGTCATGTCGCCAAAGAAATACGACGCCTTATGGGAAAGGCGATTCATTCCCGTCAAATGGCAAGGGATGGGGACCACATCATGGTTGCGGTCTCCGGCGGTAAGGATAGCCTGGCACTTTTGTGGCTTCTCAGAGAACGGATTAAACGGATACCGATTGATTACAAAATTACGGCCGTGCATGTGGATCCCGGTTTTGGAACGCGATCGGCCGACCGAATGAAATCATTTTTTACAGAACATGAATTTCATTTTCGTGTCATCGAAAGCGACATTGGTCCGAAAGCTCATGAACGCAAGAATCTGGAAAACCCTTGCTTTCTCTGCGCACGCTTAAGAAGGAAGCTCCTCTTTGAAACGGCTGCAGCGCTTAAATGCAACCGGATCGCCTTTGGGCATCACAAGGATGACTTGATTGAAACCTTCTTTTTAAACCTCCTTTTTGGCGCCTCCATCAGCACCATGCGGCCGGTTCAACCGCTCTTTAAAGGAAAACTCACGGTGATTCGGCCACTCTTTCTGGTCGATGAGGATCGCATTCGACAATATTCTCAGTCCATGGGTTGGCCCAAGATCTTACTGGGCTGCCCAACGGCGGGCTCTACCAAGAGGCAGGAGATCAAAAGCATGCTTCAGCAGTGCTACCGATCGAACAAGAAAGTCAAAGGAAATATTTTTCATGCGTTGCAAAACGTGGATGCCCAATACGTGGTGTGACATCGAAGCATCGTTGAAATTCAAAAATTATTGTATCACTTTAGCGCTTTGAAAATCCCCCATATGGGAAAAGGGGGCCGTTGGGATCTCTTTGAGAAGGCTGCAAATGCTTCCCTCATTCCATGGAGCGGCAGCGAAGCCTTAAAATTCATTCCGGGGCAGCCCCAGATGAAAATCTCTTGCGCACCTGAGGTCTTCTCTGCCTGCACCGTGCCTCCTATTTCGGGTATGGGGGCGTTCTACGTGTAGTGTAGAGTTTGTGTTGCAGCCTTCTCAAAGAGATCCCAACGGCCCCCAACTCACCATTTCAAAGCGCTAAATTCATACAAATTATTGGGTTCGGCGATCTGAGGTTATCTCTTGGAGAAACGCTTTTCAAAAGAGGGGATAAACAAGCAAGAGATTTCGGAGTACGCCGGATTTTTGGGTTTCAGCTGAAGAGGATGTTCGCATGGCCAAAAGAACAGCACTGTCAGAATTAGAAAACAGAATCAAAGCCCTGGAGGAAGAAATCCGCAAACCTCAGGGAGAGGAAAAGATTCTTCGGGAGAGCGAAAAAAAGTGCCGAAACATCCTTGACAGCATTGAGGAGGGCTTCTTTGAGGTCGATTTTGCCGGAGACTTGATGTTTTTCAATGACGCTTTGTGCGGAATTTTGGGATACTCCCGTGAAGAACTGCTGGGAATGAATAACCGAAGCTACACCACCCCCGAAACCGCAAAGCGAATGTTTCAAATTTTTAATCAGATCTATCGAACCGGTAATCCTGAAAAGATAACGAACTATGAGGTGATTCGAAAAGGAGGAAAAAGGAGGGTGCTGGAAATTTCTGCGTCACTGATGCGAGACCCGGCCGATCATCCGGTCGGGTTTTACGGCGTGGTGCGAGACGTCACCGAGCGAAAACAGGCGGAGGAGGCACTGAGAAAACGGCTGGCCTATGAAAAGATGCTTGCCGATATTTCCGCCAAGGCGGTAATGGTTGAAAATATCGGGGAGTTTCTTGGGGAGTGCCTTGAGATTATGGGCGGATGTCTTGAGGTCAGCCGCATTTACATTTTCGAGCATCGCCACGAATCCGAAACCATGGATAACACCTTTGAATGGATCGCCGAGGGCATAACGCCACAAAAACAGAATCTTCAGGGGATTCGTTCCGATTCCGCCTCCTGGTGGGTGGAAATGCTGAAGAGTTATCGAGTCATAAACTTTGAAGACATCGAGGATATTCCGGGAAAATGGGAAAAGAAAGTTCTTCGTTCACAGGATATCAAGTCCGTTTTAGCGGTTCCCCTGTTCATCAGGGACGGTTATTACGGCTTCATAGGCTTTGATGTGTGTCAAACCCCTCGCAAATGGCTTGAAGAGGATGTTGATCTCCTAAAAACAACGGCTCAGATAATTGCCAGAACCATTGAAACAAAAAAGGCTGAAGAGGCCTTAAGAGAATCCGAGGAAAAGTACAGGCTTTTGATTGAAAACGCCAACGATGCGATTTTTGTCATTCAGGATGAAGAAATCAAATTTCCAAACCCGAAAGCGAGAGAAATCGGAATGAATGCAGGCATTCAGTTGGAGCGTGTCCCCTTCATTCATTACGTTCATCCGGAAGACAAACATATCGTTTTAGAAAGACACCGGAAGCGACTTCGAGGAGAAAAGATTTCGAACAACCACACGTTCAGAGTCATGAAGAAAGACGGGGAGGTGATGTGGGCCGAACTGAACGCGGTCCTCATAAACTGGGATGGTAAGCCTGCAACGCTTAATTTCCTCAGAGATATCACGCCGCAAAAGCAACTTGAAGCCCGGCTTCAACAAGCCCATAAAATGGAGGCTTTGGGCACACTGGCCGGCGGCATTGCGCATGACTTCAATAATTTGCTCATGGGCATTCAGGGACGTGCGTCTCTGATGCTCATGGACCCGGGTTTTTCCGACTCGCATTATGAGGACCTCCGAGGAATTGAAGCCATCGTACAAACCGGGACGGAATTGACCAAACAACTTCTGGGCTTCGCCAGAAAAGGGAAGTATGAGGTCCGGCCCACCAATATCAACCGCCTGCTTGAAAAGACCTCCCAAATGTTCGGCCGAACAAACAAAGAAATAAAGATTCATTCAAAATATGCGCAAGATGTCCGGACGGTGGCGGCGGATAAAGGGCAGATCGAGCAAGTGCTGTTAAACCTTTATGTCAATGCCTGGCAAGCCATGCCCGGAGGAGGAGACCTATATCTTCAAACGGAAAACGCAAGATTTAACGAAAAGTATTCCGGCCCGTATCAGGTGTATCCAGGTAGATATGTGAAAATATCCGTTACCGATACAGGAATGGGCATGGATAAAGCCACCCAGGAACGAATATTTGAGCCTTTTTTTACAACAAAAAAAATGGGTCGAGGAACAGGCCTTGGTCTCGCCTCTGCGTACGGGATCATCAAAAATCATGGCGGCATGATCAACGTTTACAGTGAAAAAGGCCGAGGGACCACCTTCAGCGTTTATCTTCCCGCTTCAGGAAAAAATGTCGTTGAGGAAAAAGCGCCTTCGGAACCCATTCCGAAGGGCGGGGAGACCGTGCTCTTGGTTGATGATGAGGAAATGATCCTGAGTATCGGGGAAAAAATCCTGAAACGCATGGGATACGGCGTCATGCCGGCACGCAGCGGTAAAGAGGCCATCGAAACTTATGAGAAAAACAAAGACACCATCGACATTGTGGTCTTGGACATGATTATGCCGGAAATCGGCGGTGGGGAAATTTATGACCGGTTAAAGGAAATCAATCCGGGGGTAAAGGTGCTTCTTTCGAGCGGGTACAGCGTCGAAGGCATGGCATCCGAGATACTGAAGCGGGGGGGCAACGGGTTTATTAAGAAGCCGTTCAGGATGAGGGAACTGTTTCAAAAAATAAGAGAGATTGTGAAAAACAGATAAGAAACGCTCAGTCGATTCCAAATCGTTTGTTCAGGATTTCTCCTGCCATTTTGATATCTTCTTTGATGATGGCGGCGGATCTCACCAATTCTTTCCGAATATCCTCCACCTCCAGTTCATGTATTTTCTCCACACCATACGGGCCTATTTTGGCGGGAACGCCGAAACTCATCGACGTAAAAGCATCTTCCGGTTTCACCAAATCATATTCTTTTTCGATGATTGCAATAACCGGTTGGAGCATGGACTCACCGCTTATGATGGCCCTGAGCATATCGCACGCTGCTCTTGCGGGACCCGCAGAGGCGCTTTGGCCTGTTTCATTCACAAAATGGGTTCCCCCTTTTTTTGCATCCGCCATCACCGCCGTGATTTTTTCCGGGTCGATTCCCTCAGCCCGAATAAAATCCATTAATGGAATCCCCCCAACACAGAAATGACGAGGGCTTGCGACCATGGAGTCGCCATGCTCGCCGAACACAATGCCTCGCATATCAGTCCCTGAGAGACCCAGCAACTTTGCGATGGAATGGCAAATTCTCCTGGAATCCAGATTTCCCGCCTGACCCATCACATTTTGTTTCGGGAAACCCGTCGCTTTATAACCCACCCATGTCATGGCTGTGACGGGATTGCCCATGTAAATGAGAATAGGCAGGTCCTCCGGCAAAGCGCAATCCTCATACAGTTTTCGAATCTGCAAGGAGGTCTTCGTGATCACCTCCGTGTTTATCGACAAGAGGTCCCGACGGCTTTGTCCCTCTTTTCTGGGCACACCCACACCGATGAAGATCACGTCCAACCCTGCCATGTCCTCCCAGTCGTTGGTACCCGCGATTCGCGGACGCCGAAGTGCGTTTGCTTTCAAGTCTTCGATCCACGCAGCAGCCCTGTTGGGATATTTCTCTTTGGGTCTTCCGTAAAAAATGATCTCTTTCCCCAACCCCTCATCCACCAGGGAAAGGATGACATCCCGGGAAACATTCCCGAAACCCCAGACACCGACTTTGTCCCGCTCCTTTACACGGTCTATCAATCGACATGCTTTTGAAGTCCCATTTTCCATGATACGTTCCCCAAGTACAATTTTTGAATCTCTTTACTTACAATTCGTGGGTATTCTATTGTTTAGCGCGCGTATAATTATAAATTCAAACGGCTTTAAAACGGTAACGATTCATAGAAATCCCATCGGCCCTCAGTCGTTTGCTCCTCCTTGTTTTCGTTCGCGAGATTAACAATCGAAACGCTAAAAGTCAATGTTTGAGGCGACGCGAAGCGCCTTTGTTTCCCGGGTTGCCCATAATTGAATTGACGAGAGAAGATCCGTTTTGTAGTTCTTATGATACACGCGACGTCGCCTTCAAACCTTTGCAAAGCACGTCCCAGACAAAGCAGTCACGGTGTCTGAAGAAAACGGGCGTTTATGTAAAATGACACGCCCGCTGACGGGAGCCCCGCCTTCCCGCTTCAGGGAGCACCGTGCAAGCAGAGAAGACCGCAGGTGCGAAGGAGATTTTCCTGCGGGGCCGGCGCCGAGGTTTTCTCTGGTGATTGGTTAATATAACTGGTAGCTTATACGTGTTGGATGAACTGTCTTTCTTAGAGGCTGGAAAGCTCCCCTATGGAATTCAAACATGATGTCGTGATTGTCGGCGCAGGCTTGGCGGGTTTGCGCGCGGCGGTGGAAGTGGCCGAACACGTAGACGTAGCACTCATCACGAAAGTCTACCCCACTCGCTCCCATTCCGGGGCGGCACAAGGCGGCATCGGTGCTGCGCTGGGCAACGAAGAGCCGGATTCTTGGGAGTGGCACATGTACGATACCGTGAAGGGGGGAGATTTCCTCACGGACCAAGACGCTGCGGAAGTACTGGCAAAAGACGCGCCAAGGGCCATTTACGAACTGGAACATATGGGAGTGCCCTTTAACAGAACCCCTGAGGGCAAAATCGCTCAGCGAGCGTTCGGCGGGCACACGAGCAACTTTGGACGGGCACCGGTCAAAAGGGCCTGTCACGCGGCAGATCGAACGGGTCGGGTGATTCTCGATACGCTCTACAGCGAAACATTACGAAGAGGAATCCAAGTCTATCCGGAATTCAATCTGCTGGAATTGATCATCACGCAAAATCAAGTCGTGGGACTGGTGGTCTACGAGCTTGCCACCGGCGATATTCACGTTATTCGAAGCAGAGCGGTACTTTTGGCCACCGGCGGCTTCGGCAAGGTATTCAAAACCACATCCAATTGCTTTGCCAACACCGGGGATGGCGTTTATCTCGCCTACAAGGCGGGGATGCCACTCCAAGACATGGAATTCGTCCAATTTCATCCCACCGGCATTTTCGGCTTGGGTGTACTTATCAGTGAGGCCGCGCGGGGAGAAGGCGGAATACTTCGAAACCGGGAAAGTGATCCCTTCATGGAGGCCTATGCGCCGACACTCAAGGATCTTGCCCCCCGTGACATGGTTTCACGGGCCATTGCCCAAGAAATACGAGAAGGAAGAGGTATCGATGGGAAGGATTTCGTCCACCTGGACTTGACGCACCTGGGGAAGGAAAAACTTGACGAGAAACTCTCCGAAATTTCATCATTTGTGAGGATATACCTGGGTCTGGATCCTGTCAGAGACCCGATTCCCGTACAACCGACCTGTCACTACATGATGGGAGGGATTCCCACCAATCTACAAGGGCAAGTCCTGGATAAAAATGCACACCGAATGAACGGCCTTTATGCGGCGGGGGAATGCGCCTGTGTTTCAGTGCACGGTGCCAACCGATTGGGCTGCAATTCCCTGCTTGACTTGGTGGTTTTTGGCCGTAGGGTTGGCTTAAGCATGCTGAAGGATCTTTCCGATTTACCTTGGACGGCCCTTCCGAATCATCCTGCGGACAGAAGTGTTCAGAGGCTTGAGCATCTGAAGCATAAAAAAATTGGTGAAAGGCCATGGGTACTGCGAAACGAGATGCAAAAGGTCATGACAGAATCCTGTTCGGTATTCCGGCACAAGGAATCTCTGGACCGGGCACTTGAAGTGATTCAGGATTTAATTCGTCGATATGAAAATGTCACAATAGATGACAAAGGACATCGTTTCAACACCGATCTGTTGGAAGCTTGTGAATTGGAATCGCTGCTCACGCTGGCTCATACGATGTTGGTGTCTGCAGTGGCAAGAAAGGAAAGCAGAGGGGCTCATTTTCGAGAAGACCACCCGGAAAGGGATGATAAGAACTGGCTCAAGCATACACTGGTTCGAAAGACCCAAACGGGTCCTCGTTTGTCCTACAAGCCGGTAACCATTACCCGGTTCGAACCCAAACCGAGAGCATACTGATATGGAAAGGCACTTCAAGATATACCGATTCGATCCCGAGGTGGACGGCGAACCCTACTTTCGGGATTATACCCTAACTGCTGAACCCACCGATCGCATATTGGACTGTCTGAACCGTATAAAATGGGAACAGGATGGCACGCTTGCCTATCGCATGTCATGCGGTCATGGGGTCTGCGGTTCGGATGCCATGAAAATCAATGGGCGTTGCGCGCTTGCCTGTCAGAAACTGGTAAAGGACTATGAAGAATCGCAGATCATCCTGGAACCGCTGCCCTCCTATAAAGTTCTTAAAGATCTGGTTGTAGATCTGGAGCCATTTTTCGAAAAAGT
>Ga0180433_10010293_pt1 | contig 11281 bp, 15 predicted proteins | sample SS_ome_8_FD_132980 | JGI IMG/M metagenome (GOLD analysis project Ga0180433, IMG submission 132980) | Hypersaline lake sediment archaeal communities from the Salton Sea, California, USA - SS_1_D_1 metaG | ecosystem: Environmental > Aquatic > Non-marine Saline and Alkaline > Hypersaline >... | reverse complement strand
CGGATTGCTGCTTATTTCTACTATTTTGTCTACAAGTTCTTGTCGTTGTTCTGCTTTTTGTTGTTGGAATTCTTGCACTGCTCTGGCAGTACCTCTACCATAACGACCGTCTGCTCTAATCCCTAGCATACTTTGAATTTTTGTTGTTTCGTTGTTAGAAACATACTCATTCAGCAATTCTAGATCACGATCTATTTTATCTATCTGATCTTGGAATATCTGTATATTTGAATTTACTATCTCATACTGTTTGTCTAATAAAGGTTGAATTCTAGAATATGCTGATTCTATTCTTTGTTGCTCTTTGTCTATCTGATCTTGGATCTGGAAATCATACCCGTCCCCGAGTGTTACCAGCCTCTGTATATTTTTTTGAGACTGCTGTATATCATATTCGACTCTGGCTACTTCGCTGTCTATTCTGTCAATATTAGCGGTTAATTGTTGATTAGCTGAGGTTTGTTCTATGTGAGCTTTAGATAAAAATCCAAATATTCCCATACTGGTTATAAACATCAGTATCAATACTGCTGTACTCAGATATAATTTAAGCCACCATACTGCTTTATTCCAATGCTTGTGCAACCAGACCGCTGTAACTAGTTTTCCAACTTCTAGCACACTTCCCATTATTATTACAGGAATAGATGCCGCAGCAAAGATGGCAACTAGACCTGCTACAGAATAATATATAGCAACTGATGATATGCTCAGTGCTGTTAATAGAACAATAATTCCTAGTATCATAGCTAATTCCTTTTAGATATTTATCGATTTTTTGTACAAGATTATATACTAACCTATTAGTCCAAGTCCCTAATAGGTGTGTCTTGTATATACTCTCCCCAGTGAGTATAACTTTCCATATTCATCAATGAATGCAAATGATGAGTCCACACTCCGCTATTTGTATCCCCCCACGTGTTATCATCAAGTTTAAGAACAGCATTGTACCCGAGTTGATTTATATAAGGAAGCTTGGCACTAATCATAGGAATAAATTTCTTATATTCTATTGACATAAATTCAAGAACTTGATTGACATAAGATATATCAAAATCCAATGTTACCCAATAATCTTTATCTAGGCACTGTTTCATCATTTCATCCCATTTCATCCAAGTATCATCGCCATCGTCATCTAGTACAAAACTCTGTGAGGTACCGAAATATATATTTTCTACTTGCATAAACTCTGCTAATTCTAGAATTTCTTCTACCGGCTGTATTCCTACTACAAATAAATTAAGTTTGCCTTTGCATATTGTGTTCTCGACTTCAATGCCAGTAAAAAATCTTATATTTTTTCGCTCTTTTTGATCTATTGCCATGTTATGTATCCTCTGCTATAGTTTTTAGACCGTTCAAAACCGTCAACAAATGCTTGTTGCCATTCAGTGTCTCTATTATAGCCTCGAGTCCAAAACTTGTCAATATTAAGTTCATTGTTTTTTATAAAACTAGTTGCATACAACATAGAATCGTGGAAACAAGAACTTCTAGGACTAGCAAAAACTATACTAGCAGCATTCCACAAAAGATCGGAAAAGTTCAAGGTAACTGTTTTTTCTACACCCATAATATACAAAGGCTGTACGTTCGTTTTAACTTTATCAAATAACAATGGATCTGAACTAAGATCAAAAATTACATCAAACTTTCCTTGAAAATCTGAACTAAGTTTATCTTTCCATAAATCTTTGTTATGTGAACCTTTCACTACTACTTCTTCAAAGTTCACGTCTAGAATAGATAGAGTGTTATAGAGCACCCATGATAAAAAACCACTACCTAGTATTAAACAACGAGAACCTGGACCTGATTTGTTTAACACCTGTATATAGCTTTGAACTAATAGATTTATTCCGCAGGCCACTGGTTCTATTATATAACGAGGACTGGCTTCAGGAACTCGTACATAGTGTTTTTGTTTAACATTATAAAAATCTGCATAAGCAGGTTCCCCTCGTGTAGCAACATAATCACCTACTTTGACATCGGTGATGTACTTTCCCACTTTGGTTACTTGTCCCAATCCTTCATGTCCTTGCATATGCCTCGGCAAAGGTCCGAAATTTCCCATCATCATGTCAATGTCACTGCGACAAACACCTGTCATAACTGATTGAACTTCTATTTCTTGATCAGTTATATCAGGCTTGTCCCACGTGCCTTCTGTAAAAAAACCCTGACCTTGTGTTTCTAGTATTCTTACTTTCATTTCAGTTACCTACCTGAGAAAGAATCCATGAATCTTGGGATGCTTGCTGTTTCCAAAATTCATGATTATTCTTGTTTTCTAGAGCAGTTACTATCATGCGCTCATATGCTGAGCCAGGGCACCATCCTAGTTCTTCTGCATGAAACATGCGTTGATTTTTGTAGAACTCGATGTTACTTTTCTCAGTGTCTAAGCTTCTCCAATTAGAGACTAGATGAAAATTGTTATCTAGATCTATTATACAACAGTCATCTACATTATACTCACCATCAGTATATACCTGACCATACTCAGTAGACGTGATATCTTCAAGTCTCCAGTGTTGTTCAAACGTCCTAAATATAATCTTTGAATCTTCCCACTCGGGATTTATCGCAACGTACAAACTCAACAAATGAGGCATTAGATCCCTACTTACTCCTCCATATGCTAGATCTTTGTTAGTGAACCAACCACCAGGATTAGGCACGCAATCTTTTCGAATCCATGATATGTTGACCGAAGTTGACTCTGATGCATACTGTTTGAGCGTTTCTATATTGTCTCTCCACATATTATTCTTGATCATCATCGCTCTAGTAGAGTTATGATCTGTGATAAATTTCATCCATGATTCTGCATCTATGAACCCGGGCTTTTCTACGAGAATTATATCAGAATTTTCTGCGACACGTTCAGCTATCAGTTGATGTGTGTAGTTAGGAGTGCATACGAAACTCAGATCAAAATGCTCATACTCTTGTATAGCTTCATCCAAGTTAATAAAATTAGCCTTTTTCAAGGGATCTTTGTCTACTGTCACAGTATCAATTCCTAGATTATCTAGAATATCCTTATACAAGTTTCCTATACCTAGTCCTACTACTAGTGCTCGCATGTTAAACTTTCCTCTAGTTCTTCTAGTTTATTTTCTTGATCTAGACTAAAACCTTCTTGATCTTCTGAATTTTCGAAATCTTGTGTATCCACTTCTTCGAATAAAGAATAAAAATTACTATTAGGATTAACGGATCTTTTACCTACAAGTCCCCTTGATCCGGGTATATTCATCCAAAATCTGCTGTGTTCTTGTATCAAGGATTCTGCTTTATCTCGATCAGAAGTAGCAAATATCTCATTAACTATGTCCTTAAAAAATAAGCGATCAAACTTTTCATCTACGAGCATAGCAGGAATTACTCCTGCATCATATTCTTGATTAGCTCGTTGAACTGCAGTGATGTGTGCCCATACATTATGCCCTTGTAGTATTGCATATGTAAAACTATCCCAGGATGTCTTGTTTTCCTTGCCATATTTAGTAAGATTACCGGGAGGATATACACAGATCTCATTAACTTTTACACCGTCTATAATAGGACTACTAGTAAAACTAGAATAAATGTTATCTTGAATCAGGACATCTTTGAATAAACGGTTGTCTGTTGCATATTTCTTGTTTTCCAAAGTAGGTAACATTCTATATACCCACTTTTTTCTGTCTTCGATCTCGGTTCTTACATAGTTCTGTCCGTTCGCAGCAGCAATAAAGGGACTGGCGCAGTCAAAACTTATAGTGAAATTAGGGTTATGATATTTTCGTATTGCTCTTTGTATATCTGTTAGTACTACAGCCCACTCTAGTTTGGATGTTCCTAGAAAATGTAGCCAATCTTGAACTCCGGTCTCTAAAAGACCATCAAATCTCAAAGACACCAAACGCTTTAGCACCAAGTGTATATCACACATGTTTTGTCCTCCCATACCCCAACCATTAAAATGGTTATCCGGATATTGTTTAGGATCACAGTATTTTTTCATGCGCTGATACCAGTCTTCAGCTTCGGAATGATTTTCGCCCTGTAATACATTCAGAAACTTGCAATTACCGTTTCGGTTTTTTATAAAATAATCATTGTTTATGTAGGTAGCATCTATAGCCTGATTATATGTTTTTATACCCGAGTTGGCTTGTCCTTTGACATCTCTAGCAACCCATGCGGGAATATCTAAGGTCATGCCATAATCCATTAAAGAATCCATCCATTCAAGCACTTGATGACGTTTTTTCATCGCTAGCTTACAAGTCGGATCACTCCAATTTGCTTTCCACCTTCCTTTGCCTATCTGAAATCCTCCGGAATCACCGAGTACCCAACTAGTGCCTGATCGATCTCTCGTCCTGAACATAGCTTCTTTGTCATCACTCTTGGTGAGATCTAAATTAGCATGTCCTGCACTGTGCAAAGCCCATTTATAATAAAACAACCCTTTACCAGGGTCTATATAGTTCAAGCTTTCTACATCATTGACAAAGTTAGAAGGAATTCTGCTCTTAGGTATGTAATTGCCTCTCATCTTTTGATAGCCAATAAATGATGCAAAAAAACTAGATGTAGCGGGAAGAAATAAAGCGTAGTCTTTTTGTGTTTTAGTAAGATCTGAATTCATATTAACACCATCTACGGTGTACTTCAGCAACACACTCAATGCCATCGTACTCACTGAGTTCCCATTCAATATCGTCAGGTATTTCTACTACTCTTAGTTCAGCAAAGCTACCGTTAGACTCTTCTAGACCTAACTCTTCTATAGTTGATAACAGATCAGGATCTGATCTATGTATTTCAACGTCATCAAAATAATTCCATTCTTGATCTTGTTCTTTTTTTATCATAAAATCTGTATTAAAAAACGCAGGCGGCATTTTTTTGTATTCCCATCCTTTCTTCAATATATATGTTTCCATTGCCTTTTCACTGAGAGAAAATCCGCCATAACAACAATTTATAACTACCTTCATATTACCTCCTCATTCTAGCAATTTCTTTTGCCATATCGCTGCCTTTAGTGATAGGAACAGCATTAGATTTGTGCATCGTTCCTATTCCTAGTATGTTATCCCCGGTATAAGTCAGGCTATCCTTTTTTTGTGTAAAACATTCCATGCTGTCAACACTTTTATCGTGTTTAAACGAATCAGAACCTACTCTGATACAACGATTAGCATAGTCAGGAATCTTGGGATTGGAAGCAATAACACGGTCAACTCTATCAGAGTACGCACGAACTGTATAAGATTTCATTTAAACACCTCTTGTATTTGATTAACTTCAATTCAATAATTATATCATAAAAATAAACGATGAGTCAATCTAATCCCATAGTGAATTAAAGTATTTTCCAAACAAATAAGTGCCTTCTTTTACCTGTTTAAGGGTCTTTTCATGCTCTTCAATATCATCTGAAAAATCCATATGTTTGCCTTCGACTATAAATTCCATTGCTAGTATCATTTTATCTAGTACATAATCCCAACGCTCAAAGAAATTATCGTCAGTGGCTGAGGGATCCGGAACAGTTTCCTGTATTCCTTGATCTTTTCTGATCTCAGCTGGAACATCTTGATCTTCAACATTAGGTGCACCATGCTTGATTTCTTTTAATTTTTTCAAACATGGTAGTATTATCATGGCCAATGTATGATCTAGATTCCATACATCATAATCATGTATTTCTATTTCTATCAAACGTTCAGAGTCTTCATGTGTGTACTCACCGATATTAACCTTCATTTTATCACCGCCTTATATTATGTATAATCTTGCTTTTTTTCCATGTTGTTTTCTATCAATATGTCAGTTAGATTCATTCCATTTTCTAGAATAACATCTGCTATATATCTTCCATATTTTCCAGTTTTATGAGTTAAAATAACGACCTCTCGATCTGAGATCAAGCTTTCTACTAACTCCTTGGCTTGTTGCCCATGTTCACGTTCGAGTTCGTTTCGAGGTCGCCAAGTTTCAGGAGTGTCTATTCCTCTCAACCTAAGTGTTTGGGTTACAGTGATAGAAAAACCGCAATCTATTTCAGCTTCAAAAGTATCACCGTCAATTACACGAATTACTTTGGCTTTATATTCATACATGATTTAACCTCAAGAGGTGTGTATACATTCAATACCAACTTGTGCTTCTGCTAGCATAGAATAAGTCGTATTATAAGACTCCATCCAATTTTCAGGGATAGCTTCATTCGATCCCCAATAGACTTGTTTTATTCCTACTTGAATTATTCCTTTACAGCATTCCGAACAAACAGGAAGACCCCATACATACAATGTAGAATTTTCCAGTGAAACACCATTTATAGTAGCATTGTATATACAGTTCATTTCTGCATGAACTACATACTTGTATTTTTCTGTGCGATTTTGATATCTGCTATCAAGGTCTTGAATATTTCTAGGAAACCCGTTATAACCCTGAGACAAGACTTGTCCGTGATTTCCTATTGCTACTGCACCTATCTTTCTAGACGGATCTCGTGACCATGTAGAGACTTCTTTGGCCAGGTCAAGATATCTTTCCTGCCATTTATTTGTGCTTGTTGCATTAGTAAGCATTTTAACCTCATTATATAACTAATAAAGTTATTATAACAAATAGCAGATCAGATATCAAGCTTTCGACCTGTAATCTAGAGAATTGATTACATTTGAGTTTTCTTTTCTTGAATTTCTTTACGGCGCTCTTTGGCAATCTTGGCCATCTCGCCTAGTGCTTTCCTAGCACGAGCTGCAGAAGCCTTGATATTTTTTTCTTCAAATTTTTCTGACTCTGCTAGATATTTGGCAAACTCTTCTTGCATTTGTTCATGTAATGTCATTTTATTTCTCCTGTTATTTTTATTGGATTTGTATTCCGGTTGTTTGACTTAGGTACTGTTTTGCAAAATCTTCATGAGATTTTATCACACAAATAATTCGTTCTTTTTCAATTTCTACTGTTGAGTCTTCAGGTGCAGAAAACATAAAAGGAACCAATGCTATACCTTGCGGATTCATCATTATAGACATAGCTTTTGATACTATATATTTATTGTCTTTTTCTTCGCTGAACCTAGCTACTACTTCATCACCTGATACTAGCTTCATAGATACGACATCACCTTGTTTATAAGGTACTTCAACTAACATATTCACCTCTGATTTTTGTTAGATAATCCTTTAAATCTACTACTCCTCCTATATATTCATCATCAAAAAATATCTGTGGCACACTTCTAGCAAAAGGAACTATCTCCAATAGATCTTCTTTGGACCAGTCTGTTCCTAATTTTTTAATTTCATAGTCTATGCTGTTATTTTCCAACATTTTGATTGCATTTTCACACTGCGGGCAATCATCTTTACTCCATATCACTGCTTTCACAAATCACCTCGTTTTATAACTTAAATCCTTTTAGTACATCTTGATCCAAGTCTTGCTTGATCCCGCCTATAATATAACTTTCTACTTCAGTCTCTTGTGGAGCTACCTGCAGACTCTCAGAATTTAGCCAATGAATCGTCCACGGTAACGGATTCGAGTTTAGTGATTGCTCAAATACAGTATCATAACCCAAAGACTTCATTCTTCGATTAGCTATATACTCTACATACTGATGCAGCAGATGTTCGTTTAGACCAATTATAGATCCATCTCTGAATAAGTAGCTAGCCCATGCTTTTTCTTGACCCACACAGTCTTTCCACATCTGATATACTTGCTCGTCACACTCTTTTACGATCTCTGTCATTTCGGGATCATCTTTTCCTTGCATCCAATTTTTCAAAATATGTGTACTTAAACTCAAGTGCTGAGCTTCATCCCTTGCTATCAGACTTATTATTTTAGCAGACCCTTCCATGAGTTTCAACTCCCCGAATGCAAAAGTACATGCAAAAGATACATAGAATCTAAGACCTTCTAGTATCTGAACACTCATCATAGCCAGAAACAGTTTTTTCTTTACTTCCCTGAGTGTGCCTGAACCGTGATGTTTATAATCATCCGCTGCTTTAATAAAAGCATCATAATTTTTAGTCACAGATTCTGCTCGTTCTAGAATATTATCATCCACTAGTATGGTATCCAAGACTTCCGCTGGATTAGAGTAGATATTTTTCATTATATGAGTATATGCACGAGAATGTATAGTTTCAAAAAAATCCCATGTGACCACGCAACCTTCTAGTTCAGGCAAACTCACATAAGGCAAAAATGCCAAACAAGGACCTCGACCTTGCACAGAATCCAACAACGTCTGATACTTTAGATTGGATGTAAATATATGCTTTTGCTCAGGACGAAAGTTAGCATAATCAGCTCTGTCTTTTTGAAGACTTACTTCTTCAGGTCTCCAAAAGTATCCTAGCATGGTTTGATTTAGTTTATCAAAAACAGGGAATCTAAAAACATCATATCTTTGAGTATTTTGAGATTCTCCAAAAAACATGTTCTGCTTAGTGAAATCAATAACATTTCTATTAAAAACTGTTTTAGACATCTTATTACCTTTTAAATTTTACAAGAATCACAGTCATCTTGCTGACTACTGTGCATATCATCAGACGGATCTACTTTAAAATCATATGTATTTTGATAATACACAGTTTTAAGACCTAGCTTGTATGTTGTCAATAAATCTTTGATCATCACGCTCATGGGAATTTCATTTTGTTGGTAATGAGTAGGATTATAACTCCAATTCGTAGATATAGCTTGATCAAAAAACTTTTGCATTACCGCTGCAACATTCAAATAACCTTGATTGGATCTCATGTTCCATAACAAGGTATAGTGATTCTTTAGTGTCTGATACTGAGGAACAATCTGTTTAAGAGGACCTTTTTTAGACTTCTTTACAGACAAAAATCCTCTAGGAGGCTCTATGCCATTAGTAGCATTAGATACCAACGAACTGCTCTCAGAGGGCATCTGAGCAGTCAGAGTAGAGTGTCTGAGACCGTGTTCTAGTATATCAGAACGCAAGGATTCCCAGTCACATGAAAGACTGCCAGGAACTATATCATCCACATCTTTTTTATAAGTATCAATAGGTAATATTCCCTGTGAATATTTAGTTCTATCAAACCATTCACATTTTCCTTTTTCACGAGCTAGATCATTTGAAGATTTCAACAAATAGTATTGAAACTTTTCACTGAGTTCATGAACTAGTTTCCAAGCATCAGGATCTTCATAAGACAATTTATTTCTAGCTAAAAAGTGAGCTAACCCGATATATCCTATTCCTAATGATCTACGTGACTTGGTAGAAATTTCAGCAGACTTGACTGGATACCCTTGATAATCAATTATTTCATCCAATCCTCTTACTGCTAGATCACAGACCTCTTTTATATCATCTATGTTTTTGATCAGTCCGACATTAACTGATGAAAGTATACACAACGCTATTTCGCCTTGAAGATCATCTATATGCTGAATAGGTTTAGTCGGCAATGTGATTTCCTGGCAAAGGTTTGACTGATATACTTTATCCAAAAACGAACTATGAGTATTTGCATGATCTACATTCATTATATAGATTCTACCTGTTTCAGCTCGTTCTTTGATCATAGAAGAAAATAGTTCTACTGCAGATACCTTTTTCTTTTTTATAGACTTGTCAGATTCGTATTTTTCATACATCTTCTTGAATTCATCTGAATCACCGAAAAAAGATTCATATAACCCAGGAACATCGTGAGGTGAAAACAGTGTTATATACCCATCCGATAGAAATCTTTCGTACATAGTCTTATTTAATTGTATGGAATAATCAAGTTTTCTAACTCGATTGTCTTCGGTACCTTTGTTGTTTTTAAGTACGAGTATATCTTCTATTTCTTGATGCCAAATAGGAAAGTGAACTGTGGCACTGCCACCCCGAACACCATTTTGTGTACAACAACGAACAGTGGACTCGAATTTTTTCAGAAATGGAACAATTCCTGTATGTGCAACTTCACCTCCGCGTATCTTGGAATTAACGCCTCTTATCCTTCCTGCATTGATTCCTATACCTGCTCGCTGAGCCACATAACGACCGATGGCCATGTCACTAGAAAAAATACTGTTCAACGTGTCATCACTATCAATCAAAACACAACTAGCAAACTGCTTGATAGGAGTTCTTACTCCTGACATCACCGGAGTAGGTATGTTAATCTTAAACAATGATATGGCATCATAATACTTTTTCACATACTGCAGTCTGGTTTCTTTAGGATAATTAGCAAACAATGTTGCTGCTATCATTATATACATATACTGCGGAGTTTCAAAATATTCTCCGCTAGATCTGTCTTGACAAAGATACTTATCAGTGATTTGCCTTAGTCCTGCATATGTAAAATTCTCATCCCTGCGGTGATTCATGTACGAATCTAGTTTTTTTATTTCTGCATCGGAATAATAATTCAAGAAATCAGAATCATAGACTCCTAGTTCAATATTTCTATCAATAAGTTGTTTTAAAGGAACAGCTTTGAACTGCCCGAACACTTCTTTATAAAGTCCATATAAAAGCAATCTCGCAGATGCATACTGGTAATTAGGTGATTCCAAGGAAATCAAATCACTGGCACTTTTTATTAAAATTTCTTGTATCTCTTGCGTAGACATCCCATCATAAAACTGAATGTTAGCATTCATTTCTATTTGAGAACTGCTGACTCCCGATAGACCTTCACACGCATGTTCTACCACCTTGTGAATCTTTTCTATATTGATAAACTCTTTGCATCCGTTCCTCTTTATGATCTGAATATTATTAGACATTATGTTAACTCCGATTCTATAAAAATTTTATAACTTTGGCATGTTGTATACTTGCTCTGTATGTAAACAAGCAGGCAATTCTTCTTTACTAATGTATGTATCTTTATCAAAGCCTATGACATAAGAATTATCAATGACCAGTAGATAATGTATTTCAAAATTTTCCAAGCTCTTGCATATTTGTATACTGAACAAAGAATCCTTGAATCTATCAGTTAATTGTAGAGTATAACATATTCCCAGTATTATATAAAACTCACAATATCGTTTTTCTTGTATTAATTCCCAAGGATCTGGCCAGGTGCTAGAATCCCAGGGATCAGTTTGCACATCCACGCAAGCTCTGGGCTTAAAAAAATCAATAACAAGCTGAAGTGGATCTTCGTTTTTCTCTAGATAATCTCTAAACTCTTTCCATTCCCGTAGAATTTTTTCAAAATCTGTGTTCTTCATGCAAGCTTTTTCTCAT
>Ga0180433_10010288_pt1 | contig 11284 bp, 11 predicted proteins | sample SS_ome_8_FD_132980 | JGI IMG/M metagenome (GOLD analysis project Ga0180433, IMG submission 132980) | Hypersaline lake sediment archaeal communities from the Salton Sea, California, USA - SS_1_D_1 metaG | ecosystem: Environmental > Aquatic > Non-marine Saline and Alkaline > Hypersaline >... | reverse complement strand
TCCAGATCGAACGCGGAGGCTGTCTCTTCGTAAGGGGCCGCAGGCTCGTCCAGGTCCTGTTTGTTGGGATTCACCCCGGTAGCCGACCTGACATACTCTAGGAAGAAGTCTGCCTTCATGTCGCTGTACAAAAACTCGTCCGGGTCCAGGCTGTCCATGTAGATCTTCGCCGCTTCCTGGAGACTCACGTCCCTACCTTCTCGGCGAAGCTTTTTCTGATACCAGGCCGCCCGGGGAGATTGGGCCATAAAGGCCATGTTGTTGAACCCTTGGATCTGGAAATTATCACCGCCCGCCGAGGCCTGTTGACCGACCCGACGTACCTCGAAAAAGGCCCCGTAAGACGAAGCATCGTCTATTTCCTTACCCTTGTTCCGGCGCGTCGAAGCAATGAGCTCACAAATAAGCTCCGCGTGCAGCTTGGGCAATAACCACCACTTGATCGTGTCTTGCCACTGCTCTCCCTCGCTGGTCTTGAACTTGGAAAGGTCGATGATCTTGAAGGCGGCCACGCAGGTGCACTTGATGTCGGTAATGGTGGTGGCGGCACTGCAAATGGGGCACATCTCCGCCCGAAACGCCTCCCGCTCCTCACGTCCCATCTTCCGCATCAGGATGTAAGGGTTTTCCTCGTGCTTGCACGGTACCCGGGGTATGGGACCGCGCCCCTGGCGCTTGGGCAACCAGATGTGATGCTCGTAAAACATCGGCACATCTCCTAGCGTCGGGGTGACGATGATTATCTTGCCGGGGGCATCGGGACTGCCATGTCGCGGAGCGTAGTACCGCTTCACCTGCTTGGGACGAAGCTCTCTTCGTGCCTCGGACTGTTTGATGGACTTGTAACCGTAACGCAAATTACCCATGAAATCCTCTTTCTCGGCATCTCGCCGTAAAAATGGCATAGCGCCAAAACTGCTGGTTTACAGGCATATCGCCTAGTCTATTCTGTACTATTATTCTAGCGAACAAAACTGAGTTGTCAAGCAAAAAATAACACGCGAGCGCGAAATAATTTTCAAGTCGTTTTTTCAACATATCTTCGGTCAAAATGGCTTTTTTAGATACCTAGAAGCTCGCCAACTGGCTACCCATGTATACCCTCGTGATAGGGGGTTGGCGTTTCGTGACGAGCTTCTACGGCGTTGTCTCGGCTAAAATAGTACCCCTATCGGACGCCAAAATTTCGTGCCCAGAAAACCTCCTTGCTCTGGTACACGACTTTGAGTTCTTCCGGAGAAAGTTCTGCCGGGTCCCGACCTTCCGGAAGTTTCGCTATGAAAACTCTGGTCCTGGCAGCCAGCCTGGTCGCCAGTGCTTCGCCCTGGCGCTGGCCGGCGCCGTCGCCGTCCAGGAGCAGGGTAAATACATTCCCGAGATCCAGGAGACTTTCCAGTTGTCCGGTGGTAAGGCGGAGGCCCTGCAATGCGATCACGTTGTCGAAGCACCTGCGGGTAAAAATCCAGTCGAACGGGCCCTCCACGAGTACCACTTCCTGCCTGGACGGGTCCACAAAATGCTCCCCCAGGAACGCTTTTGGATTGCTAGGGTATTTGTAATACTTCGGCCGGCCTTCGGGCAGTACAGTACGTCCAGCAGCCCCGGCAACGTGACCGTACCGATCCCTGACCGGGAACACTACCCGCTTGTAACGCTGGTCGTAGCCCAACTCGTACCTGGCAATCTCCGTGTCCATGACTCCTCGCGAGCGAAAATAATCATCACCGTAGCGGTTCCCCTTGGCAAACGCCACAAACCGCTCGACGTTGAATGTTTTTTTCTGGGACGTGGGGGGTTTGTAGTTGCGCGCCGCCAGGATAGCTGCCAGGTCTTGCACCTCACACCCCTGCACGTACTCTAAAACATCCTGCGTCACAACTCCCTGGACGTGGAGACGCCCAAACACGGACTCCACAGAACCTTTGATGCCGCAAGCGAAGCAGTTACAAAGACTCTTGTTGCCCGGACGAACTATCTGGATGCCGAAAGATTTATTTTTGTCCTGGTCGCTCTTGTGCCCGTCCGTGTACGGCGCATTAGGGCAGTTGAGCATGACGGAATCGCCGCTCGGCGTAAACCCAACGCCCAAGAGACTGGCCAGGTATTGAATCTGCCTACTGTCCATAAGTTATTCTCCTTCCTGTTGTTCCAACGAAGTTACTACAGAAACCGGAACCTGGAAGCTGCCTTCGGGCGGCTCCGCGTTGTCCAGGGAATTGCCAAGACCGTCTATACGCCAGGCCAGTTGCTCGAATACTCCGGCGGCCGTGTCCCACCGCATGAGAAGTTCTTCGAGTTCCAACCCGTCCCGGGTTTTGAGGGACCTGATCGCCGCCTCTTTTTTCGCCTTGTGCACGTCCTCCCGGTTGAGCACGAAGTTATGGTCGGCGTCTTGCCAGATGGCCCGGGTAAAAGCCGGCACCCCCTCCCGCATTTGCCAGGACACTAAGATGGGCTTGTTGTACATCTCGGCCAGCTGCTTTAGCTCCAACACGAACTGGGCCCTGTCCTCCCACTTCTCCGAACGACTGCACAGGTACGGGGAGTCCCACACCACCAGGTCCACGTCCGAGGACAAAGCCGATAGATGCGCCTCGAAAACGCCTAAAGAGGTAATTTCCCGGGGGCCGTACAGGTGCAATTTCTGGTGAAATTTGCTCACGTCCTGATGGAAATACTCCTGCATTTTCTGCCGCTCGCGCTCTTCCAGTTGTCCGCGCCAAAACCTTTCCGGCGACACGCCCGCTAAAAGGGCATGGGCCCGCAGCTTCAGGCGACGGGGCTGCATTTCCTGGGATACCATAAGCACCGTCTTGCCCTGGGCATGGGCGTGAAGCGCCACTTTGAGGATTAGCCAGGACTTCCCGCAGCCGGGATTGCCTAAAATGGCGGTCAGCTCGCCGCCTATCAGGCCGCCGGTTGCCAGGTTGAGGCCTTCCCACGGGTACGGTATGCCTATAAGGCCCTGGTTTTCTTCACGCTCCAGGTACGCTTGCCAGCAGTCGTCCAGACCCGCGTGGAGCTCGTCCTCTCCGCCATGAAAGTCAGGACGGTACTTGCGTCTTATGTCTGCCGCCACCGTCATGGCCAACTCGGCCGCGCCGATGGGGTCGTCCTTGTCAGGGTTGTCGCCCTTGAGCATGTCCAGGATAGGGCCGCGAAGTTGCGCCTCTAGGTCCATGCGCGCTTTTCTCTTGCGCAGTTCCCCGACGTAGTATCCCACTGTCTCGCGGGTATCCGGCAGCTCCACCTCGTAGCGTAGCGCCACCGTGTCGGGGGCCGGCAAGGTACCTATCTCCGGGTTTTCCAAACACGCCGAGATGAAGTTATAAGCTTTGACCCACTTATCGCCCATAACCCAGTCCGGCTCTACCAGGGTGAATTTCCTGGGATCACCGTCCCTGAGTACCGTAGCAATAAAACCTGCGTCTATGTTCATCCCTGTACCTCCTGAAAACGCTTATTGCGCACTATAAGTTCGCTTGTCATGCTACGCTTGAGGACGGAAAAGAAAGCCTCGCGGTACTCCTTGTGGAGCCGGTTAGCTGAAAGGTTTGTGGTGGCGATGGTCGCCTGTTTGTTCTCGTGCCGGGACCTGAACAGGTACTCCACCAGGCGGTCGCCGGATTGGTACTGCCCAATCTCGGCGCCAAGATCATCGACGAGGACCAGGTCCGCCGTCTTGACACGCGTCTCCAGGGACACTCCCGGCACGGCAGTGTTGAAGGACTGGTTCCTCCACCCGGACATGATTTCGCAAGCACGGACGAACACCACATCGGCGCCGAACTGGATGGCCACGCGCAGTAGTATGCAGGCAAAGGCGGTCTTGCCGGTGGCGAAGTCGCCCATGATTAGCAAACCGGAGCCGTCCAGGATAAACTGCCTGGTAAGGTCTACTTGCGCCTGCAGTTCGTCTCGCGTCTTCTCGCAACACACCCCGGAAAGTTGGTATAGCCAGTATCGCTTCGGAATACCGGCCACCTCCAAGAGCTTCGGATTTAGACGCACGAAAGGTTTATTGTGAATCATCTCTCGCCTCCTCGAATCTGGCCGGGTACGTCTTAGCAAAGAACTTACGCATGGGCGGGTAGTATCCGGCGAATATGTTGGGACTAAAAGGTTCGGACCACTGGTAGAAGCCGTAGCACCTGCGATAGTTCTCTACCAGGAGCCGGGCCACTGTGATAGCGTCGGGCATCGGAATGGCCTTTTCCTCCATGGCCGTTCGCAGCTTCTTCACTTGCCACTGGGTGGGCTGAACAGCCAGCACCCCAGAAGACGTTAAAGAGTCATACAAGAACTGCCAAAGGGTGGCCGGGGTCCACTGTTCTTCGGGGCGATCTCGCCAGTTCCGCACGGTCACCCTACCTTTCCGGGGGGACGCAGGCACCTCATCCGGTTCCGTGTCGGCAAGACTCCCATAGTCGGCACTTGCATCCGCGTCGGTGTCGGCTAAGGAAGGCCCTTCCTCCCACTTCCGTTCGGCGCCCCCAGTCCCGAGCATGTCCTTCGAGAACGTGTGCCAAAACCCGAGGAGAATGCCAGGAGTGAACATTTCGAGTTTATGCGACGCCTGGTAGCGGCCATAGTTTAAAGCACAGTAACGCACCACCGAGCGGATGAGGTCTATCCCGACGCCCCGGGTGCCGTTGCCGTTGTCCATGTACTTGCGCAGGTTCTGAAGCTGGCCAAGGCCCCTTTTGTCGAGCCGCACCTGGATAGGCTGATTGGCCAGTTGGAACTCGCGAACCGCCCACGCCCACAGGTCGTTCACGCCCCAACTGTCCGGGTCCTTGACACGCCAGGGCTTTTTCCTGACATAATCCACGAGGGTTCGCCGCGTCTCCTGGCCGCCATAATGTGCCTGCCGGCACCCGGCCGAACAGAAGCACTGATCCAGGTATCCTGGCAGGAATACCTTCTTGCAGCCGGGACACTCCCGCTCGGTCAGGTCCCGGCGACTCGCCCGATAGCAGGCGAGTGAATCGAACGTCTGCCCCGGGCGCCTCGGTAAAAACTTTTTCCCGCATGACGGGCAGGTAGTTTCCGTAACCCTGTTTTTCGTTGCACTTTTTCCGTTTCGCATTGTTTCTCCAAAATGGGCCAAAAATCGCTCTCTAGCCCAATAAAGGGTCAAGCCGTTTTCGTAAGCCGCGCCGCCGCCGCCGTTTATGAAAGTCAAACTGCATATAAAACCTTTCTTTAATTCTTTTTTCGTAATGTAGTTATTACGTAGTAATAACTATATTACTTTTTTCTTTATTATATTGAATAATATATAATATATACGCTTCGACTTTCTTATCACAAGTTCGAGAATAAATACGGCGGCATAACTCGCGGTCTAAAAAAGATTTATAAATATCCAAGTATACATCCAATATACGAGGCAGTTTACGTGAACATAAAAAACTTTTGTGTAAAATTTTAAAACTTTTAACTCGATCTACGTTTTGAATTAACGCGCTGCGTTACGCTCTCTGTCACAGTGTGATGAAATGTACCCCGTTTACGAGTACGAGGAAAACTTAATTGGCAGCGCATTTTGGTAACATTTTGGTAACATTTTGGTTGCAATGTTACCTTTTTATGAGAGCTTCATGAAGGACCAGGGGGTAGTCCTCGCGGGGCCACTCCCAATTTTCGCTAACTTCTTTGCCTTCATACATTTTGCTCAACATGCGCAGGAAGTCTACGGCCGCATTGTACTCTTCCATGCCGCCCTTGGTCATTTTACGTAGCAGTGCTGCCGGATGGTATAGTTGGGCAGCCACAATACCCTTGCCGTATCTGTATAAAGAGTTGCGCTCGTACATCTTAGGTTTTTCCCAGAAGGCGCCGGCAGGATCGCGGCCAAGGCAGATGATGGCGTTAGGTTTGAGGAGGCTGATGAGGGCCCATAGGCGGTCGGAGCATGCAACTATTTCCGGAGGAAGGGGATTTTCGCGTTTTGGGGCATCGGGGCCGTCGCCCGGGCGGCAACAAACCAGGTTGGTGAGCATGTACGGGACCTTGAATTCCGCTTTTTCCAGCATACGGTCTAGAAGGTGGCCCGAGTCTCCGACAAAAGGGAAACCCGTCCTGTCTTCTTCCTCTCCGGGCCCCATGCCGATGAAAAGAATCCTGGCGTTCGGGTTGCCCCGGTGGAACACCGGCATAAAGCGGTTTCGATAGAGCGTGCACCTGGTACAAACGAAGAATTCCTGGGCGATGGCCTGGGGGTCCTCGAATGTACGGTTGAAGCAGGTGTGGAATTTGCGGATCTTGGTAGGCTTCTCGTAGTAAGGAAGCTCCTGCAGTAGCGGGAGCACATCATCGGAATGCGAGAAGAAGGTGTAAGTACGAAGCGAGTAACCACGGATGCGCGACGTCCGTGCATCCGTTTGCACGTTGATGTCGGGCACGCAGTCAACGGCGAAAACATGATAATCCAGCATATTCTGTTCTCCAAAAAAGTTTTGGTTGTACTAGAATATACCAGATAAAATAGAATTGTCAAGCGAAAAATTAAAAAGGCGGGGTTTAGTGTAAAACCCCGCCGAGGTGTACGTTAGCAAATAGCAGAGACTAACGTAAAAGCAGGTAATAAAGGTGACTCAAACCAGGGCAGCAATCCCGGCCCGTACCAGGGTAGAAGCTATTTTTACGAGCGCGTGTTCGACCGCGTTCCAGAAAGCTTTTTGCGCCGGCAGTATCCGGGCAACTCCCATGTTGACGAGGGACGCGTTGACTATGGCGATTTCTTTGTCTATGTCGGTGTCGGAAGTTAGGGCTTTGACGTGCAAGCGTGCTGCGTCCCTGGCCAGGTCCTCAAGTAGGGCCTTGTCCTGGTCGACCATTTTGTCCCACTCGGCCCCTACCTGGGCTTTGAAGCTTTCGAGTATTTCGTCTTTCAGGCGGGTGAGTTCTTCTTCCACGCCTTACTCCTTTTTCTGCTCCAGGGCCCCGTCTATTCTTTTCTTCCAGGTTTCGACGAGACGGACGCGCCTGGCTTTGGCATCTTTGTCGAGTTTTTTATCGGCCTCTACGTATTTGACGTACTCGGGCGCTATCGCGTCATACGTCATTTTGTCTGCTTTTACGTACACCTCGCTCGTGGTGCACGAGCATATCGCTACTACGAGTAGCATCAGTAAGACTGTTCGCATAAAGTCTCCTTTCTAAGAACAACAACCCGTCCAACCTTTATCGTTGGCTATACCTTCTGGCGGGGTGGGCCACGTCGGGTTGGCAGGGTCAACACAGGTTTCTGGTAGATCGCAAAGGGCGGTGTAGTACGCGTATAGAGAGGTAGCTTGCTCTGCCGTCAGGGTGGTGGTACCACCACCCCATTTCTCTTGCTTTAGGTGTCGTTCCAATAGCCACATAGCACAGTTTAAACGTTTGTCCCGCTCTTCACGCAGTCTTTCCAGTAATGAAGCGTTGAAATTGTGTACCGAAATTAAATTAGTCAATGTGGTACGGTTAGCTTCTGTATCCGGCACATTATCAAAGCGTACAGATCCCTCTTCGTGAGTAACCCGAGCCGCTTCGAACTCATCCTGGACTTCTTTGGCAAACTCTGTCGGCTCCAAGTTTGCCGCAGTCTCTATCGCGATAAAGGTTGCAGGGGGCAGTTCATCTAGGCCCCAAGTACTGCCGTCCCACGTGAGTTTCTGGCCTTCTGGCACTGTCGGCGGCTCTTGTGTAGTAAAACCACGGGGTATTAGCGGTTTATACCGACCGTGTTGCAAGTCTAGTGGGGACCATCTTGCCTCAGAAGGAGCGCCAGTCTCTGTATCATATATGCTTACAGGAGTTTCCATAATACCTCCTTAGTATTTTATACAGGTAAGAAGAGCCACATTTCTCGGCCTGGTTTCGGTGCCGCCTTGGCTGTCTGTGCGCGACTGCGCCCCGGTGCCTAAAGTAGACTCCTCAGCGCCGGTACCTCCACAACCACAGGCAGTTGCTCGTAATGCTTGCCCGTTGAAGTGTACTAGGCCATGTGCGTGGCTTCCGTATATGTCGGCCTGCGCAGAGCCAAAAACGCGCGCTACATCAACGCCTCTTCCGTTATCCCAACCGCGAATAAATTCTCCGCGTAAGTCTGGGATGGCAAAGTCTTCGTGCCATAGGTGGTTGCCGGTCCCATTATTGGAAAATGTGACTACAGAGCCGCCTTGAGAAAGGGATAATTGAAAATTGCCTGGTGTCGCGTTTACCACGTAGTAGGTGGTGTCCGTATTGAGTCCCGTAGGCAGTGCGGTATCTGTAGTAAGCTCCACTATATCGCCGTTGCTAAGGCCGTGACTGGCTGATATTACGAGTCCTGCGGTATGGTCAAAGGTACAGCTGGTGCCGGTGTTTAATCCGAACACATTTCCTATTGTTTTGTATAGGGGAGCATAAGTGGTCATGTTGATTTCAGATCCGTCAGCTTCCAAAAATCCTACAGGAGGAGAGCTAACCGCATAATGCCCTACCCACCCTACCGGCATTGACTCTACGTGATATGTGGGACGAATGTCTGTAATGTCTGCGACGTCAATCAATACCGATGCCGTTTCTGTCACCTTTACGTATGCCAGAGGATACTCATAAAAAGACGGAGACGCGGCGCCGGTAAAGTCTGGTGAAGCCGATGGGACTTCCGTGCCTACTACCATAGACACGGCGCCGGTGTTGTCTATATACACCAAGTCCCAACGTACGTTTGCGCCCGAACTAACCGGTGCAAACGACGCGGTAGTTTGCACCGGTTTTTGAGTAAGTGTTTCGTCTCCTTTAGCCCACCCGGCGCGCACGTCTATTTTGTTGTCTACCGGAGTACGTGCTAAAGGCTGAAACTGGAGAGGTAAGTTATTGGCCAGGTCCTCCAGGGACTCGCGGTAGGTACGCCCCACCGTCAAGACGCGGATACTCGCGTAATTTCGATCCTCGAGGACGTTGAACTGCGGCCGCAAGTCGGTGATGTCGTCGTTGGTGACGACCACCGTCCCCGCCTCGGTAATTTTGACGTAGGCCAGTGGGCATCCATCCGAAGGCGTTGCCGGTGCCCCGGTAAAATCCGCCACTGGGGGCGTCTGTTCGATGCCCGCGGTCACGGTGATTGTCCCGGCCTTGTCCAAATACACAAGATCCCAACGCACGTTTCCAGCCGTGATGACAGGCACGAACGCCGTGGTATTTTGCTGGGCCACGTAGATGAGGCTAGCAAAAGATTTGAACCAGCCCTCGCCTATCACTATTTGGTTTCCGGGGGTGGCTTCCTCGGACGGCTCGAAGTACGAGGCAGGCCCCAGGTCGAGTTGCTGCCCGACTAGTTTGTCTAAAGCCATTTCTTCTCCTTTAAGACAGGGAACGACGGACGAAGTAGAATACCCACCCGGCGTTGGCCGTAAACCCTACCAGGTTTATGCCTTTCCCGACTCCTATAACCGCTTCTATGTACTGCCTTCCGGGTACTAGGCGTTGTCCATTCATGAACACATCCAGTTGGTTGGCGCCGACCGGGAAATCAAAGGGCAGTGTAAATTGAGTTTCCCCGCCCGTGGCCACTTCGATATGGTCCGCCGTTATAGTCGATCCACCTGTCAGGGCCACGCCTGTGCAGCCTCCGTTATGTTCTGCTACCGAGAAGGCGAGCGCCCAGGTAATCTTGAACGAGAACCCGGCGTTTTTGTTAATGGGGTTGGACGGAAAAACCTTTCGAGCGAAAAGTTGTCCACTACCGAACGGCGACGAGAACAGTCCGGACTCGGTAAACGAATATCCGTTGCCATCTCCGGTACCCCACAACGCCTCGAATCGCACGACGTTTCCGGTACGCACGGCAGTGATTGCCTTGCGCTCCCCGGTGGTTTGTTCCAAGGCCGTGTCAGTAAGCTCTGGACCTGACGGGGCGACGGGGTCGCCCAGCTCCACATAGCTTATCTGTTTGAGGCCCATAGACATTTCGGCCATAATCTCTTCGGCCAGAGTAACAACCATGTTTTTATCCTGGAAGTGGATCTTTTCGTTCCCGTCCTGGTCTATGATGGTAATAGTTACATGGCCCGTCACCATCGGTGCCTGGTCGGATGACGCGATCGAGGCCTCTGGGCCCGGCGGGCTTTTCTTACCGCCTAGCAGGGCCTGGCGCAGTTTCTCTCTTGCAGATTCTTCTGTTGTCATAATTAACCTACCACTATCATGTAACCGGCACGGGGAGCGGTATGCGTCACCTGTACCTCGTTGACGTCAATATGTTTGATGCCACCCGGGACAATAAGCTCGTCGTTAGTATCAAAGCACTGGACAAGGGGTTTTACTCCTAGCCCGTGCTGGTAGTTCCAGGTAGCCGAACTTGAAAATGCCTGTTCTAAACGGGTAAGCCCAGCCAAGTTAGTTGACCAAAAAGTACGCCACGACCCCCAAAACAATTGCAACTCAATACGTGTGTCACTGAAATACCGGACACGGAGCATTCCGTTTTTTGGATTCGGCGGATTGTCATCACTGGCCGTGGCATTTGTCTTGCCCAGGGCATCAAGCTGTTGTCGCACAACATCCGACTGAGCGCTCGTGCCCGCCACCGGCAGGCCAAATTGGAAATATCCGTCGGTCATGGCGGTCCTCCTACAAATATAAGGTCGGGGTGCCGTCACTAAATTCCACCGTCATCCCGTCCGGGTTCAAGGTAAAGGCGGCCGTGTCGTCTAATATATCTATGCGCTCGTCTGTGCCGGCCGTGTCCTTCTCGATAGAAAAATGCGGGTCTGCACAGCCAGGGCCGCAACTGGCAATTTCAAAGCGGTACTCCGTCAGCCTGGGATCTGCTGCCATGGTAGGGCCGCACCCTACTGCGTCACTCACGAAGTCCGGTATGGACTCAGGCACGTCCAGGACGATGATGATAAGACGCACTTCAACATGTATAGGCCGTACTTCTTCCAGGCGCTGAGTTACCACCTCCAGGTAGTTTTCCGGAAGTCCCCCCTCTTCTTCTAGGAGAAAAAATACTTCCAGATCTACTCTGGCCGCATGATACGGATACTCGTCTGTTATTTCTTCGTAAGTAATCACCACGTCCGTGGTTGTGGCGGCTGCAAATTCCATGACGTAACGTCCCGAAGCATAAGCAATGTGACCCGCCTCTACATTGCCTATGAAATGCCCAAACGTTGACGAATACTTGTCATGGTTGTCGCGTAAGGTATCCCCGTTGACGGAAATTCGTAGGCTCCCAGGGAGGACGGGGACGTTCGCGAGTGTGCCCGCATAAGTAGTTGACCCGGCAGATCCTATAGTCTCTGTACGG
>Ga0180433_10010287_pt1 | contig 11284 bp, 11 predicted proteins | sample SS_ome_8_FD_132980 | JGI IMG/M metagenome (GOLD analysis project Ga0180433, IMG submission 132980) | Hypersaline lake sediment archaeal communities from the Salton Sea, California, USA - SS_1_D_1 metaG | ecosystem: Environmental > Aquatic > Non-marine Saline and Alkaline > Hypersaline >... | reverse complement strand
GTCGCCGGCCTTTGCAAGAGCCGGGCCCGAAGAGCAGCGTATTTTCGCTCCCATTTCGTTGGCAACAACGTTGGCGAGCGTCGTCTTGCCGAGCCCGGGAGGGCCGTAAAACAAAACGTGCTCTAACGGCTCGGATCTCTGCCTGGCCGCGGTGATGGCGATGCCGAGCTTCTCCTTGAGATTGCGCTGGCCGATACATTCATCCAGGAACTTCGGCCTAAGCGAGACGTTGAAATTCTCCTCGGCCTCGTTCAAAGATTGCCCACCTATGATTCTGCCTATAGCCATAACGTCAAAAACTCTAATATCTAAATCCTAAATCCGAAACAATATCGAAATTCTAATGTTCCAATGATTCAAACGTTTCGGTCATTTGGATTTTAGTCATTTGAATTTGTTTAGGATTTCGTGCTTAGAATTTAGGATTTATTTCTTATACCTCAACTCCTTGTTTCAATCTGTAGACTAACGGCACGAGTGCTTCGGCCGAGGCGATCTCCGGATGTTTGCGGCAGGCCAACTCGACCAGCTCCATCGCCTCGGCTCTTTTTTCGCCCCAGGCGATGAGAACTTCAACCGCTTCGACCTGGAACGGCTTGAATCCGGCCCCTCTCGTTGCTGTCGGCTCGGCCCCGGCGGCGAACGACTGCAGCTTGCCCCTCAGCTCGGCGATGATCTGCTGGCTCATTCTGCGTCCGACAGCCGGTAACGACATCAGAGTTTTCTCCTCGCCATTCTCTATCGCCGCGGCGATAGTAGCTATCGGAATGCTTAACGAGCGCAGGCCCTTTTTTATCCCCATCCCCTTTACGCTGATGTACTTTGTAAAGAAGTCCCTCTCGCCCGAATTGAGAAAGCCGACCATCCTCGGCACGAGATTGCCGCCGCCCAGTGTGCCCTCGTAATACTCCATAGTGCAAAGCGTAATCTCCGAGCCGACCCGCCCCGACAGCGAGCTGACGCAATAACCCGGCAACATCACCTCGTAACCAACCGGCCCCACCTGAACGAGGCAGCAGTCGGTATCAAGCTTAACAAGTTGTCCCTCAATTTTCGCTATCATCAGTGTAATCTGTAAAATCTGTATCTAATACTCTATTTCCGATCAGTGTCTAATAGTTTGTAACGAATTCGCACAACACAGTGCTGCTGCGATGGCGTCGGCGACGTCGTTGGGCTCTGGCAGTTCGGACAGGCACAGAATTGTCTGGATCGTTCTTTGCACCTGCTCCTTGGACGCCCGGCCGTTGCCGGTGATCGATTTCTTTATACGCGTCGCGCTGAAGCTTCTGACTTCGACGCCCGCTCCGGCGCATTTTTGCAGTATAACACCTCTTGCGTGTCCCATCAATATCGCTGTCTTGGGATGGGCATAATGCGAGTACAATTCCTCGACCGCCACCACCTCAGGATTGAAATCTTCGAGCAGCGACTCGGCGTCCTCGGCGATTCTTTGTAGTCTTTGTTCCAAAGCGTTATCGCGCTCGGTACGGATTACGCCGGCCTCGATCAGCTTTTCTTCGCCCCGCTCGGCCTCCACGCAGGCGTACCCGCAGACCTGCAAACCCGGATCGATGCCGAGAATTCTCATTTTTCCCTCCAAGTGGAGGTTCCATCAGCCTCATCAACGACAGCTATATCTGAAATGGCCAATGTATCTCTAATCATATCAGATGTCTTGAAATCTTTCGCCTGACGTGCTTCGGTCCGTCTTTCCATTAACGAATTCACCAATTTGACGAAGCGTTCTTGTTGCTCTGCCGTGATTTCTGTACTTGAGTAACTCTCCTCGACTATGCCGAGAACATCACCTCCAAGTTTCCTGAACAATTGATCCACAGCATCCAACGTGTTCTTTGTTGTATTCTTGTCGTCTAACAACTCGGCCGAGAAGCGAACTAACTCAAAAAGCGTGGCCAAGGCGACAGAAGTATTTAAGTCGTCGTTCATCCCTGCCTCAAACTTTTCTCTAAAGTCTTCCAGTCTCTGGACAATCCCTTTATCCAGATCACCTTCCGGAGCAGAATTCTCTCTAATCCTGATCGCTAAAACGGAAGCTGTTATTTTCTCATACCCACTTTGGGCTGCGAACAGCGCCGCATCGGAGAAATCCAGCGGGCTTCTATAGTGGCTGTTCAGGATCAACTGCCGCACGGCAAGAGGCTCGTAGCTTCTGGTCAATCGCTCGTGATCGCCGGAGAAGGCCTGTTTGAGCGTGATGAAGTTGTTGAGGCTCTTGCCCATTTTCTGGCTATCGACGGTTACCATGTTGTTGTGCAGCCAGTATTTGACGAACGGCACGCCGTTGGCGGCCTCGGATTGGGCTATTTCGCACTCATGATGAGGGAACTGGTTTTCCAGTCCGCCGCCGTGGATGTCGATGGTGGCGCCGAGATACTTCATGCTCATCACCGAGCATTCCAGATGCCAGCCGGGGTAGCCCATTGACCAGGGGCTGGGCCATTGCATGATATGGTTGGGCTCGGCTTTCTTCCATAGCGCAAAATCAACGGGATTCTTCTTATCCGGAGAGACGTCCACGCGGGCGCCCGCCTGCATTTCATCAATGTTCCTGCCGGAGAGCTTGCCGTACTCGGCAAACCTGGAGACGTCAAAATACACCGAGCCGTTCACCTCGTAGGCGTATTCCTTTTCCACGAGCGTTTTTACCAGCTCGATCTGCTCGATTATATGGCCGCTGGCCCGCGGGCTGATGTCCGGCCGAACGCAGTTGAGACGGTCCATATCCTCGAAGAAACTGCGCGTGTACATCTCGGCCAGAGCCATCGGATGCGTCTTTTCTTTCTTCGCCTCTTTGGCAATTTTGTCCTCGCCCTCGTCCGCATCGTCGGTCAGGTGCCCCACGTCGGTGATATTCTGGACGTATGTGACGGCGTATCCCAGATACCTCAAATACCTGACCAGTATGTCGAAGCTGACATAGCTTTTGGCATGCCCCAGATGCGCGTGCCCGTAGACGGTCGGTCCGCAAACGTACATCCCGACTTTGCCCTTTTCCAGAGGCTTAAACTCCTCTTTCCTTCTCGTAAGACTATTATAAAGCTGCAATCCCATTTCTACCTTTCATTTAGACACGGATTCACCTGATTCCTGACTTGTTAGACACAGATTTCACTGATTTCACAGTAAAGAAAAACAACACTCACAAAAAACAGTGTAATCTGTGAAATCTGTGTCTGAACATTAAGTTTTTAAGAACCGTGTAAATCCGTGTCTCAAAGCGTTCGTCGGTGTTTCTTTTTCAATAGTGTCGTGGCCGTTGCGGCTATTGCATCTCCGGCGCCTATGTCGCCAAGGCCCTCGTTGGTCTTGGCTTTTACGTTTACTGAGGTAAAATCAATGTCCAAAAGCCCCGCGATTGCCCTTTGCATCTGGCCCTTGACCGGCGCGAGCTTCGGCTCCTCGGCATGTATGATAAGATCGACGTTTACAACCTGCCATTGCTTTTCCTCGAGCTGCTCCCTGATAATTAATAATAGTTCCTTACTGTCGGCGTCCTTCCATTTCTCGTCGGTATCGGGGAACCACGTGCCGATATCGCCCATTCCCGCGGCGCCGAGAAGAGCGTCGATTACGGCATGGAGGGCGACGTCGCCGTCGCTGTGACCGGCCAGACCGGCCGGGTACGGCACGTAGACGCCGCAGAGCATCAGCTTCCTGCCCTCGACCACCCTGTGGATATCGGTGCCGATGCCGGTTCTGTAATCTGGTTTCGGCTCTTCGATCACAGCGTCCCCTTTGTGCTCGGTACTTCGGTACCCTGTACTTTAACGGCGGCGCCGAGCGCTTTGCCGAGACCTTTGAAAATCCCCTCGGCTATGTGATGGCTGTTTGTGCCGTACGACACGTTGACATGGAGATTGAACCTGCCGCTGTTCGAGAAGCTGCGCAGCATCTCCTCGATGCACTCGACGTCGAAGTCGCCGATCTTGTCCGTTCGATACTCGGCGTTATAAACGCAATGAGGCCTTCCGGAAAGGTCCACCGAGACATTCGCCAGCGCATCCTCCATGGGAACGGAACTGTGCCCGTATCGGGCGATTCCCTTCTTATCGCCCAGCGCTTTGAGCAGACACTTGCCCATGCATATCGCGATATCCTCGACGGTATGATGCGCATCGACCTCCAGATCGCCTTTGGCTTTGACCGTCAGATCGATGCCGCTGTGTTTGCTCAGATGCGTTAGCATGTGGTCGAGAAAACCGATGCCGCTGTCTATCTCATACTTGCCGACTCCGTCGAGATTGAGCTGGACGGCCACGTCGGTTTCTTTTGTCTGCCTGTTAATCTGGGCTATTCTGTCGTCCATAAGAATGTCCTTTGAGTAGGGTGGGCTCCGCCCACCAAGAACGTTGCGGTGTGCGATGCACACCCTACCGGTTCCGGAACAGGATTTCTTTCAATGCCTGAATCAGTTTTTCGTTTTGCTCGGCCGTGCCGACCGTTATTCTCAATTTGTCGCTCAGCCCGGGCAGATCGAAATATCTCACGAAGATATTGCGCTCTACCAGCCTGTCATAGATTTCTCTTGCCGCCCAATTCGGCGATTGGGCCAGAACGAAGTTCGTATGGCTCGCCGGGACCTTGAATTTCAAATCGCGGAGTTGCGCCACCAGCTCTTCCCTGGCCTTTTTCACGTCCGCCGTCGTCTGCCTGAAGTAATCCTGATCTTTGATGGCCGCCGTCGCCAGAGCCAGTGAGACCGCGTCGACGTTGTAGGAATCCTTGACCTTCATCAGCCCGGTTATCAAATCAGCCTGCGCAATCGCGTAGCCGAATCGCAGCCCGGCCAGAGAATACCCTTTGCTCATCGAGCGAAGCAGAATCAGATTGTCAAAGTCTCCGACCAGCGCCGCGCAATTGCCTTCGGCGAAATCTGCATATGCCTCATCTACCAGCAGCACGCCGGAAAGCTCTGCGGCCAGCGAGGCCAGCTCGCCGATCTCGATGAAACTGCCGCTCGGCGCATTCGGATTGCAGATAATCGTAAGAGCAGCGCCTGTCTTCGCTAATTTGGGCGGCAGATTGAATTCGCTGTCGAACGGTATCTCGATCGCGTCGCAGTTCTGTAGTTTCGCCAGAACCGGATAGAGCGAATACGTCGGCACGGGATACGCAACGGCCCGATTCTCATCGCAGAAAGCGCGAAAAGCCATAGTCAACAGATCGTCGCCGCCGTTACAGCAGAGAATATTTTCCGGTTTCACGCCGTTGATTTCCGCCGCGGCTACCCTGAACTCGCTGCCGACCGGATCGGGATACCTGCGAAGCTTTTCGCCGCCGATGCCGGCCAGCGCGCTTAAAACCGCCGGCGAAGGCGGATACGGATTCTCATTGGTGTTGAGCTTCAGCACGTCGGTAGCCTTAGGCTGAAAACCCGGCTGATAACCTTTTACCTTCTCAATATTTTGGCGAAAATAACCCATTTTTCGTACAGCGTCGTGCGTATCTCATATTAAGCTTAGCGTCGTACCGGCTACTAATGCCATAGATTATATGCATAACAGGCCCAAAGTGAAGGAGAAGATTTTACGATTATTCACAAAAGCATGTCCACTGACCTATATTGATTCTTTCTTAATGACTATGATAATATCAACTCTGCATTGTCAGACTAAAACCCTGTCGATTTCTAAATCCATTTTATATTGATACACGTTATCCAACACACTGGCCAGTCTCATATGACAAGAATACTGCTCTCAGGGCAAAAGAAGCGGTCGAAGAGATCCGAGACTGGGTAATAAGATCGCTGGATGTCTAAACATCATTACCTCGGAATACGCGTGCCGGAACAAAGACGGGGCAAGAGTTTCAAGGCACTTATTGAGGGCAAAGCGGAAGCAGTAAATGAATTTGTGTTTGCTGAGCACACCGGCGGAGCCGCTCCGGATACGTTCATGGTGCGGTCGTCTCGTTACAAGTTGTACCGGGAGGATGACAAGAAGCTGTTCGCGTATGACTTGGTAAAGGATCCTGGTGAGCAAAACAGAGTGTTTTCGGGTGATTTCCCTGAGACTGGCCGTCCCCTTGAGAAAGCGCTGAAGAAACTTATGGAAAAATATGTGCCGCATAAGAAATGACGCCACATGAACTGAACCGCACGGATCCTTTGGAGAGATCATATTCAGCAATTTTTGTCGAAACTCGATGATATGTAATCTCTTTCCGCCAGGCCATACCTGCTTTGGCTCTTGAAATCAAATGTAGCGTCCTGTATCATGTAAGCCGACAAATATGGTAATAATGTATATGACATCAATTTCGAAGACGATGCTTGCATTCTTTCTTGGTTTCAAGTCCCCGGATTCGTCACCATGTGCACATCGTAGAAGAGCAAATTTTTACCATTTCAGGAGGCAAACATGACTGAATCCGTCAACAAATCCAATGTAAACCGTCGAGAGTTCATCAAACAGAGCGGTGCGATGGCCGCAGGTGCGGCCGTGCTTGGGAGCATCTCGCCCGTCGCTTTCGCTCGCGAAGACGAGACTATTCGCCTGGCCCTGATCGGCTGCGGCGGCCGCGGCACCGGCGCCGTAGGTGATGCTCTGAGCGTTCCAAATGAAGGGCCTGTACAATTGTATGCGATGGCCGACATCCACGGCGAACGAATTCAACCACGTCTGGACGCCCTGAAAAAGAGTTTTCCCGACAAAGTGAACGTCAGCCCAGATCGCAAGTTCGTCGGCTTCCAGGCCTACAAACAGGCCGTCGATATTCTCAGGCCCGGCGACGTCGCTCTGTGCACAACGCGCGCTTACATCCGTCCGGTACACGTGGAGTACGCAATCAGCAAGGGTATCAACGTCTTTTTCGAGAAGCCATTTGCTTCCGATCCGGGTGGTCTGCATCGCCTTCTCCGGGCAGGCGAGATGGCCGACGCCAAGAACGTCAAGGTCGCGGCGGGACTTCAATGCCGTCATTCCCCGGCACGACAGGCTCTGATCGACAAAATCCGCAACGGCGATATGGGCGAGATACCGCTGATCCGCGCAAACCGCCTCGGGGGCGGCGGATGGATGAAGAGCCAGGGCGACAAGTCAAATAACCTGATGGACCAACTGCAATTCGGCAGGATACATCTGTTCTGGATCGGCTCGGGGCACATGGTCGATTACCTGATCCACCAGATTGACGAATGCTGCTGGATCAAAGGGGCTTGGCCGGTCTCCGTCGTCGGCATGGGCGGCCGGGTACCCAACAGCACCGACCACGGGCAGAATATTGACGTCTACTCGATGGAGTACACGTTTGCCGACGGCACCAAGGCCTTCTGCGGCTTCCGCCGGATAGCCAGGACTCGCAGCGATTTCGCGACATATATTCACGGCACCAAGTGCGCGGCCCAATTCTCCGGCAGAACGCACGCTCCGACCGTCCATATGTTCAAAGATCAGCGCATCTCGACGGACAATATTGCGTGGACGCCCACCAAGGATCTTTACAGGCCGTGGCAATACGAATGGAACGACTTCATACACAGCATCCGCAACGATCTAAAACACAACGAAGTCAAGCGTGCGATCTACTCGGATCTCACCACGCTCATGGGTCGAGCCGCCTGTCATACGGGCCAGGAGGTTACCTGGGATCAGATAATGAAGTCCCGATTCCAGTTCTGCGACTATCTCGACGACCTGAGCTACGATGCTCCGGCCCCGGTCAAAGCCGATGAAAACGGTCAGTTCCCGTTGCCGATTCCGGGTAAGTGGAAAGAGATTTAGCAACTTCCGAATTGACGGACAGACTCGTTCGCGCCGGCCATCCGGGGCCGGCGTACCGACATGCGCGGCCTTTTTGAAGCGCAGTTGGAGAACTGTATGTGCCGGCAGGCGGTTCGTTATATCCGCAGACGTGTGGATCGGACAAAGATTACCGAAAGCCCCTGAAAGTTTCCCAGCTTCCGGCGTCCTCCGGGATTTGTACTACAGGGACAGATTTCTTGTTTTCTTTCTTTTCTGTACAATGCCCTAAATCCGGAGTATTCTTGAAATTGGGATGAAGGTATACTTTACAGTTTAAGAATTTGCCCAGGTGCTCGTAGTGAAACGTAAATGGGGAATTTTGAAAAAAAGTGAATGCATTAAAGCTTTACTCATCTTGATTGCAGGCGGCACTCTCGTATCATCATGCCTTGCCTCTGAATTGCCGGAATTGGTAACAGACAGGCCGGATCAAACGGAGTCGAGTACAACCGTTCCGTACGGATCTGTCCAAATCGAAACGGGCTGGCTGCATTCGGAGGAGGATGACGACGATCTTGAAACCGACACATTTCCTCAGACGCTGCTGCGATACGGTCTTGCGGATAACCTGGAACTGCGTTTGAACTATGACGGCTATATCTGGGAAAACGCCGCAGGCTACCGAGCCGTTGCAACAGATAACGAGGGCAGCGGTGATGTCGCAGTCGGCTTCAAGCTGAAACTGCTTGAAGAGAAAGGCTGGCTTCCGGAGACCGCGCTCGTATCACACATAGGTTTTCCGACCGGAAAGGCGCCGTTTTCAAGTGAGAGATTCGATCCCGACTACCGGCTGGCATTTTCACACACGCTCTCTGATTGTCTTTCGTTCGGCTATAATCTCGGTCAAGCCTGGGTAAGCGAAGAGGATGCCGCCGGGGACCGGGATACGAGGCATCAGTTCATATACTCGGCGGCTCTCGGGATCGGGTTAACGGACAAGCTCGGCTGTTTCGTTGAATTGTTTGGCGACATACCCACCGGCAGTGATGGAGGCCCGGCAAACTCCTTCGACGGAGGATTCACCTTCCTGATGGCGGACAACCTGCAGGTGGATGTTTCTTCCGGAGCAGGTCTGTAGGACGATGCAGACGATTGGTTCATTGCGGCCGGTTTTTCAGTCGGATTCCCGTGATATCGTCTTTTGAGAATAGCGCTTGACATAATATTGGCGACCGGATAGAACCTGCCGCAGGTATTTAGTTTAACAAAGGTAATCGCGATTCAGGTGGAAGAATCATGCTTTGTCTTTGGACAAAACAGTTTAGTATCCACAAGGCGGCGTCGGTTGCAGTTGTCCTTCTGTATACTTTCGTGGTTTCCGCCATCGATCTATTTCACACGGATAAATGTCAACTCGCGCCGAGTGATACCGCCCAGAAAGATGTCATCCCAAAAGATGATGCATGCCCGGCCTGCACATTTCTGGCCGGTCACAGTTCGACCGGAGCCTGCTACGGGCCGGCGGTAGTCAGCGCTGAGTATCTTGTAATCTCGCTTTTTACGCCCAGCGAGATGTTTGTGCCGTGTAATGAATGGGCGCACTCAGTCGCCTCCCGAGCACCTCCATCCACCACCTTTTCCTGAGGCGCCGGATTAGAGTGCAAGCACTCTGACTCCTGCTGCCATGTCCAGTCTCAAAACGCCGGGGTTGTTATGCGCGGCTAAGACAACAAATTCCTAATCATAAGGCCACGAGAATCAATGGCTGATATATTAAATTAACTGTGAGGTGCGAGTATGCAGATCAAGAAGATAGTCTGCGTGTTTTTCCTTCTCATCACTGCGGGCGTCTCGAATGTGGGTTTTACCGCCGATGCGGAGACCGGAGAGCCCAATCTTGCTGAGTTGAGACAGCAGGTCTCCGAATTGCAGAAGCAGATGGGAGAAATGAAAGAAAAGCACGAAAGTGAAATCCAGGCCCTGAAAGACCAAATCGGCCACCGCGGCGAAGTAGAGGATGTCAACAATGTTGATGATGAGGCCGATTTGCTGCGGCAACTCGCGCTCGAGGCCGCCGGTGGAGAAGTCGAGAAGAAAGAAGAGCCTGCCGAGCAGACGAAATTTACCTTTAAAGGCCTGAACCTGAGAAAACTCAATCCGGAGGTCAGTGTTTCCGGTGATTTGGTGGCCACGTTCACCAATCAGGACGACGTCCGGAAAACCACGGATGTCAATATGCGTGCGTGGGAGTTGAACATCCAGTCCTATCTGGACCCGTTCTCAAAATTCAAATCGACCATCCCCGTGGATACCGACGGAAACGTCGAGATCGAAGAGATGTATTTCACTCGTTACAACGTCTTTGGCGACATCAGTCTTGATCTCGGCAAATTCCGTCAGCAATTCGGCGTCATCAACCGCTGGCACGGCGATGCGCTCGACCAGATAAACTATCCCCTGCCGCTTCAGTATATTCTCGGCGATGACGGCCTTGCTCAAACCGGTTTGTCTGTTGATCTGCCGCTTCCCGATATGGGCGATGCCACCCAAATACTCACCGTTCAGATTACGAACTCTGAAAACGAGCATCTGTTCGGCGGCGAGACTATGGGCAATCCTTCTCTGCTGTTCCACGCCAAGAACTTTCGTGAGCTTGACGAAAGCTCGTATTTTGAGTTCGGCATCTCAGGCCTGTTCGGCTGGAACGACAGATGGGACGTGGCTACCGGCGGCGGAGGAACAGATCAGATTGACGACGCTTTGGGCACTCAGGTATTTGGCGCCGACTTCACTTATGTTTGGGAACCGACTCAGACAGCCATGTATCGCAATCTGGAATGGCGAAGCGAGCTGTACTTTCTGAATCGGGATATCTACGCGCCTGACGGCTCCGGCAGAGACAGCCTCGATGCATGGGGCGCTTTCAGCTATGTGCAGGCAAAGGTGGATCGTAATGTCTATCTGGGTATTCGCGGCGACTACTATAATGCGGATTCCAAGTCCTATGCCGGCGGCATTAATTCGGAGACTATCAATCCGTTTGCCTACACTGCAAGCGACGCGTTCGTTTACCAGGTTTCACCCTACGTTACGATATGGCAGAGTGAATATGTACGTTTTCACGTCGAGTACAATTATACCGACGGCCATACCATTCAGGAACCGGGCCACACGGTCGGATTGCAGGCTGTATTTGCCGCAGGCCCGCACAAACATGAACGCTATTAGAACAGAAATGGAGGTGAATATTATGATTAGACGAAATTTCCTCACCTTAACAATAGCTGCATTTTTGGCATCAGTATTATCTCTGACTGATGCCGAGGCAGTCAGAGAGCGAGCACGAACACGCACTCGCGGCAGGGGGCCCTTGCAGGTTGTTGCCACGCTGCCGGATTATGGCTACTTCGTCAAGGCAATCGGAGGCGATCTGGTAGAAGTAGAGACCATCGTCCAGGGACGTCAGGATCCGCATCACGTTCGGCCGAAACCGTCGTTTCACCGCATTCTCAGGAATGCCGACGTGTTGATTGCGACCGGCCTCGATCTGGAGATGTGGCTGCCGACGGTAATCG